>MDTE01065481.1_pt1 | contig 11418 bp, 11 predicted proteins | sample 811231 | NCBI WGS metagenome assembly MDTE01 (sample SAMN05326651, study PRJNA326480) | marine metagenome | isolation source: seawater | place: Indian Ocean: Red Sea | collected 2010
TAATTGTAATTGATCAAAACTGGTTGGGCACAAAGAACGTAAGTTGTTTTAGTGAAAGTAAAGGAAATCTTCTATGGAGATATAGATATAATTTCTTATCCGGCGGATGGGGATATTACTTCAATCCAATCTTCCTAGGCGATCATCTGTTTTTTAACTCTGGAGCGACAGTTTTTACAAAATTATGTTGCAAGACAGGGAGAATAATTTTTAAGAGAAATATAAAACCAAAGAAATTTTTTTCTTTTAATACATATCAAATTATGTTGACCGGCGATAGTCTTATTGCTTATTCGAATAAAGAAATAAGAAAAATTGATATTGAATCTGGCCTTTCTGAAGTTGATAAAAACCTTACTGAGAAATTTAATTTAAAAGGCGTTACGGCAAGTCTTGGTAATGGTGTTTCATTTATCTCTTCAATTTCATCACTAAACCAACAGATTGAGGATGAGGCTGCTTCTGCATCTAGTGGAGGCGGCGCTGGCGCAACATAATATATTACATTAGCAATTTTGAGTCTGATTGATATAATTTTTTTATGGAAACAAAAATACCTCCACCAATTGTTACTCTTGTTTTTATTTTCTTAATAGGTTTTTCAAATAGGCTTATTGAACCTTTTAATTTTGAATATCAGATGCCGCTTGGAATCATAATAATTATTTTTGGTTTATCAGTTTTAATCTCAGCGGTAAGGGTCTTTAAGCAGCTAGAAACTACCATTAATCCAATGCAGCCCTCACAAGCTTCAAGACTTGCGATCATAGGCCCCTTTAAATATACCCGTAATCCAATGTATCTTGGAATGAGCGTAATGTTGCTTGGATTTGGATTAATTTTTGGAGCCAAGCTGACATTATGTTTAGTTATTCTGTTTATTCTCTATATAACTTTTTTCCAAATTATTCCTGAGGAACGAGCAATGAAAGAAAAATTTAATGACTGGGAAGATTACTGCTCAAAAGTAAGAAGGTGGTTATAAACAATGACTTCTGGCTATGTTTTATCAGATGAAGTGATTGATCATAAGATTAATGAACCTGCCTTTCCAAGGGATTCTTCCTATAGAGCTAATAAATCTTTGAATGATTTAGATCTTTTTACAAAAGGCCAACCAGTAGATTTTTACAAGGAATTGAGAGATAACGCACCAGTCTATTTTCATGATCCTATGCCAACAGATCCTGAACCTGGATATTGGGTATTAACAAGACATGAAGATATCAAACATGTTTCCATGAATCCCAAAATATTCTCTTCTCAATATGCTACTGGAAATCTTTTAACTCTGGGTACAGAAGAAAACAGACACCCAAAGCTTTTTAAATCAACAATTGATCATATGCTTAACCTTGATGGTGAAATGCATTTAGGTCTCAGAAAAGAACACATGCCTTTTTTTAAATCAAGATATGTTGAGGATTTACAAAAGAAAGTTACCATCAAGGTAGAACAACTCTTAGATCAAATTTCTCCAATGGGTGAGTGCAACTTAGTGAAAGAGGTCTCTCAGCAGCTACCTATCTATACTTTATCTGAAATCTTGGGAATCCCAGAAGCTGACAGACAGAAGCTAGTTTCATGGATGGAGTTTCTAGAATTAGCTCAATATTTTGCAGTTGAACAAATCAAACAACAAAATGAAGGCATCACCGATTCATCTCCTGATCCAGCAATGATTGACCTTTTTAATACAATGGTTGATGAAATGTTTGATTATGGAAAACATATTCTTCTTAAAAAGAGAAAAAATCCTGAAAATGATCTGCTGAGCGCAATAGCAAATGCAAAAATTGAAGGCGAGGAACTTACTCAAGAATTCCTGGATGGATCATGGCTCCTAATAGTTTTTGCTGGGAATGATACTACGAGAAATACAATGAGCGGTGGCATTAAACTACTACATGATAACCAAGATCAAAAGGAGCTCTTAATAAACAATTCCGATTATCTTCCAAACTTTATCAACGAAACTGTGCGATGTGTTTCTCCAGTAATTCATATGCGAAGAACTTCTCTTGAAGAAACAGAAATTAATGGTCAAAGAATCGGGCCCTATGAAAAAATTGCACTTTGGTATGGTGCTGCCAATAGAGACCCTGAAATTTTTGAGGATCCTGATAAATTTAATATTCTAAGAGAGAATGCTGATAAGCATCTAGCTTTTGGTATAGGGAGACATACTTGTTTAGGTAAGCCGGTAGCGCTAATGCAGCTTAAAGAATTTTATGCTCAGTTTTTAGCAAGATTTCCAGATTTTGAGATGAATGGTGAATGGAAAGTGGCGCCAAATAACTTTGTGCATGCTATACAGGAAATGCCTATAAAATTTTCGCCTAAATCATAGGTATGCTTCCACAAAGGATTCAACTTATTGCATATTCAACTCTTGCTGTAATTATTTGTTATATAGATAGAGTCAATATTTCTGTGGCAATTATTCCTATGCAAGAACAGTTTGGTTGGAGCGATTCCCAAGTTGGTTTTATCTTTTCCTCATTTTATATCGGTTATATGCTGACAATGGCCTTAGGTGGATATTTATCAGATAAGTTTGGAGGGAAACTTGTTTTAGGTTATGGAGTGGTTATGTGGTCAACTTTTACAATTCTTACACCGTTGGCTGCACATAACGGATTTTTTGCTCTTTTTATAATGAGAGTTCTTATGGGAATAGGTGAAGGAGTAACTTTTCCAGCATGGCAAAGCTTGTATGCAAGATGGATACCATTTAAAGAAAGGACTAGAGCAATTGCTTTCACTAACAGTGGTATCTCAATCGGAACAATTATCGGATATATAGGCACACAAATGATTATTATTTCATTGGGTTGGGAGTGGGCTTTTTATATATTTGGCATTGTTGGTCTTGTTTGGTTTATATTTTGGAATAGAAATGTAAGCTCGTATCCAGCTGAGCACAAAAAAATTTCCTCTAAAGAGTTGGAATATATCAGCGAGAATGCACCATCATCGGAACCAGCAAAAAAGATACTTCTCAAAGATCTTCTGCTCAATAAACCATTTCTAGCCATAGTAGCTGCAACTTTTGCTAATAACTGGAGCCTTTTTGTATTTTTGTCATTTCTCCCCAAATTTATAGATAATGAGCTTGGCATTGATCTAGAATCAAGAATCTTTGTGATATTGATTATTATTCCCAGCATTATTTCCGTTTTAGCACTGAATGCAGGAGGTTTTCTTGCTGACAAGATGATTAGAAATGGAATGAAAGTTGTAAAAGTAAGAAAAATTGTTAACTCAATAGGTTTTTTTGGATCAGCATTCTGCCTTTTTTTAATTCCACTTTTTGAATCAATTTCTATAATTATTATTTTGATTTGTATTACGAATCTCTTCACTGGTGCAGCAGCAGGTGGGTTTGGCGTTAATCATGCTGATATAGGCCCAAACTCTACCGGAACTCTTGTAGGGGTTGCTTCAACTTTTGGTATGATTGCTGGAATTTTAGGAAATGCTGTTTCAGGATTAGTTCTTGAAATTACAAACTCATGGACTCTCATTTTTTATATCGCTGCAAGCCTTATTGTTATGGGTGGATTAATTTATCTTTTATATGCAAGCGATCAAAAACAATTTGAATGAAAACCCTTGAAAACAGCCTTATAGTCACTAAAAAACATGTTTTTTAGGCAGTATTGATGCTATATTTACTTATATTTAATCAAATTAGGGGAAAAATATGCATTTTCTAAAAAAAATAGCTTTCATAACTTTTTTGACACCTTTTGTTTTTGTTAACGCTGAGGTAGAGGAAGTAGTAGTAACCGCTAACAAAAAAGAAGAAACCGTTCAGGAAATTCCAATGAATATTTCAGTTATTACTGATGTTGATATTCAAGAAAGAGGAATTACAAATCCAGAAGACTTTCTAAGAACGCTTGCAGGTGTTACCACGCCTGGAGGAGCAAGGTTCTACTCAATAAGGGGATTGAATACTAGTTCAGCACAAAGATCCTCAGGGACGACATCATCCTATGTCGATGAAATTCCTGGAACTACAATGAATATTTGGGACATTGATAGAATCGAAGTTCTTCGTGGCCCCCAAGGAACACTATATGGTTCAAATGCAATAGGTGGAACAATAAGATATATCACAAAGAAACCTGACACATCCAGCTTCGATTATGCATATTCTGTAGAATATGGAAAAAAGAAATATGCCGAAAATACTATTTTAAATTATAACGCTATGGTAAATGTCCCACTAAATGATTCATTAGCATTCAGAGCAACATACTCAAAATCACTTGACCCTGGTATTTATCAAAATATTATCACCGAAGATATGGGTGTTGGAGATCAAGATGATGAAAGAATTACTCTAACATTGGGATACAACAGAGATGATTCCGCGATCTTTGGCGGCAATGTTTCAAGCATGATTAGGTATGTAGTTTCTGATCGAAGAGATGAAGGTATGAAAGAAAAAGGTAACAGTGACAAGCCTGGAAATGCAGATATTTATGATCCAAATTGTGATTTCAGTTCTGCATTTTACTATGGGGATTCATGTACAAGACTTACTGCCTTAGCTGCTGAATATGGAAGAGATTTGTCAAAATATAATCCATTACTTGCTTTTGCTGAGGTAACAGATGAAATTCATAATGTTGTTATGTCAACATTAGTTTCAACTACTAAGGTTGGATTTGATTGGGGTTCGGCAACTCTTATTACTATGGATAGAGATTATGATGAAGATAGTGATACCGAATGGGGAAGAATTGATACAGATGACCTTTATCCTGCTCCATTAATTGTTACTTCCGATAGTGAGACAGAAATAACAGAATTGAGATTGAGCTCTAATCCAGGAACGTTTGAATGGACAGTTGGTTTTTATGACTTTGAATCTAAAGCAGATCCTAATTCTATTGTGGAAACTCAAGCTCTCCTAAGTGCAGAAGCATTTGATTATATTGGATTTATGGTTCCAAGTGGATATGATGGTGCTGCATATTGCCCACCATATTGTGGTGATAATGCGAGTCCTTATTTTTATTATGGAAGCTATACCTACTACAGTTATTCTGAAGAAAGCGCCATTTATGGTGAGTTAGCCCTTAACTTGGATAAGTTTAAATTTACTGCTGGATTAAGGGATTATGAAATAGCTGACGGCTATAAGCAATCTGAATTTGGTATTTTCTATTACGGTGGCAATACTGGTTGTGATGGTACTTCTCCTGAGGGTACAACTTGTAATCAAGAGGCTGGCGAAGAAGCCGATACTAGACCTAAATTAACTGCAACATATATGCCAAATGATGATTTGACACTATTTGTTGTCCAATCAGCTGGATACCGTCCAGGTGGGAATAATTCTGCGTTACCACCGTTTTGTGCTGGTGACCCGGAAGCAGCTAATTTTCAAAGAAGGTATACATCAGATAAAGCTGAAAACTTTGAGTATGGGTTAAAAGCAAGAGGAGACTCTTTCAACTTTAATGCAACTTACTTCATGATTGATTGGACTGATATCCAAATCGGCATTGCACCGGCTTGTGGCTGGAGTTTCCAAGCTAATGGCGGGGAAGCTGAAACTGAAGGATGGGAAATTGATTTTGATGTAATGCTCGCGGATGGCCTTTATATGGATTTTGCTGGATCCTTTATGACTGCTAAAACAACGGTTGATATGCCAAGTTTTGGAGCTACTAGAGGTGATAGCTTACCCGGAACAGTGGAGGAACAATATAACATTGGTCTTTCTTATGACCATGCATTAGGCTCAAAATCTGCTTATACAAGGCTAGACTACCTTTATTATGGAGATAGTTATGCAACATTTGGACAATCTGAAGATCAAATGTCTCCTGCATATGAGAAGTTTAATTTAAATATGGGTGTCGAACTTAATGATAACTCTTCACTTCAGCTAAGTATTGATAATTTATTGGATACTAGAACTGAAGCATTTAAGTTTTCTGCTGACAGTCCTGGATGGAGACCTAGAAATTATCTTCAGTGGGTGCCTCCAAGAAGTATTTCGCTGAGATATACATACAGGTATTAAGATATATCTGTTTAGAAAAAAAGCCAGGTATTAACCTGGCTTTTTTATTCCTTATATTTTTGGAAATAATTGAATATTTCTTGTTTTGTCCTAGATCTTGCGGTAGTCCATTCTCCAGTATCTTTAATATTAAGGACTTCTTTATTTTTATTTAAGATTACAACCCTAGGTATGCCCTGTTGAGGCATAATATCGAAGAATTCCATCAGCGACATGTTTATGTCGTACCTACCTAAATCTACGTATAGGATCTCGAAATTTTCATTTATATATTTTTTAATAGTTTGGAGATCTAAAACTGCACTTAGAATTCTACAATCCGGACACCAATTAGCACCAAAAATAACTACAGGTTGCTTATTATTGTTGATAGTATTTTCAATGAAATTCTTTAAGTCGTTTTCACTTAAATCAGTTCTTTCGTATGGAAGGGGAAACGGCTTTTCTAAGATTTCTTCGTTAGGCACAATGATATTTGATGACATAATAGGAAATGATACTAAAACTAAGTAAAATGAGAAAAAACTATTTTTAATAAATATGGACACTATTGAAAAGTTAGTATTACTTTGTTTATTTGCATTCTTTCTTATTATGTCTGGACTTTTTATGTTTGCCAATCACTTAGTTGTAGTTTTTCCAGGAACTGAGCTAGATCCGATGGTCATGGCTGAGTGGAGGACAAGGACAATTCAGCCAGCTTTTTATATGACAGCATCATACTTTATATTAAGACATTTTCTTGGAAAAAATCCGACTACTACTCTTTGGCCTGTTTTTTTAATATTTTTATTTTTTACAGTTACTCAAGCACTTTTATTTATAGATAGACCTTACAAATTTGGTATTGCAGGGATAGGTATGTTTTCAGTCTCAATTTTTGTAACTCTCTTCGTAAGACTTAGTCATGCAAGGAGGAAAAAAGAGATAAGAATGGATACATTTTAATGAATATTTATACTCGAATATGTTTAACAATTTTTTTAGTTCTGATGGCGGCTATCTATTTACCAATAGGTTTATGGGCAATTATTGCTCCTGCACAGGATGCACTTGGTTTAGAGCTGCCTTCTTTTTATGAAGCTGTTGGCTTGTCTGTAATATCCCCAATTGGGTACTCAGAATTTGCAGGGATATATGGAGGTATTAACATTGTCATCGGCCTTATGTTTCTTATTGGAATTTTCAAAAAACAGGTTGGATTATTTTCTATAAAAATACTTGTGTTTCTTGTTGGTTCAATAGCTCTCGGTAGATTTTTGCTTATGTTGCTTGGATCTCAGGCAGGACTACCTGTAGAAATTAATACTTTCTTAATCTTTGAAATCGTGGTTTTCTCAATTGGAATGATTTTCATAAAAGTTTTAAAAGACACTAATTAGATTGCTTAAATTTAAGATATAAACTACATAGAAGCTTATAAATCCAAATCCTAGAAAAGCTCCTAAAAACTTTGGCATTTGCATCCTAGACAAAAAAAGCATTATTAAAGTGAAAGATAAAGTTAATATAATAAGGGGATATGAATCTCTTTCCCATAACTCAATAGGCATTGTAGCTGAAGAAAATATACCTATTATTGGAACAATAATTACAAGATTAAGGATATTTGAGCCAATAATGTTACCTACCACCATTTGATTTTTACCTTTAAAGATTGCCGAAACAGTTGTGGCAAGTTCAGGAAGACTTGTGCCCAAAGCCAAAATAGTCAAACCAACTATTACTTCTGAAATACCAATAGATAGAGCAAACTTTTCTGCATAGATCACTGCGAAGTTTGAGCCAACGATGAGCAGAACCAAACCCACTAAAAGTATTATGAAGTTTTTGAGCATATCTGAATTGCCTGAAATGGCTTGAATAACTTGTGATCGCTCTTTTGATAGAATTATCAGAAAATAAAATAAAATCGAAATAAATCCAAGACATTCTATGAGGTTGAATCTCAAATCTTTTAAAGCAAATAAAAATAAAAGAAAACTTAACAAGAATGGTAAAAGAGACTCAAGCGAAAACCTTTTTTTGATTTGATTAATTGCGAAGCAAGACACACCAAAAATAAGGGCGATATTAGTTATATTTGATCCAACTATTGTTCCAATAGCTACAGCTTCAACAGAGTTTACAACAGAGCTAATAGCTACGAATATTTCAGGTGCAGATGTACCAAGGGCGACAATAGTTAAGCCTACAAATAAGTCACTGATACCAAAGTTTCTAGCTATTTTAGAAGATGCATCTACAAACCTTTCAGCACCAAAAACAAGAATTGCAATGGATACAATAAGTAACGAGATATTTATAAACATATTTATATTGTATAGATTTAATTAAAAAAATCTCGATGGTCTAAAATCATTTAAAAGCAAGCTATCAACTTCATCTACAATTTCTTGTGTAACTAAATTACCTACGATAGCTGCAAGACTTATTCCACTATGCATTACAGCAATATAAACTGATTTATTTTTATACCTTCCAATAATTGGTAAGTCGTCTTTAGGAATAGGCCTCCACCCAATTAATATTTCTGATGGATTTAAGTCTGAAGTACCTCTAACCATATTCTTGAAATGCGCATTAATTCTTTTTAGGTGATTTTTTGAATTTTCCTCAACTGGTGCAGTAATTTGTTCACCAATTATAATTTGACCATTACTTTGTTGGTGCGCATGTATTTTGGGACCATAAACAACAGAATTTATCAGATCTTTCTTTGGATTAGTTTTAATTATTACACCCGGCCTTGGTTTTTTTAAAAAATTTATATTAAAACTATTATTAATATCAATGCCATTACAAAAAATAATATTTTCAGATTTCATTATTCCCATTGATGTTTTAATTTTTGAAAATAGATCATTACTTTCTATAATTTTTTCAAACTTACAAGGGTATAGAACTGAACCACCATTTTTTTTAATTACATTTATCATTTTTGATATAGCATCTTTTGGATCTATTGCACCATCTGCTTTTGAGAAGATAATATTTTCATTACCTTTGAAATTTATATATGGTTCTAGTTTTGTGGCTTTTTTATGTCCAATTACTGAAGTAGGCATATACTTTGGATAACTTTGTAATTCATTTACACTTTCTGTAAGTTTCTCTTGGTCTTCAATTGCTGAAGACCATTCTAAAGATCCGTTCCACTTAATATCTAGAGATAACTCCCTTTGCATTAAATGAAATGCATTTATGCCAAGCTGTGAGAATAAATTATATGAATAAGGCTTTTTCGGATATGTTGCATTTATCCATGAAAATGAGCTACCGCTACAAGCTGAACCAGGAGCATTTTTATCTATTAAAGTTACCTTAACTCCACGTTTTGATAACTCATAAGCAACGGAGCAACCTATAATCCCAGCTCCAATTATGACTGCCTCTTTGGATTTACTCTTTTGAGCATAGATTTTTTTAGGAGATAGAGCAAAAAGACCCAATATTTTTAAAAAATCTCTTCTGTTCATCATTAAAGATTATATTACTATAAGAATTTCTTATTTGATTTCTTTTTCAAAGTTATAATAATGTTTTTTAAAGAGGATAAGCATGGATATAAATAAATTATTTAACATTGATGGAAAGACAGCACTTATTACTGGTGGATCTAGAGGCATTGGAGAAATGATTGCAGCTGGATTTTTAGCGAATGGTGTTAAGGTATATATCACCGCCAGAAAAGAGGCTCCACTTATAGAAAAAGCAAAGGAGTTATCAGAAAAATTTAACGGAGAATGCATTGCAATTCCTTGCGACCTCAGCAACATGGAAGGCATACAGAAGCTTGCTTCTGATTATCTAAATCATGAAGACAGTTTAGATATTTTAGTAAATAACGCAGGTGCTGCATGGGGCGAGCCATATGAAAACTTCTCAGAGAAAGGCTGGGATAAAGTTATGGATACAAATGTTAAAAGTATGTTCTTTTTAACAAGAGATCTTACTCCTGCTCTTACTAAAAATGCCACTGATGATGAACCTTCAAGAGTTGTAAACATTGGATCAATAGATGGAATAAATGTACCGATATTTGAGACTTTTTCTTACAGTGCTTCAAAAGCTGCAGTCCACCATCTTACTAGAGCTCTTGCAAGTAAGTTGGTAAAGGAAAACATACTGGTTAATGCAATTGCGCCTGGTCCATTTCCTAGCATGATGCTGGGTTCAGCAGTAAATCATGATTATTCAGGCATTGCTGTTCGAAACCCAAGAAAAAGAGTTGGAACTCCTGAAGATATAGCTGGATTAGCTATATTTTTATGCTCCCGAGCAGGCTCTTATACAATTGGCGAGACAATTACTTGTGATGGAGGTCTTGTTAATGCCTCAGGGCATGATCTGAGCTAGACTTTTTGAGCTTCGGCAAAGGCTTCAATTAAAAGATCTTTCATCCATAGGTGAGGGCCTTCATTATCATCACTTGAATGCCATATTAGATGTTGCTCTACTTTTGGAAGATCAATCGGAAGTTTTTGAAATGCTAGATTATTTTTAACTGCGAAAGTTTTGGAGCAAATCAAAACATAATCACTATTTTTTACAATTTGAGGAGTAACCATAAAATGCTGAGCTCTTAATGCAATGTCTCGTTTAAGTTGAAGCTTTTCTAGTTCTACATCAATTAACGATGGTCCTCTTCTTCTGTTAGATATATTGATATGTTTCAGGCTTAAAAACTCTTTCATTGTAAGTTTCTTTTCATCACCAATTGGATGATTCTTTCTATGCGCACAAACAAACTCGTCTTCAAATATTAGATCATGTTTTATATCTTTAGATCTAGGTATAACTGGATCGACAACAAAATTTAATTGATTAGTTGCAAGAGCGTGAACAAAATCTTTTCTATCAAATTGATAGCTCTCAATAGAGACTCTAGGAGCAATTACCTTAATCTTTCTTAAAATATATGGAAGAACTCTCTCTTCAGAAATATCGCTTAGAGAAATTCTAAAAGTTAATTCGCTTGTTTCCGGATTGAATTCATCTGGCTCATTCACACTTTTTTGCATCAAATCTAAAGCCTTCTTGACATCTAAAATAATGTTTTCTGTTTTCTGAGTGGGAGTCATACCTGAACCCGTCCTTATAAAAAGATCATCGTCAAATTTTACTCTCAGACGAGAAAGGGCATTACTTACAGCAGGCTGTGTAATTCCAACAACTTCAGCTGCTTTTGTGAGACTTCCTTCTGTATATATTGCGTTAAGAACAACGAAAAGATTTAAATCAAATGTACTTATTTTCATATTTTACGATATATATATAGATTTGCTTTTTACTTAAAGTTATCATGATAACAATATATTTGTAATATTCACAGTATTTATAATGTACTGTAAGTCAAACCATAGTGGGGA
>MDTE01165229.1_pt1 | contig 11418 bp, 8 predicted proteins | sample 811231 | NCBI WGS metagenome assembly MDTE01 (sample SAMN05326651, study PRJNA326480) | marine metagenome | isolation source: seawater | place: Indian Ocean: Red Sea | collected 2010
CAGTCGCTTCACGATACGCGTCGGCGGAATGGGGCGCCTCACCGGGTCTCCGAACGGGTCCCTCCCGACGTTCCCCACGGTCCACAAGCCGAACGAAAATCGATCAGATTTCTTTGGTGTGTAGGCGTCACCCATGTGGGAGCCTCCTCATCATTGTTGGGTTTCCGTTATGAGCGGCAAAGATATTACGCCACCCAAACCCTGTCAATTTCACCGCCCCCGATCCATCCCGGAGCAACCATGATCCTGCGAGATCCCATACACGGTGACCTAGAGTTCACCGAGGCCGAGCGTCGTGTCATGGACACCGTGCAGTTCCAGCGTCTGCGGGGCGTACGGCAGACGGGCACGGCCTACTTAGTATACCCCGGATGCCTCCACACCCGGTTCGAGCACAGCCTCGGGACATCGGCCGTCGCACGCCGGATGATCGCCTCTCTGCGCCGGAACGGATTCACGATCACGGAGGGTCAGGAGGCAACGGTGGCGCTGGCCGGGCTGGTCCACGACATCTCGCACCTCCCCTTCGGACACACCTTCGAAGACGAGCGAAAGCTCTTCCCCAGACACGACACGGCCGACCGGCTCCAACATTTCCTGAACCAGGGCGAGATCGGCGAAGCCATCGACGCGTCAGGGCTCGGAGCGGACGTGATCGCCCTCCTGACCGACGAAGCCTACCATACCCCCTGGATGCGTCAGATCATCTCGAGTACCGTCGACGCCGACCTGCTCGATTACCTCCGCAGGGACGCCTACTTCGCCGGCCTCAGGCAGGACTATGACGACCGGATCTTCTCGACCTTCGTGATCGAGGACGACCAGCTCGCAGTCGATGCGACCAAAATGAGCACGCGCACTGAGGTCCTCCATCTCCTCAGGCTGCGATACTTCCTGACGGAGCGGGTCTATTATCATCACGCCAAGGTGGTCTCTGGCGCGATGATCGCGAAGGCGGTCGAACTCGCAGTCCAGGGCGGCCTGACCGAATCACACCTCCACGGGTTCACCGACGACGCTCTGCTGCGCGACCTGACGGTCACCGAAGATGAGCGGATCGAGCGCCTGATCCGGAACCTCAATCGCCGCCGACTGCTCAAGCGGACCTACACTCTTACCACGGCCCACGTCGGACGACGCGGGCGGGATGAACTGATCGCCACCTACAACCGATCCATAAAGGCACGGCAGGATGTGGAGAACGAAATCGCCGATGCCGTCGTCCTGGAGCCAGGTCAGGTGATCCTATACTGCCCGGATATCTCTTCGATAAAGGAGGCCCGCGTGCTGGTTCGCACGAGGGAAGGTGTTCGCCGCCTGAATGAGCCTCGGGACACCCCGCCTTTCGACGTCAAGGCGGTGGAGGATCAGTACGAACGGCTGTGGCGATTGTATGTGTTCGCGCCGGAAGGATACGTCGAGCGCGTGAACGGCGTCTGTCAACGTGTCTTCGGCGAGGCGGCCCCACCTACCTAGCGCGATCAGGCACCGTTCATCCCGAGTGCCCTCCGTCGCGGCTTGCGCGAAGGAGGGTGTATCGAGGGACGGTCGTAGACCACCAGCACCAGCGATATACCAGTGCACAGGTAGCTCTCATTGCTTCGCACGTCGCAGGCGATCTTGAGCCAACTGAAGGGGCTTGGGGTCTCCCTCCCACGTCTCAACGAACGCGGCGTAGTGACGGAATGCTTCGGGCTTCTTCTGCTCGAACAGGGCGTTGGCGAGCGTAAGCCGGGCGATTGTCATGCCCCCATCCAACCTCAGCGCCATCCTTGCAGCATCCTCCGCCCGACCAAAACGCCCAGCTCGGCCGTAGCCAAGTGCAAGCGTGTGGTAGTCTGCTGCCTCCATCTCCCCCAACCGCACACGGTCTTCCAGTGCTTGAACTGCGCCGTCTTGATCCCCTGCCCCGGCTCGTCTCGCGCTCAAAGCGACATAGGCCTCCCGCAGCCGGGCCCGTGATCGTCGAACGAGCGTGGGGTCGGGATCGGGTGAGTCCAGATGCGCCCCATACTGAGCGATCGCCTCGTCGAGCTTCCCCTGAATCAACAGAATACCCGCGATGCTGTAGACCACTTGATACCGATCCGGATCCTGCTGCAGGGCCCTCCGGTAATGATCGATGGCCAACTCGAGCGAATCAGCTTCGCCATAGAGTAGACCCAGGTTCTGATGGTCTTCGGTTTCGAGTGTCGCCAGATCTCGATACAGGGAAAGCGCCTGATCCAACTGACCCTGACGCCGGTATGCTTCCGATAAGGTTCTCGCCAGTATACGGTCATTCGGTAGGACCGCTCTCGCCTCCTGCAATACGGCCTCCGCGGCGGTGTGATCTCCCAATGCGTTCAGGGCCCACCGAGATTGTTCTTCACCGCCGCAAGGTGGGGTTGTCTCTCGACATATTCCCGGTAAACATCCGCCGCTTCCTGATGCCGATGCTGTTCGTATAGGGCATCTCCAAGCAACAGATACATTCGATGATCGAACGCACCCAGCGCGAGAGCGGACGATGCCGTTCTTTCCTGAGCGCGGAAATCTTCGCGCATCTGACTCACCATAGCCCCCTCGAACAACCGATCCGCCTGGACCGACCGTGCCGCGACCACGACTCCGATTACGCAAGCAATCGAGAGAACAGCCCATTGCGCGGATGGGACGAGCCGGGAACGGCCCTGACGGGCTCCCACGCAGACAGCCAGTGCGATCCAAAGCAACATGGAGGGCGCCGCCTGTTCTCTTGGGAAGCTGAACAGACTGTGAACCAGGATCGCAGTGGCCGAAGCGGCTGCTGCCGTCTGCCAATCATCCGGGTCCCGACACACACGCCGTGCTGCCGCCACGAGTACCCAGACGAGGAGACCAAACCCAACGATGCCCTGTTCGGACAGAACCCACAGGAAATCGTTATGGGGCCGACGCGGCGCCGATCGAACGTGTAGAATGTCTCCCCGGTCATAGGCAGGATAGTGAGCGCTCCAGTTGCCGTATCCCACCCCCGCCACCAGATGATCGAACACCATGTCCATGGTGTGAACCCAGATCGTGAGCCGATCCCGGTCTCCACCGGGTACGGATAGCGACCGCACGGTCTGCGCAATTGACTGCTTCTTCTCGTCCAGACGCGAAAGACTCGCATCCTGGTAGGCCGCGGGGAGTGTCCCTGCCCCGATCGTCAGTAGAAGAATGCAGGCAACAACCGAAACATGTTTCCAGGACGGCAGGACGGCTTGGCCTCGAGATAGTCGCACAGCATACAGGATACCCCAGACGGCTGCGCCAACAGCCAGGCCTGCCCAGGCACCCCGACTCCTGGTATACAGAAGGAACAGCAGAGAGGCGATTGTCGCCGTAGCACCGAGCATCCGGCCGAGTTTATAGGGTCTGGTACTGAGGTAAATGCACCAGGGGATACACCCTGCAGCAAACGTCGCCGCCGTGTTCCGGAAGCCGAGCGTGGCGCTGGGGCGGCCGGCAGATTTGAGCTGCCCCCACGGAACACCCAGGTGTTCGAGAACGCCGATCAGGCTGACGACCGCCGCCACAGCAGACAGAGTGAGCGACAGGTGACGCCTTCTCGTCTCGTCCGGAGCCTTTCCAGCCAGCCCGAATGCCACGCCAACCGAGCCGACCGTCACCAACAACGGGATCGACGCTTCGTAGGGATTAAGCGATCTCGTCCACTGCAGCCCCGATACAAGGATCAGCAGGAAGACAGGCGAGGGAAGCGAGCTTGTAGAGGCACCAAAGGAAAGAACGAGGAGTGCGATGCTCGCAACGGAGGCGCCACACAGGAGAGAGAAGGTCTTCGGCAGGTTCGCGAACTGGTATCCAGCATCGGACAGAACGAGAGATACCGCGACAACGGACGCCAGCCCGACGTAGTGCGCGACCAGCAATGCCCTGTGCGAGTGGTCGAGCATGTGAGGGATCAGTAAGCCCCGCGACCGAGAATCACACCGGGTAGTGTCTTGAGGATAATCTTGAGGTCCATGAGCGGCGACCAGTTCTCGATGTAGAAGAAGTCGAAACGGAGCGTCTCGTCGAAACTCAGGTCACTGCGCCCGCTGATCTGCGCCAGACCCGTGATCCCCGGCAGCACCTCGAACCGCTTGCGCTGCCACGACTCATACTGGTCGACCTCCGACGGCAAAGGAGGGCGGGGCCCCACCAGGCTCATTTCACCCCTGAACACATTGATCAGCTGCGGCAGTTCGTCGATGCTGAGTTTACGGATGATACGCCCGACACGAGTCATCCTTGGATCGTTCCTGATCTTGAACAACGGCCCCTGAGACTCGTTGAGAGCCTCGAGACCGGCCTTCATCGACTCCGCATCCTGACGCATCGAACGGAACTTGAAAACGGTAAAGGGCCGGGCGCCTTTGCCGATCCGCTCCTGCTTGAGAACCACAGGTCCGCGAGAATCGAGCTTGATGAGAAGGGACACAAAGGCCAAGAGAGGAGACACGAGCACCAGCGCGAAGCCTCCCACGACCAGATCAATCGACCGCTTGAGGACTCGGCTCGACCTCAGAAAAATCCGCTCGTCCAGCACGAAGATCGGTACCCCCGCGATCTCCCGTACCTGGATGCGGCTGGTCAGCACGTTGAACAGATTGGGCACCATGCTGAAGCGTACTCTCTGCTCCTGGCAGGTCGCCATCACCTGCATGATCTCCTGCGATCCCATTTCCCTCGATGCGAGCATGACCTCGTCAACAGTCGACCGCTCGAGCCGATCACCAAGGATGCTCACCTGATCTTCCGCGACCACCCCCTCGGACGCATACCCGAGTTCAGGGTTCTGCGAGAGAAGCTCGTGGAAGGATCGACCAAATTCATCGCCTCCGACGATCAAGACACGGGTCAGAGCCAGTCCGCGCCTTCGGAACGCGCTCAGAAAGACGTCAAAAAGGACGTGCCACGCGGTCAATGCCACAATCGACAGAAGCCAGGACTGGGCGAGAACGATCCGCGAATAGGTCTCCAGAGGATCCCCGGGAATCCGCCCTCGAATCGCGAAACCGACGGCAGCCGAAACCAGGTGCGCCAACGTAATCGCTTTGATGATCGAGAAGAAGTCATCCACCCCGAAGAAAGGCTGCTCGAGCCGATATAGCCCGGTGCTGTAGAGCGTCACAAACGTCGCAAAGGCTATAAATACGGAGAACCGGAGATATAAACCGAAATCACCCGGCGGTGGGGGCGGCAGGAACGGCAAGTGATACCGAAGCCAGTATGCCACCATGAATGCGCCAATGGCACACCCGAAGTCGCCGAGAGCCAAGGTTGATTTCAGTAGGGCTTTGTGATTCCTATGCTGCACGTCCTGCTCCTAGCGCCACGGCCGCTCCCCTTTGCCGAACAGGGGAAGGTCCTCGTGTCCGTCCATTTCCTGCTTCTTATGACAGGAGGGGCAGACGGCGATCAGATTATCTTCCCGATTCGCCCGTTCTGGTGACTTGAACGCCCGATACGGCACCACGTGGTGGACATCCAGCTGCCTTCCCAGCGACTCTTCGCTGATACCACAGTCACGACAGCGGTATCCTTCCCGCTCCCGCACCTGACGAGCGATCGTCTCCCAGTTCCCGCCCCGGTGTTCCCGCCGCCCCCTGAGACTGACGTCGACATGGTGATCCTCACGCCACAACTTCCTGCAGCGTTCGCTACAGAAATGGAGCTCCAGCCCCTCCTTCTCGAACCATCTGGGAACGGTGGTGCACTTCCGACAATGCGTGCACCGCACGGTCACCGGCTCGGACTGGGTGATCTCCGGCTGTTTGCCGAACTCGAATGAAACTTGATTGTGTGTAGAATGCCCCCCCGGGGACGTAGCATCGGCCAATGCGGCCTCCTGAACTCGGGGAGACGAGTGAGAGGATTCGGTCAGAAAACGGGGTTAACGACAACGACCGAAGAGTCACGCGGGAGTGTCTCCTGCGTGAAGATCGCCCGAACCGTCGTTGGATCGGTAACGGGCTGTAGATTGAAGACAGCGTTGACTGCGTTCACCGTATCGACGGCCACGGAAACTGTATCCGCCAGCGCGGTCGTCTGGTTGCTCGCCAGATCCTTGAGGTGCGCCACGAACTGACGTTCGCCGGTCGGAATCTGCTGCACGCTGAACACGCGCGTCAGGTTGCCCGTCAGGTCCTCGTTGAAACGATCGCCCAACCGCACGGAGAAGATCGGGAGCAAGCCGAGACTCGGATGAAAGGGGTCCCGAACGATCTCGAGCACATCGAGTACCGAGGTCGCTGCCAGCCCTACCACCCCTGAGGGGTCCAGGCCGGTTCCTTCGAGGCTCTCCAGATCGATCGTCGTGACGAAGTCGACGTCACCCCCGACCCTGTTGACGTTGACCGTCACCATAGAGGTCTGGTTGAAGACGATCGTCGAATCCGTGAACCCACGGAATCGGAGCGCACCGGACGTATCGAAGGCGCGCACGGTGAACCGCCGGTCCCCGATCGGAATGTCCGACACCTGGGCGACGGACAGCCTCCCCCCCGGGATCGGGAAGTTCATGTTCCGAGTGATCGTCCTCAAACGCGACGTGTCCGCCGAGGTCACCTTCAGCTCGACCCGCTGGATCAGACCTCTGAAGAAGCTCGGCATCGCGGCCGAAACAACGGCACTGCCATCACGGGCCCCGAAATCGGGCGCCGCCACGTCAAAAGCCTTCACTTCACAGCCGACCAAGAAAAACGCGACAAACAGGGGGACCCAGGCCTTGTGGCTTCGTGTTCGGAATATAGTCATCATAAGCGACGATGGTCAATATGGTTACCGGGATCCCCGCCCCTGTTCGATGAGCGTGATCCGCTGTTCAATCGATTTTCGACGATCGGAAAACCGACCGTCCAGCCGTTTTAAAACCTCTTGATACGTACGGATGGCGTCCCCGGACGCCCCTTTCCGGTCCAGCGCTCTCGCCAGGTTGTAGAGGATCTGGGCGTGGTCCGGGATGGACGAGAGCCCAGACCTGTAGATCTCGATGGCCTCCTCAACCGAACCTGTGGCCATCAGCGCAAGACCCAGGGCGTTCGCCATATCCGCGCCGGGAGCCAGTTCGTATCCCCGTCGGGCAGCGTCAACTGCTTGGTCCAGCATCCCCTTTCGGCGGTAGGCCGCGCTCAGACTGCCATAAACGGAAGGCGGAGTCGATTGGGCCTTCAACGCTCGCTCGAGATATGAGATCGCCTCGTCCATCCGCCCCTGAGACGCAGTCAGTGTGCCCAGGTTCGTCAGTACCCGACCGTCTTTGGGGTCGTAGTGAAGCGCCCACTGAAAACTCTCCTCTGCCCCAGGGCTCCCTAGCTTGCGCTGCGTCACCCCCAGCCCCATCCACAACGACGTCGAGTGCGGATGCAGACGGAGACCCGTCCGGTAGGCTTCTACCGCCTCTTGAATCCTGCCCACCTCATTGAACGCTCGACCACGGAGCAGGAAGGCAGTGTCGTCAACGGGCCAATCGGTCGCCACCTCGGTGGCGTCGATCACACTCGACCAGTCTTGTCCGGCCGATGCGATTCGGGCATCGACCATCCTCCCATCGTATCGAATGAGCTGAATGACGATCACCAGGACAACAACGGACACAGCCGCTCCAGCAATGCAGATGATTCCCGGCAGGGGGCGCTGAGGTCGCTCATATGACCCCGCCCGAATCAGGATCCCCAGACTAAGCCAGAGGGGCGCAGAGGCGCCGTAGAATTCCCTCGTGAAGCCGAAAAGCCCGCTGAGAATCGTCCCTACAACAGCAATAGCTGCCGCCAGCGAAAGTCCAGAGTTGTCTCCGGGTCTGAAAGATTCCCATAAAGCTAGTATTATCAAGCAGATATAAAAACCCAGCGCAACGAGACCGCTTTCGGATCCGATCGTCAGTAGGTCATTGTGCGCCCGATACGGGACCACTCTCGCGTCGATCATCCGGCCTTCCGCATAGGCTGGATAGGCGATTCGCCAGTTTCCGGGCCCTACTCCTATGATCGGCTGATTCTGGATCATCTCCAGCGTTGCGTCCCACAGGATCAGGCGCCCCTTGTCCCCGTCGGCGTCGGCAATGGACCTGACCGTCTCGCCGACCGAGGCCTTCCTGTGCCACATCGCCTCCCCCTGCGATTTGCCGATCGACGCGGGCGATGCCGCGAGCAGCACGACGAGGAGCAAGGCTCCGAACAACGCGCCCAGCTTGTGGCGATCCACAGGATCGTTCGCCCCTCGACGCGTCCGAAGCCAGACAGCGAGGCCAAACGCGCCCGCCAGAGCGAGAGAGACCCAGGCTGCGCGTGACCGAGTGCTAATGATGAAGCTCAGGTTCATAGACAACCCCAAAGCCCACCACAGCGAAAGTCCCCGGACACGGGTCGAATGGAACTGAAGGGCGATAAACGGGAGGCTGGCGAGGGCGTATACGGCAGCGATGTTGCGGTGCCCGAGGGTCGCGCTCGGTAGCCCCGAGGATGGAATCCAGGCACGACCGATATCGAAATACTGAAGTAACCCAATCGTCGACACGATCACCGACGCATGCGCGACTGCGCAAACCGTCCGGTCCACGTCACGTTGGGTGAACCCGACAACCACGATCAACAGAAGACTGGCAAAGGCGAACTCGTTGATTAGCGGCACGATGGCGAGCGTCGGTGTGTGTGCACCCGCCACGGACAGAACTTGCACGCCCAGAAACGCAAAAGCCAGACTCAGCGCCTTCGCCCCCTTGCCTTCGCGACCGAACAGACCGAGCGCTACGAATCCGAACGCGATGCCCGCCAGAGCAATCGTCAGCTGCGGGAGCAAGACATACCGGTCGATTCGGTCTAAAAAGACAAGAGGGACGATGGCCACGGCTGTGATGCCGACCATCGTCCCCCAATGTTGCCTGATCACGTTTTGCATTCTACCCGGGGAACCATTTGAAATTCTCCGACAGTTGCCTGAGGAGACTAACGACGACCTGATTGATCGCGTCGTCCCAGACCTTGTTCTTCTCAACTTCGGTCAAATAGCTCGTCCTGTCATCCCCGGACACCGGGAACATCCGGACACCGCGGCTCTTGCGTCCGACCCCGCTGAGATTGGTCGAGAAGAGATCCCCGTTCTGTCGGGCATCCACGATCCTGAGATCCGCGTTCACCCGTGCGGCCGTCTCCGGGAAGCCGACGACCAGAGGAAGATTCGGTCTCGAGTTGCGGGTCAGCTCATACTGAAGGACGCGCCCGGTGATCACCACATCGGCGCTGGCCTGTTCGGCAAGACTAACGGCGCCGTCCGCATCCAGGAAGGCAGTACCTTCACCGACGTCGACGAGGCGCACGTGACCGTGTCTGGTTAATGCCGTCTTGATCTGGCGCGCAACCGCCTCACCGGCCCCACGGTTCTCGAATCCCTGCAGGTTCACGACGGCCACCCGAATGCCCGTGCTGATATCCTTCTCCACCGGAACTCGTCGTGTCCGGTTCCCGAAGGATTTACGACGCTTACTCCCGAAGCTGGTAGCGAGTCGAATCCCGCCCATGCCTGAGAATTCGGGCAGATCCTTGCTGAAGCCCTGTTCGATCCCTGCCTCGACCTGAAGCCACCAGAGGTTCATCCGCACGCCGAATACAGCTCTCTCGGTGCGGGCCCCCAGGATACTCGGCTCACTCATGTATTCGGCGGTCATCGTGAAGATCTGGCCTCTTCCGACCTCGACCCCCCCCCCCAGGATCAGCCCCGGGTCGCGGACACCGGATTGGATCAGGTATCCTGCGTTGAGGCGGATACCGATCGCCTCTCGATTGACGTCAAACAGCAGACGCATCGCCATCTCTCGATCGCCTCGCGAAAACGGTCGGACTTCCAGTGGCTGGTCGCCTTTGAACCCGAACGGGTGCGTGGCAGAGAACTCGATACCACCGTAGAAGCTCGCGGGGAAGCGGCCCGGGATGCCGAGTTTGAGCGATGTCGTAACGTCTCCCGTTCCGTATTTGGTCAGTCCGCCTGCGATGTCGAACATCAGCGGCATCGAAACCGCGATATCGAGGGTGTTCGCCAGGCCGAAAGCGGCGGCGAGATGGCCGGTCACCGAGGTGCCCTCACCGACCTTATCCACACTGATCTGATAAGCTTCATTCAGCAGGCGGATCTGGAATCCGCCTTGGCCCAGCGGCTCGGCTGAGGCCAACCGGAACAGACCCTCCCCCGCGGGAAGCGGGAACGGAGGCGGTACTTGCTCGGCAAGAACGCTTTGCGCGTGACCAGCCGACGACAGTCCCATTGTGGCAATCAGGATCAAGGCGAGCTGTTTCATGGTCCTTGGAGCTCCTCAATTTTCAGCAGGAGGTCACCCTCCTCGAGATTGTCGTCCAGATACAACTGACGGTATCCGGGGGAGAGGATGTCGACCTGGCCGAGTGCGTTGGCCGTATCGTTGACATCTTCGGAGGAAACCACGCCCGACGCCAGGTAGGATTCGGCGAGCACCAGGTGCAGGTCCTTGAAGTCCACGTTGTCGTGTGTCGAGAAATACTGGGGATCGATCTGAAGCGCCTGATTCGCGGCGTTGATCGCGCTGTCATAGTTGTCGAGCGCGAGTTCCACGCCAGCAAGGCCTGTCCACGCGTCAGCGTTTTCCAGGTTGGTATCCGTCGCACGCTGGAAGTTAGTCTGAGCCGTCTGCAACAGCCGCTCCTGGACGTCGGAATCCTGCTCCTGCCCCGCACGCTGGAGGTTGATCCAGCCCAGACCGTTGTGCGCCTCCGAGAAACTCGGATCCAGCGACAGCGCGCTCCCGAACAGTTGCTCGGCGGCTGCGTAGTCTGCTTCCGTCGCAGCCGTACGATATAGTTCCCAACCTTCAAAGATGAGGGTCTCCTGCGATCCCTGCACGCCGCCCGTCCCTGTTCCACCGCCACAGCCAGACAGGATCAACAGCGCGGAGGAAGCGAACAGAACCATAAGAGTGGAGTCGTGTCGTCTCATAGCGAACCTACTTGAGAAGCATCATCTTGCGCGTGATCGCATCACGAGCGGAAACGAGTCGATAGAGATACACACCGGCACCCACGGTTTGACCGAAGTCATCACGAGCGTCCCAGGCCATCCGGTAGGCACCGGGTGAGAACGTCTCTCGGGCCAGTGACCGGACCTGCTGACCCAGAACGTTGTAGATCAGGAGTTCATAGTATCCAGACTCTGCGATGTCGAAGCGGATCTGTGTCTCGGGGTTGAACGGGTTCGGGAAGTTCGGATACAGCGTCATCCGCTCGATCCGGCTCTGTCCCAACTCGTCCAGGAAGGCGCCATACGTGCCGAAGGCGGTGAAATCACCGACCAGCCGTTCTCTCTCGATACGAGTGGGAACGTATGCCCAGCGCCCGTCCACCTTCCGGTAGATGCCCATCCGGTCGTCGGGACGTTCCTGGATATCCA
>MDTE01097428.1_pt1 | contig 11417 bp, 10 predicted proteins | sample 811231 | NCBI WGS metagenome assembly MDTE01 (sample SAMN05326651, study PRJNA326480) | marine metagenome | isolation source: seawater | place: Indian Ocean: Red Sea | collected 2010
AAAATCTATTGTCTTAAATTGGGCGATAGTTTTTGTTCGCTGGGAGCGTGGTCTAGCTTGGTATGATTCTGCGTTTGGGACGCAGAGGTCGCGCGTTCAAATCTCGCCGCTCCCATTTTAAATATTTATAGAAAGAATTACCAAAATAATGAAAAGAAATGAAAATTTTAGAAAAAAGAACAGGAGTGAAAAAAATTCCAATTAGACCAGGTGAAAAGATTCATGAATCATTAATTAATTCAGAAGAGATAAGAAATACATATGAAATCGATGGTATGTATGTAATATTAGATAAACAATTACAGAAGAATACATTTTCTAAATGGGAACAATTGAAAGAAACTAATCTTGACAAGGAGTATTCATCGGATAAAGTGGAAATACTATCAAAAGAAGAACTAGAAGAAATTTTACGAGAATCGATTTTTAATAAAAATGAATAAAGTTGGATGTATTATTCAGACTAGAATGGGATCATCTAGATTACCAGGAAAGGTTTTAAAAAATATAGAAAAAGATAAAGTGGTTTTAGATTTTATCCGGTAAAAAATTTAGCAGCGCCAACAGGTGGGATGATTTCAATTAATCATAAAAATTTTAAAAAGATTAGAAAAAAATTAGAGGCAAGAAGATGGTGTGGAATAACTGACCGTAAAAATTATTTTTATGATGTAAAAGAAATTGGTTGGAATTATTATATGAATGAATTTTCAGCAGGGCTTGGATTAATTCAGTTAAAAAAATTAGATAAGTTAAATAAGATTCGAAGAAAAATTGCAAAGAGATATGACGATGAAATAGAATTAGGTGAAAAAATGCCATTTGACTCAGGATGTTCATATCATTTTTATTGGATCCTAGTGAAAAATAGAAAAAAAATTATGGAAGAATTGAAACGTAATGGAGTTGAAACGGGTATTCATTATAGACCAATACATACGATGTCAATGTATAATCAAAAAAGAAGATTACCTGTAACTGAATATGCAAGTAAGAAAATTGTTAGTCTTCCAACTCATCCAAATCTAACAAATTCTAATGTAACAAAGATTATTTCTTTGATAAACAGTATGAATTGAGATATGGGTAGAACTGTTTTATTATAACTAGTACAAGTAATCGCTAATTGACTAAAAAAATTTTCGTTCGTGTTGATTCAGGATTAGAAATTGGAACTGGACATTTAATGCGATGTCTTGCATTAGCTGAAATCATAAAAGATTATGGTTTCAAGATATGTTTTATTTCAAAAGAATTAGAAGGAAATGTATACGATTTAATTTTAAAAAAAGGTTTTGAAATTAAATATATTGCAAATAATAAAAATAATGAAGAATTGATTGAAAGTGATGCTTCAGATGTATTAAAAATAATTTCCAAAGAGAAAGAGAAACCACACATGATAGTAGATCATTATAATTTAGATGAAAAATGGGAGGAAATAGTACGTAAAAATATAAAAAAATTAATTGTAATTGATGATTTAGCAAATAGAAAACATAATTGTGATTTATTGTTAGATTATAACTTATATGAAAATATGGAAAAAAGATATTCAGGTCTATTATCCGAGCAGTGTAAACTTTTGCTAGGACCAGAATATGGATTGTTAAGAAAAGAATTTTTGTATGCAAGAGAAAATGCATTTACAAGAAAAAAATTTCATGAAATAATGATTTCGTTTGGAGGAAGTGATCCTGACAATGAAACAACAAAAGTACTAATTGCATTAAAAAAAATTCAATTTGAAAATTTAAGAATTAATGTTATCATAAGGAATACAAATCCAAATAAAAATAGGATTAAAGAATTATGTTCATCAATAAAAAATTGTTTTCTTTATAATGATATAGAAAATATAGAAGAGTTTATGTTAAAATCTGATTTAGCGATAGGAGCTGGTGGCATAACTACTTGGGAAAGATGTTGTTTGGGATTACCATCAGTGGTAGCAACTATTGCGGACAATCAAATTGAATTGACAGAAACTATTGCAAAGAGAAATTGTATCATATACTTAGGAAATTCTAAAAAATTAATTCCAGAAGATTATGAAAAATGCCTCAAAGAAATTAATTCAAGAACCCTCACAGAAATGTCAACAAAGTGTTTTGAGATTATAGATGGGAGAGGTTGCTTTAGAGTATCAGAAAACATCTACAAATTATTAAAGGAAAAATCTGTGTGATGAATTATGGGAGGAAATGAGAAATTAGAACCAACAAAAAAAGAAGAAGAGATGAAAAAAATTGCTAGAAGGAGTATAGTTGCATTAGATGATATAGATGAAAATGAAATTTTTGATAGAAGTAATGTTGGAATAAGAAGACCTGGAACTGGTTTATCCCCAGAGTTATATGAGAAAATTTTACAAAAAAGAGCAACTCGAAAAATCAGAAAAGGTAAATTAATCAAGCATGAGGATTTTGACTGATGGAATTAACATATCACAATTCTGCAGCAGTGGTCATACAAGATAATGATACAAAAATTTTAGTTGATCCCTGGTTAAGAAATGGAGAATATTTTGGTTCATGGGGAATTTTTCCACCTTATGATTTCAAACCAGAAGAGTTTGATGATGTGGATTTTATTTACATTAGCCATATACACCCAGATCATTTTAGCCCTAAAACATTGGAAAAATTAAATAAAAAAATACCAGTATTGATTCATGAATTTCCAGAAAAATATTTAAAGAAAAATATTCAAAGATTAGGATTTGATGTAATTGAAATAAAAAATAATGAAAAAATAAAATTGAAAGATGAAACTGAAATTAATATAATTGCTGCTGATAATTGTAATCCAGAGATTTGTGGGAAATTATTTGGGTGCGGAACAATGAATTTAGAAGAGGGTTTAGGAAATGTGGATACTATGGCAATTTTCAATAATAAGAAGGAAACAATTGTTAACACAAACGATTGCCCATTTGAGATTTCAGAAAAAACTGCAAAGATTGTTGCTCAACAATATAAAAAAATTGATTTATTATTAGTTGGTTATGCTGGAGCATCATCCTATCCACAATGTTTTAACTTTTCAGAAGAAAAAATGCACGTTGAAATAGAAATGAAAAGAAATAAGAGATTAAATGATGCCATAAATTATATAAAAATTTTTGAGCCAAAATATTTTTTTCCATTTGCAGGAAAATATACATTAGCAGGAAAAAATTCCATATTAAATAAAAATCGTGGAGAACCTGAATTGGATTACGCATTAGATTATTTAATTAAACATACAAATCAAAATGAAACAAAATGTATTGCATTAAATTCAAAAGAAAGTTTTGATATTACTACGGGTACTTCCACGAAAAAATATCAAAAGGAAGATTTAAAATTTAAAGAACAATACATGAAAGAAAAATTATCAAAAATTAAATTTGATTTTGAACTCGAACCGGAACCAAAAATTACTACTTTGTTAGAATTGTTACCAGATTCATATAAAAGATATAATGATATTAGAAAAAAACTTTCGTATTCAACAGATACAAAAATTATCCTAAAATTGAATGATGATAAATTTGCAGTAATTTCATGTGATGGGAATGGATTTGAGATTTTTACATCTAATCAAGTAAAAAATATTGAAAAATTCATTTCTATTGATGTAGATAACAGATTACTTTATTGGTTACTTCAAGGACCAAGATTGGCTCATTGGAACAATGTAGAAATTGGTTCACATTTACAATTCAAAAGAATTCCAGATATTTATGAAAGGGGTTTGATGCACTGCTTGAATTATTTTTATTCAGGACAATATGTAAATTAGAACAAGAATGGAGATCAAATTAAGAGAAGTTCGTGAAGAAGATTGGGATTATATTTTAGAACTAAGAAATCATTTTTTTAAAGATGATTTTGTAGAACAACAAAATGTCCTTACAAAAAAAGAGCATTATGATTATATGGAAAAACAAAAATTTAATACAGATTTTCATCAATGGATATCTACTGATGGAGAAAAGAATGTTGGCTATATTCGACTTTTAGAAGATGATGTTAGTATTATGGTTGATCAAAAATTTCAAAATGAAGGAATTGGAACAATAATGTTAAGATTAATGGAAAAAGAAGCTAAAAAAATTGGTATTAAAAAAATAAAAGCATTAGTACGAAAAAATAATTTTAGTAGTGAAAAATTTTTTTTAAAGAATAACTATCAGTTAAAAACATTAATGTTTGAAAAAGAAATTGAATAAAGTATGAGAAGAGATTTAGTAATAGTATTAGTTATTTTTTCAGTTTTACCTATTATGATAGATCTTGCTTATGCTCAAGATAATGAGAAAATTAGAGAAATAAAACCAGATATAGTCGATAGAGATTTTATTGTAGAAGAATTTGTGGGGCAGTTGCGTTTACCAACAACATTTGATTTTGTAGATCAAGGAATGTTAGTTTTGGAAAAAAATGGTAATGTGATATTCATCAAGGATGGAATTTTACAATCAGAACCAGTGTTATCATTAGATGTAAGTACTTCTACTGAAGAAGGATTAATTGGAATTTTAGTAAATAATGGTTTTGTATATTTACATTATACAACACAAAACTCTAATGATAATACAACATCAAATTGGTTTTATAGATATGAATGGATTAATGAAAAATTAACCAACCCAGTTCTTCTCAAAGAAATTCATGGAGGAGATGGAATGCATAATTCTGGTGTTATGGTTAAGGATCCAAATGGAACAATAATGATGGTTATTGGAGATTTAGGAAATTCTGAAAATAATCGTCAAGGATTACTGCAAAATTATTCAACAGGTGAACCAGACGATACTAGTGTGATAATGCCAATAGATCCTCCAGGAGAATACTATGCAATCGGAATAAGAAATAGTTATGGTTTAAGTTTTGATCCTATAACGAAAATTTTGTGGGATACAGAAAATGGACCAGATAAATTTGACGAAGTGAATCTGGTGAAAAAGGGATTCAATAGTGGATGGGCAAAAATTCAAGGACCAATGAAAGATGAATTAGAGTTTCCGTTAGAAGATTTTGTATATAGTGATCCTGAATTTAGTTGGGAAAAACCAATAGGAGTTACAGCTATTCATTTTTTACAATCTGAATTTTTTAACAAGTATAATGAATCAGTTTTGATTGGTGATTTTCATCAAGGAAGACTCTGGATATTTCAATTAAATGAAAATAGAGATGGATTTGTGTTTACAGATAATAGATTGAAAGATTTGGTTTTAAATATAGAAGACAGTAAAAAAGAAATCATTTTTGGAACAGGTTTTTCAGGAATTACAGATATCAAGGAAGGACCTGACGGATATATTTACATTGCATCGATTGGCAGTGGAAAAATTTTTCGGATTTTACCTAATCCAAATGAACAGACATTAGTCGATTGTAATGATACAATTTCAGCTGGTAAGGATTTTTCAGGATGTCACATATCTAATATAGATTTATCAGATATGGATTTATCATTCATTGATTTTTCATATACAACATTAGAAAATATTGATTTTTCTAATACAGATTTATCAAATGCAAAATTTATTGATGCAAAATTAGTTAATGTTAAAATAAACAATGTGAATTTAAGTAATGCAAATTTAATGGAAATAAATTTAGAGAATTCTGTTATTTTAGATTCTAATTTTATTAATTCAGATTTATCAAATGCAGACATGGAAAAAAGTATTATAAAAAATTCAGATTTTAAAAATACATTTTTCCAAGGTGTGAATTTAAAAGATAGTAAATTAACTACTGTAAATTTAGAGAATAGTGAATTTGTTTCGGTTGATTCTAGTAATAGTGAAATAAATTCTAGTATATTTAAAAATGCAAATTTAGAAAGAACTGATTTTAGTAATTCAAAAATGAAGAATAATGATTTTGAGGGGACAACAAATTATAAAGTAAATTTTCAAAATACAATTTTAGAAAATATAGTGATGGTTAATTCAGATAGTTATAGAGCAGATTTTAGTAATTCAAAAATTAAAAATCTTGATATAAGAAATTCTAGAATATCTGAAATATTTTTCGATAATGTAACTATTTCAAATAGCAATCTGAGTGGAATTTATCCAATAAATTCTGATTTTAGTAAGACAAATTTTTCTGATGATACTTTGATAGATACGTGTTTAAATTCAAAACTAACAGATCGAATAATAAATAACATATTTAGAATTATTCGGGATAATTTGCAAATTAATATTGTTTCTGCTGAAGAATTACTTTTGAGTTTTTGTACTTAATTTTTACGTTCCAAAAAAAAGGTTTGACGAAAAAACTATCAAACAACTAATACGGTTTTATAATTTTTAATCATAACTGCATTCTAATTTAATGAATTGCATTATGTATGATATTGAACTCTATCAGGTTTTTTACATATTTATAGAAAGAAATATCATATTATTCGCTGAACGATGAAGAAGAGTTAGAGTATGGACGTTTGAATGAAATAATCTATTGGCTCTGAGTTTGGCATTATCTTTTTATCAACATTACTTGTTACAAAATCACTTGACATTTCAAAGAAGAGATTTTCTATTAATTGCTGGAGTCTTGTTTACTCTTATAGGTCTGATGGGTGTTGGTCTTCCTCCGATTTATGCTATAATCATCTCAATTGCCATATACTTTGGAATTCGTGTGTTTATTGGACGACGTAAGAAAATGATTGAACAAGATATTGGTGATGGCATATGTGCCAAATGTGGCTCAAAAATAAATAATAAAAAATGTCCAATTTGTGATAGAAAAAAATCCTAAAATGAATGATTTCTACGTCTGGTTTATACTAATTCACGCCTAAATCATGATATTGCATTCAAAAACACATAAGACTTTGACAAAGGGATCAACTTTTTCTCAATTTGATTCTATTATTAGTAAAAAACGGATATATGATTAGTAAATGCATTTGAAAAATCCCCTACTATTTGGCCTAATGGCAATCTTATTTCTAGGTGGCACTGTCGCCCCCGTACTTGGACAAAGCTCTCCAAATTCTGAAATTGTGATTAATGAAGTAGAGACAAATCCAGCCGGCTCTGATGCTGGTATAGGTGTAGGTGGTTCTGGAAATGAATCAAAAAGTGTTGAAGGTGCTTCCGGTGCACAAGAATATGTAGAACTATACAACTCATCCTCAGAAGAAATTGATGTCGGTGGTTGGGTCTTGATTCCTAGTACTTCATGGAAATCATACACTATTCCTCAAAATACTCTAATTGCTCCAAATTCATTTTTAGCATTCACTCATGTTAATTTTTGGTTTAATAATTTTGGTGATACTGTTTCGTTATATGATAAATCTGGAAACTTAATTGATGAAACTCCTCTTTTGATAGACAATGATGACTCTGCTATGTCATGGCAAAGATTAACAGATGGATTTGATAATGATCTTGCATCTGATTGGGAATTGAAGAGAATTTCACCAAAATCTTCAAATGGCAAAGTTGTCACAACAATGGATTCTGTTTCTGCAAAAATAGATATTGTAACTGATAAAGGCAATTACGTGTTTGGTGACTCTGTCACTATCTCTGGAACTGTTTCTGAATTATTATACAAGGAATCTCCGTTATATTCTCCAGAAATAATCCAAATCTCTGTACAAGGTCCTGCATATTTTAAAAATATTGCACTCTTTCCAGAACGTGATTTAGAATATTCTACAACGTTGGATATTAGGCAAGTACTTGGATTTGGAATTGGAACTTACACCATCTCCGTGACATATGGTGATGCTAACGCCAACTCTTCATTTACTGTTAACACTACTCCTGATGAATTAACACCTGATAAAATTACAGAGATTGTTGAACTATTCACTGATAAAGAATCTTACATTCCTGGCGAAGAAGTCATTCTATCTGCCGATACTAATTCTCTAATTGAATACGGTGGTTTAGACTACGTTGTAATTAATCCTGAAGGAAACCAAGTATTTTCTGGCACTATTTTCCAAAATGAAAGATTCTCAATTGTATTTCAACATGGTGGTGAACAGATTTATCCATTTTCCACTTCTCTTATGATGACAATAGTAAATCCTGTATTTGGAACTTATGAGGTTCAAGGTGTCTATAAATCCCAAAATCCACTTTATTACAACTCTGAGGACGAAATTACCGCAAAAACTAGTTTTAATCTTGTTGAAGATGTGAAAGAAGACGTTGCAATTTCACTATTCACTGATAAAGAATTTTACACTGTTGGAGAGATAATCAAAGTCACAGGAAGGAGTAACAATGCTTGGACTGAATCTCTGAACTTGGAAGTAACACAAACTGGTGTACTGAGTAGAAATATGGATGATATTAAAGGACAACATACTATTCCTAATCCATTCACTTTACATGACATTGTCCGATTAAATGGTGATGGTACATTTGATTTTGAATTTAAACTAGTTGAAAGCATCAAAGACGGTGATGAATATGATCATGTACTTGGTGATTATAGGGTTCTTGTCTCTGGATTTCATGGAAAAGAAGCAATCGCATCATTTCAGGTAGTAGATGATCCTGAATCATTTGTTGATGAGCGCACTCCTCTTGGATTGCGAAGCGACAAATCTGAATATGTATTAGGTACTGGCATGACTATTGCTGGGAAAGTTCTAGATTATACTTATGTTGGAAACCAAAAATCACAATATGTTGAGTTCGTTTTTACTGGACCTGACGGAAAACCTGTGATGTCACAAGATCGTCAAACCGAGAATCGTTCCAATTTTGATTACGAAAAAAATTCTCCAAATGACAAACTACGATTCAAAGCAATTCCTGACCAAATTGGTGGATTCTCAATACAACATATTCTACATCCAATACAATTTGATTATGGTACATACACAGTAACTGCATCTCATCCATACTCACAAATTACCGAATCTATTCAATTTGATATAATATCCGCTCAAAGCACTGTACTTCCTGAAACTGAAGAAGAGGACCCAATTGTTCTTGAAATTTGTAAAAGTGACCGGAACTCTGTTAGTGAAATTCTTAAAGATTTGAAAGTAATTCGAAAAGGAATACCTCCTTCCATGGAATCCGTTGAGTGTTCTGGCGATTTGACATTTAATACTGGCGAAAAACTTGTGGTAAAAGGAAAAGTTATTCCAAAAAATCCTACGTCCTTAGATCAATCTTCAACAAGAACTAGTGGTCAAACCGAACAGGGACATTCCTATTCAACAAACTATGCTCAAGCTATAATGAATTATGTCTTAGTGTCAATTCCCTATCCTATGACAATGACTGTATCTCCTGATGCTTCATGGAAGACCACTCCAAACGAAGGTGAAAATTACACCGGTGGTGGTGGCTCTGGAGAAGGTGGTTCATATCGAATTGATGAAGACGGCAATGTTGTACGTGGGGAAGTTGAAGGTCGTGATTCATCAGGAAGTACTGGATATGACGGTCAGGTAGTACTTCAAAAACAAAAATTCCTCTTAACTGATATGAGCTTTAAAGCATATCCTGATGATGAAGGTAATTTTGCTGGCGTATTTGATCTTCGAGCTGGCATATTCAAATCTGGAATTTATAAGATATCTGCTGATTACTATGGTTATCACATTAGTGACAAAGTATCTATAACTGATACTAGCCTGAAAGGCGGTCTTTCCCCAAAAATTTCTGTAGAGTTAGATAGAGATGAGTATTTCCCAGGCGAAATTGTTCAAATTAATGGCTCTATTGAAAATATTTACTATTATGATAATGTATCAATCATAATCGAACCTCCAAACACTTCGAAGATAAATTGTCTCGTTGGTCAACAATGTGGTTTTGGAAATACTGAGAAAAAAGTTCGTGTACAGGATAGTACTTCTGGACCAAAATTCTTCTGGAATTATAAAATACCTGAAAGTTCATCTGCTGTTGGAACCTACACATTACAGATAGATACTCATTTTGGAAAACTTGAAAAAGAATTCTTTGTAATTAACAAGTCTGATTCTGTTACTCAAACTCCATCATCCGAACCTATCCTTGCTTCTACAAAAATCATTGAAAAATTCAACCGAATTTCTGACAATGAAATTCCAATAACCTTGGGTGAAAAAGTATCTGAGGAATCTACTCTTAAACCTCGTGTCTTACAAGGCTCACTATTTACTTCTGCACGAGGCGAAGAATCTGATGTCAATCTAAGAGTTAGTACAAATGACGGTCAATGTATTATTGGACAAGATTCTGATTGTCTAGTTACCGAATCAACTAGAAAACCAGGTGCAATCTACTCTGTAGTATCCATTGATGATGTTAACTATAAGATACGCTATAGTGGTAATGATGTACGATTAGAAAAATTCTCAATCGTTCCCGAAGAATCAAATTCACAGATTGATGTTGATAATTGGAATGTTGAAGTAATTAAAGATGAACAACCTTCTAGATTCTACTATAAAGTTTCATACGTTGCCTTAGAGTAAGACAAAAAACCTTCCCTGAAAACCTCATTGTATGAAGATTAACCTTTTGATGTTTTATCAAGATGATCCAAAAAAATGTACTGCTGCAAAACTAATCAAATTCGGTCTTGCAAAAAAGATCACAAAATCTAAATCAAAAACCGTTCTTCTACACCCATATGCAGAAAAAATACTACTTAATCATGAAAAATCATCTTTTACCTCGATTACTGGGATTGATTGTTCCTGGGCTCTAGCAGAAAAAGTTTTTCAAGAAAATTTTGTTGGAATATCTAGAAAATTGCCCCCATTACTTGCAGGCAATCCTGTAAATTACTCGAAAATTAACAAACTTACTACTGTTGAAGCAATTGCAGGTGCCGCCTACATCTTAGGCAATGAAAAACTTTCTCAAAACCTTCTTGAAAAATTTAACTGGGGGCATACATTTCTGGAATTAAATGAAAATCTACTTCATGATTACCAGAAAGCAAACTCTGCAGAAAAAGTAATTGAGATAATACGTGAATATGGCTATGAATATAATTGAGTAAATTTCATTTTTTCTATTGGATAAAACTTCAAAATTATTTGACGGATGGGCAAAATCAGGCCGATCTGAAGATATGGAAAAAGGCCATGGTACTACAGTTAATCAATTTTTAGAAAAATTACCAATAACACAAAAATTCAAGTTTCTTGATATCGGATGTGGTAATGGCTGGGTAGTACGAAAAATGTCTCAGCATTCATTATGTATCAAATCTACTGGAATTGACAAAAGTAAGATGATGGTAAAAAATGCAAAATCCAAAATTCTTTCTGAAAAAGAAAACTATTTTGTTACTGAACTTGAAACTTGGAAAACAAAAGAAAAATTTGATATAATATTCTCTATGGAATCTCTATATTATTCGGTGCCAATGGAACCTGCTTTAGAAAAAGTTTTCAAACTTCTAAAAAAGGGTGGCATCTTTTATTGT
>MDTE01193546.1_pt1 | contig 11417 bp, 9 predicted proteins | sample 811231 | NCBI WGS metagenome assembly MDTE01 (sample SAMN05326651, study PRJNA326480) | marine metagenome | isolation source: seawater | place: Indian Ocean: Red Sea | collected 2010
CCTCATCGACCAGGCGCAAGTCGACGGGACGTAAAACGAGCGGTCGTAGTGCCTCGGGAACCAAGCCTGCAGGTGGCAAATCAACCGGACGGCGGCCATCGGGCAGCAAGCAGGGAGGGCGCAAACCGACCGGTCAAGGGACTTCCGGCAGCAAGTCGACGGGACGTAAAACGAGTGGTCGTAGTGCCGGGGCCACCCCATCGACCGGACACAAGTCGACGGGACGTAAAACGAGCGGTCGTGGTGCCTCGGGAACCAAACCTGCAGGTGGCAAATCAACCGGACGGCGGCCATCGGGAAGCAAGCAGGGAGGTCGCAAACCGACCGGTCAAGGGACTTCCGGCAGCAAGTCGACAGGACGTTCCAGCTCGAAACGTACACAGGCCAAAGGTGTAACAGGCCGTGTACCGAGGAAAAAGACAGCCAAGAGACGCTCGTGACCAATCCGCTTCACGCATCGTACTATGCTGACCATGCCTTGCAGGCGACTGTGTCCATTGTCGAGAATCGGCCTGTTGCACGGGACACTTTTCAACTGCGGTTTGACTGTCCGGAACTAGCGCGTCGCGTCCTTCCCGGACAGTTCCTGATGCTGCGACTTGCGGGAGCAAGTGACCCCTTAATCGGGCGTCCTTTGGCATTGTATGACACGGTATTAGATGCCCACGGAACGCCGCGTGGTGTCGACGTGATGTACCTTGTCAAAGGCAATCTGACGACGAACTTGTGTCGCTTGCAGCCTGGCCAGCAGTTGGAGATCTGGGGCCCTTTGGGCAATGGGTTTGCCACGCCGTCGGCCGGGCACCTGATTATGGTTGCCGGGGGAATTGGGCAAACACCCATGCTCGCCTTGGCCCGAGAGCGCTTGGGGCTGAGGTGTTTTGGAGATCCTGAACGCGTCGTTTCGCAAGCTGAACGCGTGACTCTTTGTTACGGGGCACGGTCTGCGGATTGCCTCGCTGGTGTCGAAGATTTTCGGGAAACGGGCGCCGAGGTTCGGTTGGCCACAGACGATGGCAGCCGTGGGCATCATGGCCTTGTTACCGAGTTGCTGCGTGACATTCTCAACGAGGAGGGACCTGCTGCAGAAGTGGTTTGTTGTGGGCCAGAGCCCATGATGAAAGCGGTTTCGGAAGTTGCCCTCGAGTACGACATTCGCTGTCTGGTTTCGCTGGAAACCCCTATGGCCTGTGGGATTGGAATTTGTTTTACGTGTGTTGCGAAAGTTGCCTGTGAAGCGGGTTGGGATTATCAGCGCACTTGCGTGGAAGGTCCCGTGTTTGATGCACGGCAGCTTGTTTGGGATTAGCGGGCGCCCGCCGCGGTTGCGATGGCAAGCCATGGTAGCTCCGCGGGCAACCACACTGCGGCCATCCGCAGGAACGCTGATTAAGCCCGGTGAATTGACGTAAGTTGTTTCCTTCGAATGACTTACGTTGGGTCGCCTGGCGGATGGGCAGTGGGGCTGCCGGGGCCCGGGGAGCTTTGAACTCACACGCGGGCCGAAAATGACAGTCGGGGCGGCCAGATTCGAACTGGCGACTTCCTGCTCCCAAAGCAGGCGCGCTAACCAGGCTGCGCTACGCCCCGCAGGTCTGCTAATGCTACCGCTACGCTCCGCCGGACGCAATTGGGACCCGCGGCGAATCGCGGCATAGCGAGTCAGCCCCGATGCACACGGAGCTCGGTTGCTTCCTGATCCATAAAAATTCCCTGGATACGTTCAAATTCATTGTGGTTGGCGAAGTGGACGACAATACGGCCGCGCCCGCTGCGTGCTGTGTGAATTTCAATCCGCGTTCCCAGGACGCGTCGGAGTTCTTGTTCCAAGGCTGTTAGTTGTGGATTGCGGCGGCGCGTGCTCTTGAGATTGGTGGTTGATAGCGAGTCCAGCTTTTCCTCGTCTTCCTCCTGAATGTACTCCTGTACAGCCCGCTCGGTGGCTCGCACACTCAGTCCGTCATTGGTGACGCGCTGGCTGAACTCAATTTGGATTGGTTCGTCGCCCAGCGGTAGCAACGCTCTGGCGTGTCCGGCTGAAATCTGGCCATCCCGCACTGCCTGTTGGACTGCTCCTGGCAAGTCCAATAGGCGCATTAAGTTGGCGATTGTCGAACGATCGATTTTTAGTCGACTGGCGAGTTCTTCCTGGGTGGCTGTGTGCTCGCTTAGGTAGCGCTTGAAAGAGAGTGCTTTTTCAATGGGGTTGAGGTCTTTGCGTTGGAGATTTTCGACGATTGCCAATTCTGCAACCAGGCGATCGTCTGCCTCGCGGAGGCGGGCAGGGATGGTCTTCCAACCTGCCTTGATGGCTGCTCGCAAGCGACGTTCCCCCGAGATGAGCTGGTAACGCTCACCCTGGCGGCGCACCAGGACGGGTTGCAACATGTCGTGTTCTTTGAGGCTTTCTGCCAGAGAACCGAGTTCCGATTCGCTGAAATCTCGCCGCGGCTGGAACGGATTATCTTCAATCTCATGCACGTTCAAACGGAGCTCGCGGTCGTGGGAAGAGGCATCTGTTGTTTCCTCCGCGGCTGTCGTGCTGGTGGGTGTTGCCACTGCTGGAGCAGATCCCGTGACAGGATCTTGTGGAGTACCCAGTAATGCTGCTAGTCCCTTGCCTAAACGTCGATCCTTGCTCACCGGTCTAAGACCTCCATACAGAGTTCAATGTAAGCGCGCGTACCACGCGAACGCGCCGCGTGTTCCAATACGGACTTGCCATGGCTGGGTGCCTCGGAGACGGCCACATCTCTCGGAATGACCGTGTCAAAAACAATGTCGCCGAAGAACTCACGAACCTCGTCGTCGACTTCGTGCGTGAGTTCGAGAGAGTGGTCGTACATCGTCAAAAGGATGCCACCGAATTCGAGCCGACCTGGTTGTTGTTGCATTACATCACCGATCACCCGAATCATCTGGGTGAGTCCTTCCATCGCGAAATACTCGCATTGAATGGGCATGACCACTTCGGTGGAGCATGAGAGCGCGGTTTGCGTGAGCGGACCCAGGGATGGTGGACAGTCGATGAGCACAAAATCATAGGAGGTCGTCCCACGCGTTAAATGCGCTTTGAGCGTCGCTGTTTCTCCGTTCGTGGCGGAGGCGAGCGTTTCCACATCCTGAAACCGGCGGCTTCCAGGTAAGAGATCCAAGGTGTTGGTACGCGTAGTCAGTAGCGAGTCGCGAAGCGATTCCGATCGCAAGAGTGGATGCTGGTCGCACGGTTCGTGCCCCAGGCCAGTCGTTGCGTTGCATTGGGGGTCCAAGTCGACCAGCAGTGTTTTGGACCCGGCGCGGGCGAGGGCGGTTGACAAGTTGATTGCCGTGGTCGTTTTACCGACACCACCTTTGCGATTTGCGATGCAGAGAACACGGCTCACGGAGCGACTCCGGGGATACGTTCGGTAGTCGGGCATGCGAGAGCAACCTGGCGTCTGCTGGCGACGTGGTCGTTCCGCACATGACAGGGGTGCGGCGCGGCGAGGGCGATGCACTCCATGTGGATTATTCCTCAGAGTATTCGGGTGACGGTAGATCCACTCGGCGCGGCATCATTTCGGATTCCGGTGACAGGTCTTGCTGCGGGAGTTACTGAAGCGAACACGAGCTTTCCGTACGGCGGTGGCTGGGAATTGTAACTACCACTGCCCGGATCCCGAATCCCATTTTGGCCGCAGCGACGACGGACGCGTGCCAATCAGATTGCCCGTTTCACGTGGAACGACCCTGGGAACCCGATTGTTTCCCGTGAAACACCCGACTTGCCAACCCGTTAAGACGGTAAATTGGCGGGCTGCTACGATTGCCAGGAGACGTGCAAGGACTGGGGTTCTTCAGCCTCGCTGACCAGGGGTCAGGGCTGCCTCAGCGAGTGGAATACTAGCCCGCTGAGCAGCTTGGGGAAGAAATACGTGCTTTTCGCAGGCATCCGTTCCCCCTCGTGACTGATGGCGCGAATGTGCTCCAGACTAGCTGGCATTACCAGAGCTGCCAGTGGAAAGTGCTCGCCCTGTTCAGACCCGTGCTGTAGGCCCTCGATGACCTCATCGACACGATGCACATATTGTGGCTTGGGATGTGACTCTATTTCCAGCAGTGTTTCGATGACCAAACGGTGCAAAATCGAAACCCCGAGGCCTTGCCAGCTGCTACTTTGCTGCGCTGAAATATTGGCCATCCGCTGGCGACCTGCGTCGGTTAGCGTTGCTAGCACCCATTTCTGGTCTGGGGCTGTGTAGAGTCCTAGCACATCCTGGCGACCCGCTGACTCGATTTCCTCCCAGACCTTTGTTGCCTCGTCCGGTCCGGAACCTGCCGTTTGAGTTGTGAAGCAATCCGTCAGTCTGGCTTGCAATTCTTCCGAACGCATTTCGGGAACCCCCCGAAACAATCGGTGTGTGGGCAGCACGATCATGCCAGGGTCGTTCATGCTGACACACATCATCAAGACCCCGTTGGCAGGATCGGTTGCTGCCAACGGTCCTTCCTGCTTTCGCTCCTCGAGAAAGTTGCAGGCCGTTTCATAGCGATGGTGCCCATCGGCAATAAAGAGTGGGAGCGTCGCCATGTCGGTGGTGACTTGCTGGATCACAGGCAGGTCAGTGACTGGCCAGATCCGATGGGTAATTCCTAAATGGTCGACTGCTTCGAGGGGCGTTTGCGTGGTAATTGCGGATTCTAATCCCTGTTGCACGACGTTGTCGGGGTCGGGATACACCGAGAAGATTTGACTTAGATTAGCCTGGCACGCGCGGGTCAATTGCAGCCGATCTGCCTTGGCAGCGGCGTGGGTCTCTTCGTGCGGGTAGATGGACCCGGACCCTAGCTTCTCCAGGCCCACACGCGCCATAAAACCACGTCGCGTGAATGACTCGCCGCCGTGCGTGTAAATCTGGTGATAAACGTAAATAGCTGGGGCTGGATCTGTCTGCAGGACACCGTCCCGTTGCCAGCGACGCAGAGTTGCAGCAGCCCGGGTGTACTGATTCTGGAGCTCGCCGTCGCCAGGCTCTGCCCGGTTGAGAATCAGGCGAATGACGTTCAGTGGGTGTTGCTGATACAGCTTGTCCTGGAGGGCGGGATCGATGACGTCGTAAGGGGGGGCGATCACATCACTGAGTGCGCCGACCTGGCCCAGGTTGTAGCGGATACCACGAAACGCATGGATTTTTGCCATAGCAGATTCTGTGTAGTACGGATGAAGCGGAGAGGGGAATGGACTGACCGGACTTGCTCTGAAATTTCCAGTGGGCCGCGGCACGGCCCAACCGCCACACCGAGTGGTGGTGGTGCTAGCAGTGGCTGGCGGTAACATCGTGTAGTCTGAGTGCCGTTACCGGACTCCGCCGCAGGCTGCATGCATGTCCGCCTGACAAGTGGCGCGAGACGCTATTCCTAGTACCGGTAGTGTTCGGGCTTGTAGGGACCTTCAACAGGAAGTCCCAGATAGTCAGCCTGTTTGTCCGTCAGCGTTGTCAGCTGAGCGCCCAGGTGGTCCAGGTGCAAGCGGGCGACCTCTTCATCAAGTTGTTTGGGAAGCAGGTGAATGCCGATCTCAAAATTATCCGGGTTGCTCCAGATTTCAATCTGCGCCAGGACCTGATTGGTAAACGAGTTACTCATCACGAAGGAAGGATGTCCGGTGGCACATCCCAGGTTGACCAGCCTCCCTTGGGCTAACAGTAGAATTGCATGCCCGTCAGGAAATTCATAACGATCGACAGGACCGCCGACGTCGCTGTCCTCCTTGATGCGAGTCTTGGTGATGTGCTCGCTGTTCTCAAGATACGCGACATCGATTTCGATGTCGAAATGCCCAATATTGCAGACGATGGCGTCGTGCCGCATTTTTTCCATGTGGTCGCCGGTAACGATATCGCAGCAGCCGGTCGTGGTGACAAAAATATGTCCGGCGGAACAGGCGTCTTGCATCGTGACGACCTGGTAGCCTTCCATCGCTGCTTGTAAGGCATTGATGGGATCAATCTCTGTAACCAGGACGCGCGCTCCCAGCCCTTGCATGGATTCAGCGCACCCTTTGCCAACGTCTCCAAAACCACAAACGACGACAGTTTTGCCTGCGACCATGATGTCAGTTGCTCGCTTGATGCCGTCGGCCAGTGATTCGCGGCAACCATACTTGTTATCGAATTTGCTTTTGGTGACGGAGTCATTGACGTTCATTGCAGGCACCTTCAAGTCGCCATTGTCGAGCATTTGCTGCAATGCGTGGATACCCGTCGTGGTCTCTTCGGTAATGCCCCGAATGTCGCCGAGAAGTTCAGGGAATTTACGATGGACGATGGCCGTCAGATCCCCACCGTCATCGAGGATCATATTCAAGGGTTGACCGCTGGGGAAATGGAGCGTTTGTTCGATACACCATTCGTATTCCTCTTCCGTTTCTCCCTTCCAGGCGTATACGGGAACGCCGGCAACGGCCATCGCGGCTGCGGCATGGTCCTGGGTCGAGAAGATGTTGCAGCTGCTCCAGGTGACTTCCGCTCCAAGTTTGGTCAGTGTCTCAATGAGGACGGCGGTTTGGATCGTCATGTGGAGGCAGCCGGCGATGCGGGCGCCGCGCAGTGGCTGCTCGCCTTCGTATTTCTGGCGCAGTGCCATCAACCCAGGCATTTCATTTTCAGCCAGTTCGATTTCCTTGCGGCCCCAGTCAGCCAGCGAGAGGTCACGTACCTTGTAGGGAAGTTTTTCAGTACTGGTACCGGACACAGCGATCTCCTTGACGGCGTCGAAAGACTGCCTCAGAGGCAGTTATGGTAAATGTGGAAGCAACGCCAACGCGCATTACGGAAAGTAAAAACCATTCCGGTGCGTCCGAACGTTGCGCTCCCCGTAATCATAGTCAGGATGGGGGTAGATCGACAACTCTCCAGGACGCAGGTTGACGTGGATTCACCCGGCGGTGGGTGTGCAGGCTGGGAGTCTTCGGCCGCTCATGGGCAGCGCAAGTCGCGCGTGCTTGACCGGGTGGGACTCGTTGTCGCATTCGGCGGTTCTATCTTGAACTGCGTTGGTGATCTGCAAAGGCACCCTGCGCCGCGGTGACGAAATCCTGCATTTTTTGCCGGTCCTTCACGCCAGGTTTGCTTTCCACTCCGCTGGCGGTGTCAACCGCATCGGGCCGGACCTGGTGAATCGCTGTGGCGACGTTTTCCGGGATCAGGCCTCCCGCCAATATCAACTGCGCGCCTCGCAACTTGCCAGCCAGCGCGGCCACAGCGTCCCAGTCCGCCATCTGGCCCGTACCACCGTATTGCCCTGACTGGTAGCCATCGATCAGGATTGCTTCGGGAATGCAGGCGCGGCTTTGGCATTGATCGACAAAGGAGAGTACAGAGTCAAAACCCGCAGGGCAGCGGCGGGCTGCAATGATGCGATGCCCGCGGAGCTGGGCCACGTATTCTGGAGTCTCATCGCCATGCAGCTGGATCATATCGAGTCGCAGTTGAGTGGCAGTTGCGAGAATATCCTCGAGGCTGGCGTTCACGAAGAGGCCGACTCGACAGATCGTATTTGGAATCGCTTGGACAATCGCATCGGCCTGACCAGGGGTTACATACCGCGGACTTTCAGGGAAGAAGTTGAAACCGATTGCGTCGGCGCCGGCCTCAACGGCTTGCCGGCCATGGGTGACTGTGGTGATTCCGCAGATCTTGACGCGAAACATCGCTTGCTCATTTGTCGGTGGCTATCCCCTGTCTGGGAGACAGGGGATAGCAAAGAGGATGGGGCGACGATTGTAGTTTACCGCATCAGTCGGTTCCACGAGGATCGGTGGCATAACCGGTAGAACCGACAAAGTTTGACTCAAGCTGCGGTCTGAGCCGGGTCGATATCTCGGACGCGACTGCGTCCATTCGAATTTGGTGTCAATACGCTATGTCAATTGTCCAACGTGTCGAAAAATGGTTGGCTCAGCCCGTTTTACGTACTGCGTACGCCATGGGGCTTACCGGGCTGGTGGTCTTCTCTGTCTTAGTGTGGGTGCGGGGCGGACCCGCCCGGCAGTATACGGCGCAAGCCACAGTCAAAGTTGTCGGGGCGGTAAAGACAGCGGGGCAGGCGCGGGAAATCGTGGGAGAAATGTCCGCCGCAGTTCACGGTCAAATGCGTCTCTGGCGCAACGAGGTTGCGCCGGCCGCGCTGGGCTGGAATTTTAGCCAGAGTGATGGACCGTCGTGTTTGCGCGTCACCATCGATGTGACAGCTCCTTCGACGGGGGCGGCTTGTGCGACTGCGAACGCAGGTGCACTGGAAGTTCTCAAGACGGGGCGGCGCGTGCTGGCCGCCCATGAAGGTGCCAGACAGCGACGGCGTTTGGAGGCAGCGCTGGATGAGGCCAGGCATTATGAAACGAAAGCGCGGCATGCGGTTGATTCGCTGATGCCACAAACAGACGAACTCGTTTTGTCATCACGCGATCAGCCGGGCGCGGTTGCGGAGTCAAGGCCTGGCAAGTCTGAAAGTGATGGTATGACAACAGCAAATGGGGATCCGGCGATGCGGGTTTCTGGTGGCGAAGCGGCTGCGCTGAACGCAGAACTTGGTGATGCGATGACGCGGCGTCAGCAGGCAGAGATGGCACTGCGTTTGGCGGAGCCAATAGCTTCTCCTGGACGCTGGCAGAGCCAGCGTGCTCAAGTGGTTGCCAGGTCTTCGGGAAGACCGACGGTAGCAACAACGGTTTGGACACTGACGGCTTCGATCGGTGTCGCCTGCATGCTGGGCGCGTGGATTGTGAGTGGGCGAGTTTATCGGGTTTGGGCAACGGCGCAAGAGGTAGAAAGTTCGCTGCAGTTACCCGTGCTGGCAAGCCTTACCCAGCATGACAACAACCCGATTGTACCGCGTATACAAAACCGGCGGAGAATGATTGACGGATGGATTGCGGGTTGTGAATTCGGAATCGCGATCGCATTACTGCTCATCGTTATCTTCGCCGCCATGGGCAACCAGGCTAGCGCTGATCTGGTTCGTGATCCTTTGGCAATGCTGGCACAACGTTTCACACCGGTATCGTATGGTACCCCCTGACTCGATAGCGACAAACCATCTACGGAATGCGCCATGTATGAACAGTATTTCGATTTGAAAGGACGGCCATTTGGATCGGCTCCAAATGCAGATTGCTGGTTCCCGGCAGAGGCGATTGAACAAGCACGCGTAGCGTTGACGCAAAGCATCGATTTGGCGGGCGGCGTCGGGTTGCTGGTGGGACCACCTGGTACGGGTAAATCTCTGCTCCTGGAACGCCTGGCAGCAGACTTTGGCAATACGTTTCAGGTGGTGACACTGGCAAGTGCGCGGCTATGTAGTCGTCGCGCTCTGCTGCAGAACATCCTCTTTGAGTTAGGGCGGCCGTACCGTGGTTTGGCCGAGGGTGAGCTGAGATTGGATCTGATCGAACACGTGCGCTCGCTAAACGATGGTGTGCGTGGTGTGTTGTTACTGGTCGACGAAGCGCACGGCTTGCCACTCAAGCTGTTAGATGAACTGCGCATGCTCACGAATCTGGCGCGCCATGGTAATCCGTGCGTCCAACTGGTGTTAGGTGGCTCTGCAAACCTTGAAGAGAAGATGGCAGACCCTCGCATGAACTCCCTCAGTCAGCGTGTTTCAGCACGCGGTTACCTGGAGTCCATGGTCTATGCTGAAACGTGTGAGTATGTTCGCTTCCAGGTCGGTCGAGTTGGAGGGGCAGGAGATCTTTTCTCGGAAGACGCGTTGGGTGCCGTTTATCACGCGACTGGCGGTACGCCGCGCGTGATAAATCAGTTGTGCAATCAGGTTCTGCTGTCCCAGACGCAGCACCAGGAAAACCAGATTACCGAAGCAGCGGTTGAGCGGGCGTGGGCAGAACTTCAGCAACTCCCGGCACCTTGGAATGAGCACACAGCAACGACCGAAACTGGTGAGGTCGGACAGGCGGGCAGTGGAGCAGGAGTCATCGAGTTCGGACCACTGGAGGATGAATTGCCTGCCCAGGGAATGGCGGACGAACCAGTACCATGGCCCGATGCAAGCGATGTTGCGGCTCCGTCTGTTGAGGCGGAGAGCGTCGACGAGCCAGTGACCATGGAGGCGGTCCTGGATGCCCCATCGCCTGATCCGTATGACGCTGCTACAGGACGGACCGCAGTGGATCCCTTTGCGGAAGAATTTGAAGAAGAGTACGTGGTACACGACCGTTATCTGGCGACGCCTGTGGACATGCCGCAGACTGGAGAACTGGCTGCGACGCCGCAGCCAATGGTTGCCGTTCCAGAATCGGATCCGGAGACGACCGCACCAAGGGCGACGCAATCCCCGTTGTCCGGCGAGCAGCATCTCATGTCACTGACGATTACCACCGAGGAACGCGACAGCCTACACTTGTCAGGTCAGCAGCCGAGTCAAACTGCCGTAGAGGTCGCTGAAGGGGGCGCTGAAGAGGTGCGTAAACGGCAGGAGGTAGCTAGTCTGATTGAAGATATGGCGGTGCCACCAAGGTCCGGCTTTTTGCATCCGTGTGTTTCGACAGAGTCTGACGTGCGTAGCATTCCGGAGGCGGTCGAGCCGGTGCAGACGCCGGCTGTCTGTGATTCTTCTCCGCTGGTAGAACAATCGCCTTGTCCCCAGCCAGGTACATCTGTAGCGGTGTCGCCGGACCCTGGGGCAACTGCTGCGTACCTTGTTTTGCATTCGCAGTCGCCAGCGGAATCAGTTTTGCATTCGCAGTCGCCAGCGGAATCAGTTTTGCATTCGCAGTCGCCTGCGGAATCGGCCTCCATCCCCGCTGTGCCGGATCCCCCGTTCACGGCAACGCATCCGCCGGAAACGCAGCAGCAGACGGCGTTTCGCGATCTGCTCAAACCTTTTATTCCGGCGGTTCGCGGGCGCGCTGTCGGTTGAATGTGTAGCCAATCGCGTGTCGGGTATTCCGGAAGTGACACCTGATGCCGTGGCTTTGAACGAATGGCTTGCTTGGAAAGATTCAGTTGCTAGTGCGGGAATATCAGTTCATGTGTTCAGTGAAGTCAACTCACCCGGTAGCTCCTTCATTACGGCAGCCGACGGAGGCTCAGATGGAGATGGAAGGTCGAGGAAAAGTTGGAGACATGCCGGGGCTTGCAGCTCCGGCAGCACGAGGTGGCAAGCAACGTCTGTGGAGCCTTCGTGATGCGTTGGCGACTCATGATTCTGCCGCGGAAGCGGAGATGCATTCGCGTGGTCCGCAGGTTGCCACGGGGTCCATTGCGGCTTCCGCTGTCGATCTGCCAAAGTTCGATCCGGAGATTCCAGAGGGGGTATCTGAGGCCGGTTTTGAGCGGTTGGCAGATGGCATCAGTTCCGCGCCGGCAGCGGAAATGGCCTGCTTGTATTTCCTTGGTTTTAACGTGCCGAATGCGACCGCC
>MDTE01005412.1_pt1 | contig 11416 bp, 7 predicted proteins | sample 811231 | NCBI WGS metagenome assembly MDTE01 (sample SAMN05326651, study PRJNA326480) | marine metagenome | isolation source: seawater | place: Indian Ocean: Red Sea | collected 2010
ACCGTTTTTAGAACGTGTACACTCAATAAACTGGTTTAGTGATTTTTCTTTATACTGTACAACCTCAGAATCACCAATAATGATAGTTCCGTTCTTCTCAGGCCACCCAATAGTTGAGTCAACTGTAATAATGTTCTCAGTTGTGGTTAGTGGTTCTGCAAGAACTGTTTTGTAAGGAATTTTGAATGTTCCTGTTAGTGTTTCTTCCGATATTGCTAATTCATAGATTGTATCTGTACCTTCTACAATACTAATGACGTTTTCAACCAATACTGATGCAGCGTCAATGTTAGGATCGACATCATCAGCAAATTGGTTGATTTGAGAGTTAGGTAGGTTAGCAGGGTCACCAGATATCAACTCTGCTCTCAAAATAGTGTCAACAATCCAAGAAGCAGAAGATGGTGTGACCAATTCATCTCTTGGGTAGTAAACATCAACCTGTTCACCAAATAGAATCTTGAATAGGTATTGTGCAGCGGTCTTCGTACCCTTAGAGATATAGAAGTCTCTGATAGTCTTGATAACCTGTATTGGATTGACCTGAGAGTAATCAATGTCAATAGTAGGCATATACTGACGACGGAACTTGTCAAATATCTGTCTAATGATCTGAGAGTCAAGGTTATGAACAACAGCACCAGTTGAATGGTTAGTTTGTGCTAGTTGATTCTCTTTTGCATATATTTGATTAGCAAAGTTATCAAACTGTACTATGTCAGATACACCACGAGCACATCCGATAAATGCAGAGGGTTCATACTTCCTACCAGCAGATAGAATCTTACATCCAGTAACTTCACCAAATCCAACGTCACAGGACGATGCAGCGGATAAAGGTTCGGCTATGTACACTTTGGGTGGCGAAGTTTCAGAGTAACCTGTTCCAAAACTGATAATATTGATATCAGTAATCTCTCCGTTGAATATAGTCGCTGCTGCTAATGCACCTGTACCACCAATGGGTTCACCTAGTGGTCCTTTACGATCATCTACAATATAAACAGAAGGTGCATCTGTATATCCAGCACCACCTGTCAATAGATTAATATTTGTAACACTACCATTGGCAACAGTAACATCAAGAACCTGTGCACCAACTGGTTGAATAATTCTTGCTCTTGGAGCAGTTAGATATCCTCTACCTCTATTATTAATAGTAACTTGAACAACTTCTCCATCAGGTGATACTGTACATGTTGCTTCTGCATCAATACCATCTTCGGGAGCAGGATCAATGTAAATTGTTGGAGGGTTACTATATCCTAGTCCTTGACTGACTACTGAGATAGAATCAACAACAAGACGACCTTCTCCGTCAATCGTTGGGTCAGTAATCTCTGCACCACCTGGGTTTTGGAAAGTGATTGCTGGAATAAAGTCATAACCACTACCAGAGTCTGTAATCTCAATACTATTGACTTGACCAGTAGTATCATCAACTGTAATAGCAGCAGTTGCCCTTGAACCATTGATTAAATCAGATGGGGGTGTAATCTTAACTAATGGTGGGTTATATGATGTATATCCTTGTCCACCACTTATGAGTTGGATGTTTTTGATTCCCGAGACAAGTGATCGTGCAGCAGCACCGCTACCGATACCAGTCGAAGAGTATATTGAAACTTTTGGAGCAAAGTTAAGTTCATATCCTGTTCCTCCGTTTTTGATGATGATTCCTTCGATGTCACCATTGACACCTACTCTGGTAACCGCCTCAGCACCTGTTCCAACGGACGGAGAGACGTATTCAATCGATCTTATGTGATAAACATCCTGTGAAGTGATATTAACGAAGAATTTGATCTTCGTATTGTTATCAGTCAACACATAGTCAATATATGGTCTTTGTAGAATACCATTACGATTAATAATCAGACCAATTTCGGCAATGGGTGAATATTGCTGCCCTTCGTAAGTAATTGGCATTGTGTCTTCACCAGACAACGTTGCCACATCAGGATATTCTAATTTCTTGATTATCGAATCAGCAAAACCAATATAATACAGAATTTGAGTAAACTCTACTTGGTCTGTACCTGTTTTTGCTCTTGGGGGTGTTGTAAAGACAATCTGAGAACCAGTAACGTTATAATCAACAACTGGTTGCAACATCTCCCCAAAAACAGTGACCACAAGGTGATCTGCTGAGACAGGTGAGACTGGTGTACCTAGAAATTTAAGATCGAAGGTAGTTTTGACTCCATCGAACAGTTGTATAGGACTTTCTAAGTTTTGACGCTTTTTATTAAATTCTTCTAGTGAAATTCCTGGTGTTAGAATAGCATCAGGACCACGGACTGTTTGTTCGTAATATATTACCTCATTATCGATCATTACAGAACCATCGTTCTGCATAAATCCATCTATTTGCTCAACTTCAATTTTATCAACAGTCGTATCAACATCTTTGATCAAAATTGTGCTAGATGTTAAGATCTTAGGATCATAAGCATCAAGATCAAGATATTCAAGTAGATTGTTTAGTATATTGTATGCACGACCAGTTTTCTCTTGTGACTTGTAGTATTCAAAGAGAAAGTTTACGAGTTGTTGGTCTTCTTCCCTGATAAACTCTGGGAGTTGATTACTAACTCTGTCCGAAATTTTTATTGTATTATGCAGCATCTAATTTAGAAACAGGAGTCGATTTCTGGATAGGTAAACGCATCTATCGGGTAATTAATTGTATTTATGGTGCCACCACCATAGTTCCAACCACCAAAGTTATAAGGATCAAACCCACTTACGTTAGATGGGTTAGTAATGTAATCAACAGGATAAACTTTCGGATCAAATAACGTAGGATCGACACCTGGTGGGATTGTTAGTCCATCACTATCAGGTAATACTACAATAGGAACACGAGTCGTACTGTCAGGGGTATCAGCAATATTTAGCGGTCCAGCACAAACTTTTCCAGTTGCGTAATCTACTGTACCAACTGATGAAGAAAGGATGACCTCTTTTTCATTTCTATTAGTAACCATCAACAGGTTACCTTTTCCATCATCACGAAGGTTTACTGGTACTAACGTCTCTGATTGAACTAACGTACCATTAAACACTGCTGATTCAAGACCACTTGCTTGTTGAGCAGTTGTCAATGAACCCGCTGCCTCACCAGCAGCAATTAAGTCTGCAACTTCTTCGGTATAACCAGTTGCATAGAATGAACCAGACTTAACAGATGAAAACTTAGGATCACAACCATCAGAATCACCACCACCCAAATTACTTGGGTCTGTAAGAACATTACCAAAGTCAAGACACTGAGTAAACACATTACCAAATGTAAATTGATCAAGATTCTGACCAATAGTCATTTGTGTAGTTGTACCAGCAATAGCATTATCAGCAGCGTCAATCATAGAGTTGAACCTAGACATTTCAAGACGACCACCAAATCGGTCATCTCTATTCTGTGAGTTATACTTGTCATCAGATTTAAGAATAGCAGATGCTAGTTCGTTAGCAGATCTAACTGTATTGTTACCATCGTATGATGGATAGATCTTAGGTGACAAGTAGAAAATGCGTGGATCAACTACAACTGGTTGAATCGACGCCATGGAGTATGCAAGTAGTTGATTCTGAATACGTTTCTTTGTAGTAGTGTTTAAGTTCACACCAGACTTAGATCTGACTGCGATAAACACTTTACCGTACTCAGGGGGTGAAAGTTTCTCACCACCATAGGCAGTTACTGCTGCTGCCTGGGGATAGATGTCTTTAACAATGTGAGCATAGTCATTCTCTGTAACTGCTCTGTTCTGCGTCGAGAATGCCCTAGGAGCGCGAAATTTAACACTTAGGGCAGATTCCCTCTCCTCACCACTTTGACTGCTGTCAATGGTTGCTAGGGACATCTGAGAGGGTAGTATAGAACGTCCTGTGACGTCTACTGCTTGTCCTATGAAACTAAACTTATTAGCACCGTTTGCTTTTGGTCCGTCAGTTGTAACATAATTCAATACAATAAATTCATTGTCAATTAACTTACGTCCCAAAACACCATCACCAAAGATTACCTTATATCTAAGATCTTCTGTCTCTTCTAAGAAGTAAACACGAGAAGTAGCAGTAAGTTCAGTTACGTTAGATGATATAGAGTATTCATCAATCTCAGCAGACTGTTCATTTGGTTTTACTGATACAGTAAGCAACTCTGTATCTACACCATCACTAGGAATAACATAGTTTGCTTTCTTTGTATCATCAACTGTATAGTTGTATGTAATGTAGTTACCTTGATAGATGATAAGTTGAGTAAATGTAGCAAGACCAGTAGTTTGATCTACTGTTGCTTGTGTATCTCTCATCAAAGCATAAGGGAATGTCTCACCATTAATCTCAGAAATGAATACATCACCTTTCTTGATTGTAATACTGTCAGGATAAGTCTGCCCACCAGGTAAGAGTGATGCCCTTGCAGTAATACGCACACATGCTTTTGATGCTTTGATTGATCTAGGAGTATAGTTTATCTGCTTTGCAATTCTTACAACGTTATCTCTTACTGTCGCTGATTCTAGGAATGCTTCGTTCATTGCCATGTTAGCATTGAACGCACTGTAATAGGTATTGTACGCTAATGTGTCTAACAAGTATGATGCACTAGATCCTTCAAAGTCATAATCAGTAAACTCAGATCTAGTTCTGAGATATGACTTGATTGACTCCTTAATCTCGAAGAAATCTAATGAGGTTAGATTTGATGGTATGGCAGGCATGTTATGTTCTCTCTAAGAGGAATTCAACCACTTGTGTTTGTGGTTGTCCGACAATGTTATACTCTAAGGCAACATCAATACTGTTCTCATCCTCTGAAAGTTGCACATCAACATTTACTACCCTGACTCGTGGTTCTAATCGTTCAATAGTATTGTTGATTTCTGCTTTTAAATCTTCTGCTAAGAATACGTCAAAAGGTTCAAAGAGCAGACCCTTCACTCGTGACCCTAAGTTGGGTTGAAATGGTCTTTCACCAAAAGTTGTCAGTATCAGGTTACGAACAGACTGCTTAATTGCATTTTCGTTAGTTACCGTAGCAAAGTCATTAGTATTAGGGTTATCATCAAATGATATCGCCAAATCCTTGAATTTACGAGATAAGAACTTTTCTGATCGGAACCTGTACGTCGACATTATGACTTATTTAGTCTTTACAGGATTATTTATAGCACTTTTAGCGTCCTTGTCCCCTGTACTTCTTTTTTCGCTTATTTCGTGACGTTGCACTCAATTTTGTGTTTTGTGACTTGCCTTGACGAGTCTTTTTTGGAATTACCTCCGAAGCAATCTGAGATCCAAATTGACCTGTCTTAGTTCGTACTGCCATGTGTTAAAAAATGAAAGTTTCTATGATGATAGCACATTTGGTGACCCATATGCAACCACACTGTTACATGGATAACTATATGCCAGTGTACCTACCCCCAGAGGGTCTAGAACACGTCCGATTGGTAACTTGGTAGCGAATACTGTCAACGATGTTGCAAATAGGATTCTCAAATGACCAACACCACCCATATCTTCGATAGTTAGGATACTACAAGGTATAGGAGTCGGAATAGGACACAGTGCTTTACCGCATGGGCACATATAGATGACAATGTTCGTACATGGTGAGATGTGTGGTATGAATCTATCACCAAACGTCATTGTCGGCAGTCCATTGGTCAACACCATCGCTTTCAGTGGACTAATAGGTCCAAATGGTATCAATGGGGTCGGTGGCCACCAACATGTCCACTCCTTAATCTTAATAGTATAAGGAATAGGTGGTGATCCGCATGATTGCACTGAATGAACGGTACTAGGAATGCATATACCGTGTCCTGAGCAAGGTAAACCTGTGATTGGTGCTACTGGTAGTAATATTCCTGCTGGCATGGTTATAAGAGGTCTGATGCTGGGTTGGTTGAGAAATCGGAAACTGGATTGTTTGCAATTTCTTCTTCATAGTCAAATTCTGGGTCATAGAGTTCTTGCCATGAGTCATCCTCAAACTCTATGTCACTAATATCGCGACTCTGCGCTTTTAGTAGTTCAACATCACCTGGATCATACGATGCCTTATGAACTTTGCGTCGTTTTAGTGGAGGTTGTGGATTTAGCGTCTCATTAGACGATCCAAACGCTGCACCTTCGCAATCAGTGTAATACGGATTGCCCATATTCTGTACTGCTTGCCCAAATGCGATATTAGTGCCTGTATTCCAGTTCTTAACATTCATAGTTCCGCTATATGGACCCATACGCATACCAAGTTGCGTAAACAATCGCGGATCAACTGCAATACTAACGTCATTGACGTATTCAAGACCGCATGCATTATTATTATTGAATCCAGAGGTTCCGTATTGGTAACTTAGAGACCCTGTGCATGGACTAGACCCGCAAGTGTACCCATTGTACAGTCCACTGCTTGTCCAGTACCCTCCTCCTGCGGTTTTACCTTGCGAACCATTATTATTGTAGTACGCAGAGTAAACATCAAGCACTCCGTTCGCATTATTAGAGTGTCTAAGGTATGTATCCCAACATTCGTTCGGAGGAACCCCACCAGACAGCGGAGAAACGGAAATTACGTTAAATGTATTGAAGGATTGCGAGGATCCTCCGTTAGTATTGGTAATAGTCTTACTAGAATGCTGGAAATTGTTTCCTAACCACACTCCGAGTTGATCAGTTTCGGAAAAATCACCCGCAGACCAGTCAAATGTGTTTTCGTCTAATCCAACAGGAACAAAAATCACGTCATTTCCAGAATTTGCCCAATAACAGCGTCCTTCAATTCCCTGACGAGAGCATCTCCACATTTTTTTGATTCCACCGCTGTCAACAACAGGTCTTGTAGGTTGAATTGTGGGTCTTGGAAGTTTTTGTAGGAATTCCATAAACTGTTCACCTTGTGAACCTGTTGTTTTACCCTCAACAGAGAGTGAAACCTTGAAAGATGCGTTGTCACCGTCCGCTGCACAGTACTTATAGATCATCCATCCATAATTTCGACCATTATCGGCATCAACGTAAGGACAAGGTAGGTCTTGTAAGCGAATTACAGTCTTAAACTTGGGTTGAGCGATAGAAATACACTCATCACCACTATTCCACCCATAGAGGTCGCTTAGAGACGTGCTAGAATCGTCTGTAAGGGTCGCTCCTTGCTTTAAATTACGATACTGGTTCTCCATAAACTCCTTCATAGGAGTATTAACCTCTACAATACCCGAAACAGTCTCTACTGGGAACAATGCTTCACCTACAATCCCAGGAATTTCGATATTTACACACCCTGCTGGTAGGTTGTTGCATAGTTTTGTCTTTTCGTTTGAATCAGGGTCTGTCATTTTGACATAACCAGTCGGATATTCAGCAGTAAACCCTTCCATCATGTTTTCAAACGACCCTATGACACCATCATCCATGATATTCAACTGATTTTCCTTGGTTCCTGCCTTCTCACGGACAGTTCCTTTCATTCCAGTGATCTCTTGGTTGCCAGATGTGGGTGTTACACCTGTTCCGCGCATCAATTCGGTAGTATCATCTGTTCTTTCGGAGGGATCGATAGCATTTTTGTATCCTTTCTGCTGACTGCGGGTGTTTGGACCCCTCATTTTGTATTGTTCGTCGTCTGTTTCCGTTATCCAGACCTTCGGACGACGGTTTGGATCGGTATCATACCCAAATCCGCGATCTCTAATCACGATTTCATCAACAGCACCGTCATCTGTGAGTGATAATACCTCTACTTTCGCTTGTCTGAACTTTCCTTTGCGTCTATGCTCCGCTGAAATGGTCCTTACCTTGCTTCTGTCGATCATTTGCGGACTAACTTCGTCTGGTTCTGCGTCCTGATCCGCACCAACTACCTGTGTATCGCTGTTATTACCATAAGGAACCTTAGTTTGACGCTCGTCCATGTCACTTTCTATGCTTCTTTCGGAGTCTCTCTGGTTCTCTTTGATGGTATTGAAGGTAAAATTGTGTTTTGTACCGTCAGGATTGTCCAATGTGGAGGTTGGAGAGCGTAATGGAGCACCTTCCCACCCATCTAACTGGTGCATATTCTCTTTTACGTTGTCCATTGCACCCCTTTCAGTCAGTTGTGCGGGTTCTTCGATGACAATTTTCGGATTTGTGTACCCTCTTCCTCCATTTACGATCAAGATTGACTCAATCTCTCCGTTTTTATTAACACTACACTCCACTTCTGCTAGGTCAATCGTCTGTTTTGACACTAATGCGGTCTTATCTATCTCTACTTTGTAATAAGATATGCGTTTTGGGAACTCATACACCCCAAAGAACCCTGCTTTATCAGGAATTCCGTAACCACATATGACTTGTGCCTCTTTTCCGTTCTCTCCATTCGCAGTTATAACCTGTTGATAGGTAAATTTCTTGCCACTACCCTTCAATTCCATGTAACCCGCACGCAATTTGTTACCAAAGTATGCAACTTCGGTGATTTCCCACCCATTTACAGTGTCACCTAACGCAAAATTGTCTCCATTGCGGGTTGTGTAACGGAATAGTATACGTTTTGTCTCAGTATCTACTGTTTTGAACGACTCATTGATGCCAGATCCTGCACTAGAACCTGTCAAACTCATTTTAGAGCGAGTAGTTTTCCAAGAATCCTCTCTAATCTCATAAAAATGAGAGTAATAGTCGTAAGTAAGGAGTGATTCATTACAAAAACAGTTACTGCCCGACCCTTGGTTAGGACAACAGTTACGATTTGAGGTCGCATACTGGATTCCGAAGATAGGACCCTTCCATGGATACGATGTATCGTACACATAGTAAGCAAATTGACTGTCAAAGAGAGTATGAAACTCCAAATATCTCGGAACTGCTGCTTTGACTGCTCCACTTTTACCATACACCCACTCAAAATATGCGTCAGTGTTTAAATTTGGACAAAGAGTCGGATCTCCCCAACCAAAATTAGGGAACGCAGACGTAGATGGAGTTCCTCTCCATCGATTATTACGTCTTTGTGTCGGTGTTGGGTTCAGTGGTCCTGCATTTGCATCATATTGATACTCATAATTCTTCTGTGTATAGATTCCTGCACCTGTTGCGTCCCAATTATACCATCCTGCTCTTGTTCCATAGGTCACTGGACTACCATAACCAGTAGGTCCGATGATTCCTTGGTCTCTTAATGTCTTTCTGTTACCTTGTCCGAGGTCTTCAATGAAAACATAACCGACAATACCCACATATTGATACTCTTCATCACGAGCATCCCTTGGATTGGGTACTCCTGCTACATCTTTTTGTAGATTTACTTCTTGTGTAGGGTCTGCTGTATAGAAGTGATCTCTCTTTCTGTTGTTTGTGTCCCTATAATACTCATATAATGGAACTGCTACTTCATTTGTATCAGCATACGGTGCTGCATTTGAAGCAGATGTAAAAATATATCCAACTATGCCTATATTTGTATATCCACTTAGGTATGAAGTTGCTGTGCTGAGTGCACTATCGTTGAGATTGCTGTTATACCAATGGTATAGAGCAGCAGTTCCTGACTTGCTAGTCAGTGACATATAGAATACAGGTTCACCGCTTCGTGGTTCTTTGTTATATGCGTGTGCTACTTGCTTACTACCTGTACCACGAGACTCACCAGGGAAGTCATCAGGCCATCTGAGTTCAGATGTCTTGACATACTTATGATCTCTATTGGTTCCGTCAGCACGATAGAACCTATGAAACCCTACTCGTTCATTATCACAGTTACCTACACATATCTCTTCTTGGTCGCCAATATAATATGCCTTGTCCTGACCGAAGATACTAGAACCTGGTCCTTCGTCATTAAAGGTAATGTTATAATTGGTGCCAGGTCCCGAATGGAACTTGTGTGACTTATATCTACTAGAACTAGGTCTCTGCCAAGTCTGCTGATATTCGCCTCCTGCATCTACGTTCGGGAATCCTCTACCTGTTTCGAGGATGTATATTGCCATTAAAGATTATCAACACGGTCTTCCAACATATTTATCTTCATATACAGATCATCTAAAAGTTCCCTCATATTGAGGTGATCTTCGTAACCTTCTGGTTTGTACTTGATCATGTCTGATCCTGGTGGGGGCATTCTACCCATAGCACTTTCTAGGACATTCAGACGCTGTGCCAAGTTCTCCAATGCCTTGGAGATCATATCCATGTGTTCTTTGTAAGCGTTTAGGAATTCTTCGTTCATTATTTAAAAGGAATAGACATCATCATTTCATTGGAGGGTGAGTTCTTCTTGCAGTAGTCCATACCCTCAGTAGTGTATATATCCCATGCAAGTGCCACTCGTCTGTACTTCACAGTCAATACCTTGTGTTCTACCCATGATGGGAAGATACATGTTTGTCCTGCTATTGGTTGTGGAATAAAGTTACCACCATACAGACTATACCCAGGGATATAGTATTCAGTTCCCTGCTGACTATCCTGTAACAACAAGTTACCCGACAGGTAAGTATTCTCATGAATACTATGATGGTGAGTCGGTAGGTGTTGACCAGGTTCTAGTTTGTGTAACCATCCACGAATCCAGAGATCCTCGGGTAGGTCATAACCCAGTGCTTTACAGAACTCCCAAGTCATATACCTGATTTCCCGAAGGAGGTTATTTTTTGATTGATACTCAGTGAAGAAGTTATAAGTTGACCATGGGCGGTTTACTACATGATCACAATCTTCAAGGATTTTTTCACACTTCTTCTTATCAATCTTATCCAACCACATCGGGCAGTCAAACCTTGGAGCAAAAGGAGTTTTAGGTTCCCAACTCCTAAAATGATACATCCTAGGGTCAACGTGTTTAACCCTCCCCGCACATGCTTCGACTCCGAACCACGTCATTTCTTGTTTCACTGATTTCATAGTTTTAGAGATTATTTTTCTGCTTTGCGTAATATAATCGACCCATCGAGTTCCTCAGTATATTCTATTTCGGTTCCTTCGTACCATCCCAACTCATTCATTAACTCTGCTGGGAAGGTAATCGACATGTCACTGAAGTCATCAACCTCAACAGGTAATGTAAATCGTCTACTCATAGACTCTAAATGTAGTGTCATCATTATATAGGATTTGTATAGTTTGCAACATGTGGTGACCTCAACACTAACTCGACCGCCTTTAAAAGATAAGTGTCAATCTTTAAGTCTACAATGTCACTTGGATCTAACCATGCATGATGGAGCATGTATCCGTAACCCAAGTATATACCACTATGGTTACACATTCTACCATCCTTACTCGCATACCCGCCTTCTAGGGGATTTAAGTACATCTTCATGACCATCATATCACCAAACATCAGATCATCCAACTTAGGTGGTGGTACATCTTTATCTCCCTCATATACATGTATGACACCATCCTCCCATCT
>MDTE01020229.1_pt1 | contig 11415 bp, 12 predicted proteins | sample 811231 | NCBI WGS metagenome assembly MDTE01 (sample SAMN05326651, study PRJNA326480) | marine metagenome | isolation source: seawater | place: Indian Ocean: Red Sea | collected 2010
ACCGGTTGAACCAAATATTGTAATTTTTTTTTTCATCTAATTTTATATTATAAAAAAAAAATTAAAATTTAGTATTTTTAAAATAAATATTACTATAATTAATAAAAACAATCCATCAAATCTATCTAACACGCCGCCATGACCAGGAATCAAATTTCCACTATCTTTAACATTACACAATCTCTTAAAATATGATTCTAGAAAGTCTCCTAGCTGAACAATAATTGAAAAAAATATTGAAGAAAATATAATTAAATAAAAATCTATTATGTTAATAAACATGAATAAGGAAAGTATACAAGGAATTAAAATTCCGCCAATTGTACCTGAAACAGTTTTACCAGCACTAATCAATGGATAAATTTTTTTTCCTTTTAAAATTTTCCCCGAAAAAAATGAGAACATATCAGTTAAAATCGTAAAGAAGAAAATAAAAAATAAAAATTGTTCATAATTATAATCATTTCTGAGATTAACTAATATAAAGAAGGGGGCTGAACAATAAACTAGACCTAAAAGCTTCTCAAAATCGAACTTTAATATTAAATAAGAATGCAAAAAGAAAACAATTAATAATCCGAAAAGTAAAATAGCATTTGAAAAATAAAAAGTTAATAACACTAAATTTACTTTTAATATAATAACAAAATCTAAACTAGAAATCTTATGTCGACTGAGTAATGTATCGATTTTTTTTTGTTTTTTTTTGTAATCTTTAAAACTTTTTAATCTAAAAAATTCCCATAGACTTAATGAAAGTAAGAGTTGAATGATAAATAAAAAAATAAAATTACTCTTTGAAAAAAGCAGAAATAAGGGAATAAAAAGAAAAATTGATGAAAAAAACCTTAATTGAAAATCTTTTACCATTAATCTCCTCCATATCTTCTTTTTCTATTAATAAAATTTTTTAGAGCTAGCATGTATCTATTAATATCAAAATCTGGCCATTGAGTTTTGGTAAAGTATAATTCAGAATAAGCAATTTGCCATAATAGAAAGTTTGATAGCCTCTTTTCTCCTGATGTTCTTATTACAAGATCTGGTTCAGGCAAGTGACTTGTCATTAAATTTTCAGAAATATCTCTTTCTGTAATATTGGTTTTAATTTTTTTTTTTTTTAGTATTTTATTTATTGTTCCCAAAATTTCACCTCTAGATCCATAACCTAAAGCTAAGGTGAAAAAAAGTTTTTTAAAACTACTTGTTGCTTTTTGTAAACTATATAGTTTTTTTCTAATTAAAAAATTAAACTTTCCAATATCTCCTATAAATGAAAAATTTATTTGATTTTTCATAAAATTATCAGTCTCAGAATCTAAGTAGTGTTTTAATAATGACTGCAATTGAACAACCTCATGCTTGCTTCTATTCCAATTTTCAGTAGAAAATCCATAAAATGTTAGATATTTAATCTTAAGTTTGATTGATTTGCGAACAATTCTCTTAATTATTTGTGCACCCTTTTTGTGACCGTCAATAATAGGAAGATTATTTTTTTTTGCCCATCTTCTGTTCCCATCCATTATAAATGCAACATGAGATGGAAACAAATTTTGAGTATCAATTCCATTAGTCATTGGTTATTGATTATACTCTTAATATATCCTTTTCTTTATCAGTAAATAAGGTATCAATTTTTTCTATCAAATTTTTAGTCATACTTTGAACTTCATCGGAGAATTTGAAGGATTCATCTTGTGAAATTTCTTTATTTTTTTCAAGGCTTTTTATTTTTTCCATTGCGTCTCTGCGAATATTTCTAATTGAAACCTTAGAATCTTCAGAGTATTTAGAAGCAATTTTTACAATTTCTATTCTTCTTTCTTCAGATAGTTCAGGAATGGGTATTCTTATCAAGCTTCCCTCAATCATAGGGTTGAGTCCAAGATTAGAATTTCTTATTGAATTTTCCACAATGTTAACAAGCGAATCATCCCAAACTTGAACAATTAGTAATCTAGATTCCGGGACACTAACATTAGAAACCTGATTCAATGGCACCTTTGAACCATACGCTTCAACTGAAATTGGATCAAGCAGTGAAGTTGAGGCTCTGCCTGTTCTAAGTCCAGAAAATTCTCTTTTTAAAACATCAATAGCTTTTTCCATTTTTTCTTCGTATATCTTTAAATCAAACATAATCCTACCCTTTTATGGTTGTAAAAGAACCATTGCCATTTATTATCTCAATTAAAGAATCTTTTTGCAATATCGAAAAAACTACAATTGGAATTTTATTCTCCTTTGCCAATGTTATTGCGGTTATATCCATTACTTTTAAATTTTTACGAATAACATCATCATAACTTAGTTCATCAAATTTTTTTGCTTTTGAATTTTTTAATGGATCAGAATCATAAATCCCATCCACTTTTGTTGCCTTGAGTAAAAAATCACACTTCATTTCAGACGCTCTTAGACTAGCTGCTGTATCAGTGGTAAAAAATGGGTTACCTGTGCCCGCGGCAAAAATAACTATTCTATTCTTTTCGATATGCCTAATTGCTCTTCTTCTTATATAAGGTTCACAAACTGTGTCCATTTTTAAAGCAGAGAGTACTCTTGTTTGTACACCTTTCTGTTCCAAAGAATTTTGCAGTATCAAAGAATTAATCACTGTTGCCATCATCCCTGTATAATCAGCCGAAGACCTATCCATTCCAAATGAAGATGCAGAGATTCCTCTAAATATATTACCCCCTCCTACTACAATGGAAAACTTAGTACCATTATTATGAATATTTGCTATTTGCTTAGTTATGGAATTGATAGTGTCAAGGTCTATTCCAAAATCATTGTTTCCCATTAATGATTCACCTGATAATTTCAGTAAAATATGCTTTTTTTTAAGGCTTATCAAGATGAAATGATTTGTTATAGACCTAATTTAAAAATAAAGAAATTCTTGATAGTTAAGTCTTGATTATTATTTTTGTTAAATTCAGAAATGACATCTTTAATCTTTATTTTATTATCAATAACAAATGGTTGTTCCAACAAACAAACATCTTCATAAAATTTTTTAATCTTGCCATCTATAATTTTTTCAATAATGTTGTCAGGTTTTCCTGAGGATTTAAGTTGATCTCTGTATATGTCTCTTTCCTTTGAGACAAGAGAGTTATCCAAGGAATCAATATCTATTGATTTTGGTTCAGTAGCTGCAATATGCATACATATTTGTTTAGACAATTCACTAACTTTAGCGTCATCTTCCTTCACACTAAAAGATAGAAGAACGCCAAGTTTACCTGAATTTTCTGAAACGGAATTGTGCAGATATTTTTGTAGTTTTAAATTTGGATCATTAATGATTTCTAATTTCTTAATTACTATATTTTCTCCAAGTTTTGATATTAGGTTAGTTAGTTCATCTTTAACTTTACTACCCGAGTTATCAAAAGTAGAATCAAGAAGATTGTTTAGTTCATTAATATTATTTTTAGCACACAGACTAGAGATAGTTTCACAAAATTCTTGGAAGTTTTCATTTTTAGCAACAAAATCTGTTTCAGAATTAATTTCTAAGATTACACCAGTATTATTTTCAATCTTTATGGTGATAAGACCATCAGTAGCCGATCTTTCTGATTTTTTTTGGGCTGTATTAATCCCTTTCTTCCTCAACCAATCAATTGCTTTGTCAATATTTTTAGTCTCATCCAAAGCTTTTTTGCAATCCATCATTCCTGCTCCAGTTTTATCTCTTAATTTTTTTATATCTTCCGATGAAAATGACATTTTAGGTTTTACTCTCAGTTTTTAAGCTTTGATTGTTAATCTTATTTTCACTAATTGTCTCAGCTACTGCATTACAATAAAACTCAATGGACCTTATAGCATCATCATTACCAGGGATTGGATAATCAATACCTTCTGGATTTGAATTAGAATCAAGAATTGCCACAATTGGAATCTCAGATTTATTAGCTTCCTTTACAGCAAGAAATTCTTTATTTGTATCGATAATAAATAGCAAATCAGGCTTTGAATTCAAATCTTTAATTCCACCTATTGATTTATTGAGCTTTTCAGCTGTATTTTGAAATTTAAGTAATTCCTTTTTTGTATAAGATTGAGAATGATTTTCTAAAATATCTTCAATTTTTTTTAGTCTTTTAATCGAATTTTGGATAGTATCCCAATTGGTTAGAATTCCACCGAGCCACCTTTTATTTATGAAAAATTGATTACAAGATTTAGCATATTTTTCAATTAAATCTGAGGCTTGTCTTTTAGTTCCAACAAAAAGAACATTTTTGCCATGAGATGAAAATTCTTTTAGAACTTTTAAAGCCTCATTCAATAAAACAATTGTCTTTTGAAGATCAATTATATGAATTCCGTTTCGATGACCATATAAAAATTCAGCCATCTTAGGGTTCCATCTATTGGTCTTATGACCAAAATGAACGCCAGCGTCTAATAAATCTTTAATTGATATATTTTGCATAATTCTCCGGTTTTACTTTCACGCAACAAATAGCACCAGAGATGTTACGTGTTTGAAATTATTTAAAAAATACAGTCTTAAAAATATAAATCAATACTTTTTTTCATTAATTTTTTCAATACCTGCTACACCCTTTGTATTTTTTAGAGACATCAAAAAATCCATATTAACATTAAATTTATTATTACTCTTAATTTCGATAATATGCTCAGATTGTGCAACTTTAAAAAAGAATTCGCAATTACCATTAGAATATTCATCTAATAACATTTTCAAGTTTTGATGATCTAAATTATCTTTATCTAATGAAATTAAGTATTTTGATTTATTTTCAGAATCGTCTAATGGATTTACTGACGAGATAACAGGCCTATTAGAATCTTTAAAATTTTGAAATGCAAGTTTAACAAAAACTACTTTTCCAATTGTTAAATAATTTTTCATGGATTCTAAAACTTCAGAAAAACATATTGTATCAATAGAACCCGTTTCATCTGATAAATTTAAAAAACAATACTTTTTACCAGTTTTTGAAGTTCTTTGATTTATTTCAGAAATAAGGCAGATTAAGCTGAATGATTTATTTGGTAAATTAGAGTCGAATTTTAAATCATTAATATTTTTAATATTCGTTACACTTTTATTATTATTTAATGCTTTATAAAATTTAGAAGGATGGTCTGATAAGTAAAACCCAAAAGACTCATACTCCATTGATAACTTTTCTTCAAACTTACATTCTTTATAATTAGACGAATCAAATAATTTTTGATCTATAAAATCAGAGAACAAATTACCCTGATCTTTGGAAACATTTTTGTGATAATTAGAATTAAAACTGATTATTTTTTCAATTTTTTTTAACAAAAAGTTTTGATTTTTTTCTATAGAATTTAAAGATCCAGAAAAGATTAATCCTTCTAATACTTTTTTATTTAATGTTTTATTATTTACCCTTTTTAATAAATCTATAAGAGAATTAAATTTTCCGTTTTTTTTTTCTTTCTTCTAATAATTCTAAAACAGAATTTTCTCCAATATTTTTTATTGCACTTAGTCCATAACTTATTCCAATTGCTTGATTATTTTGATTATAAACAACCTTAAAAAATACATCAGACTTATTGATATCAGGGGTAAATAATTCAAAATTTAATTTTTTAATTTCATAACAATAGTTAGAAATCTTTTCAAAATTTCCTATATCATAATTCATAAGTGAACAGAAAAACTCAAGAGGGTAATTGGCTTTTAAAAATGCTGTTTGGTATGCTATTTTTGCATATGCAGCTGCATGACTTTTATTAAAACCATAACCTGCAAATTTTTCTATCTCATTGAACAAATTTTCAGCTTTATCTTCTGAAATATTATTTTTAATACATCCGTTTAAAAAATTTGATTTCTGTGCAAGCATTTCGGATCTATTTTTTTTACCCATTGCCCTTCTCAGTAAATCAGCTTTTGCCAAACTAAAGCCTGCTAATTTTTGAGCAATTAACATGACCTGTTCTTGGTAAACCATAATCCCATAAGTTTCATTTAAAATTTCTTTTAATGATGGATGTAAATAGTCATAAGATTCTTTTCCTTGTTTTCTATTTATATAAGTTGGAATATTATCCATTGGTCCTGGCCTGTAAAGTGAAACAACAGCAATAATATCTTCAAATCTATCAGGAAGAATTTTTTTAAGAGTTTCCTTCATACCCTGACCCTCAAGTTGAAATACTCCTGTAGTATCACCTCTTTTAAGAAGTTCATAAGTCTTAAAATTATCTAAAGGAAGTTCATTAATATCTATTGTTTTGCCTATATCTTTTAAATATTTGCATGCTTTATCAATTACAGTTAAGGTTTTTAATCCTAGAAAATCAAATTTTATTAATCCTATTTTTTCAACATATTTCATGGAAAATTGAGTAACTGGAATATCTGACTTTGGATCTTTATAAAGTGGAAGTAAATTTAGAAGAGATGTATCTGAAATTACTATTCCTGCCGCATGTGTCGAAACATGACGATACAAGCCCTCTAAATCAATTGAAATCTTAAAGAGTTTTTTAATATTTGAATCATTTTTAATTAATTTTTTAATTTTTTCATCGTTTAAAATATCACTCAATTTTATGGGTTGTGCAGGGTTGTAAGGTATCATTTTACATATATTATCAACTAAGTTTAATGGTAATTGCATAACCCTCCCTACATCTCTAATAGCTGCTTTCGCCTGAAAAGAACCAAAAGTAATTATCTGTGCAACATTGAGCTCTCCATATTTTTGTCTTACATAGGAAATAACTTCATCTCTTTTTTCCATACAAAAATCAATATCAAAATCAGGAAGTGAAACTCTTTCAGGATTTAAAAATCTTTCAAACAATAACCCAAACTTTATAGGATCAAGGTCAGTAATAAATAATGACCAAGCAACTAAAGAGCCAGCTCCAGATCCTCTGCCGGGCCCGACAGGTATATTATTTTTTTTTGCCCAGTTAATAAAATCTGAAACTATTAGAAAATAGCCCGAATAACCCATTTTTGTGATAATTTGAAGCTCGTAGTCAAGTCTTTTTTTATAACTATAAATTACATTTTCATTGTACTTATTTTTTTTAAGTCTTATCAAAAGACCTTCTTCAGAATGTTTTTTTAAGGAACTATCCTCTTCTATTTTTGAGGAATAAACTTTAGGAAGAATAGTTGGTTTTTCATCAAGGTAAAAATTACATTTCTTTGCAATTAATACTGTATTCCATAAAGCCGACGAAATATCAGAAAAAACATCCAACATATGTGATTCATTTTTTAAATAATACTCTGAACTGCTTTTTAACCTATCCTCAGAATCAATATATTTTTGCTCTGAAATACTCAATAATGCATCATGAGAATTATAAAATTTTTTTTCTAAAAAAAAATTCTCGTTAGTAGCAACTAATGGAATATTTTTATTTGAAGATTTAGAGATTAAAAAATTATTATAGTTTTCATCCTTTTTCGTTAATCTTTGAATTTCTAGAAAAAACTCGCTTTGATAAATATCTTGAAAACGCATTATGAGTTTATCTAAAACTCTAACATTATTATAAAGAAAATTTTCACTTAAAATTCCAAATTGACCACCTGCAAGACAAATTAAACCTTCATTATATTTTTTTAAATTATTAAATGTTACAAAAACATCAGAGTTAACAGAATTCTTAAGACTTGATATAGAAATTAATTTAGATAAGTTTTGGAATCCTTTTTCATTTTTACATAGTAATAAAAGATAACCAGGTGCAAAATTTTCATCCCTTACGTAAATATTTGAACCTAAAATTGGTTTTATACCTTTTTTTATACATTCAATAGAAAACTCCATACATCCAAATAAATTATTAAAATCTGTAATTGAAATAGCGGAAATATTGTTTTCAGTACAAAATTGAATTAATTCATTAATTTTAATTGCACCTTTGGACAGAGAATATTGTGTATAATTTCTAAGGTGAATAAACTTTGGACTAGATTTCAATTAACTTGCCTTTTTCAATTTTATAACAAATGTCTAATCTCTTAATAATTTCTAAATTATGCGTAGCTATGATAGAAACCGTATTATTTGTTTTCGTTAAACTAAGAATGAGATCCATTACTAAAGAAGAATTATTTTTATCTAAACTACCTGTAGGTTCGTCTGCAAGAAGTAGAACTGGGTTTTTGATTAATGCTCTGGCAATAGCAATTCTTTGTTGTTCTCCCCCGGACAATAAGCCTGGTTTTAACAATTTTTTTTCTATTAAACCAAGCTTTTCTAGGAGAGCTAAAGATTTTTTTTTTGCTTCACCAAATGAATCACCATTAAGAATGAGAGGGAAAGATATATTTTCAAGTACATTAAAATCTTCTAAGAGCTGGTTATTTTGAAATATATATCCAATAAACTTTCTACGAATTTCAGTTTTTAAGTTTTGGGATAAATTTAAACAATTATTACCTTGTAAAAAGTATTCACCTGATGTTGGGGTTTCTATCATTCCAAGTATATTAAGAAATGTTGATTTTCCTGAGCCAGACGGACCTATAATACCAATATTCTTTATACCATTTACTGAAAAATTAAGTTTAGACAAAACATTGATAATTGAATCACCTTGTAAATAACTTTGACTAATATTTTTTAAACTTAACAAATCAATCCCACTTAATAAGATTTATAGGATCAACCTTTGATGCTCTAATAGAAGGATAAATAGTTGACAAAAATGAAAGAAAAACAGAAATTAATGCAATTTTTAAAATTTGAGAATAGTTGATTATTACTGGTAGCTGTGAGAAAAAATAGATTTCTTCAGAAAATAAGTTGGAATCTAAAAAAAATTCGATAAAGCTTTTTATTTCATTAATATTTAAACAGAAGATTAAACCTATAAAACATCCAATGAAAGTTCCTAATATACCAATTATTGAACCATTAATTACAAATATTTTTAATATCTGATTTTTTTTTACGCCTAACATTCTTAGCACACCAATGTCCTTTCTTTTCATTGACACTAAAATAATCATTGAAGAAATTAGATTAAAGGCAGCTACAATTATTATTAGCAATAAAATTAAAAACATCACATTTTTCTCTACCTCAAGTGCATTAAACAGTGAGGGGTTTAATTGCCTCCAATCAGAAATTTTAAGGAAATTGGGAATATTTTTTTTTATTTGAAATTGTATTTGATCCAATTGATCAAAATTTTTTAATTGAATTTCGTAAAAATCAAAGAAATTTTTCATATCCAAAAAACCTTGAATTATTTCTATAGGAAGGAAAATTAAGGCAGAATCGTATTCATACATTCCGGTATTAAAAAAACCCACTACTTTAAAGGACGCAGATCTTGGCATATTTCCAAAAACTGTTTGAATATTATTTGATGACAAAATGTTAACAAAGTCACCAATATTCAGATTTAATTTTTTTTTTAATTTTTCACCAACAAATATCCCTTCATTATTTTTAAAAGCATTAATTGATGAGGGCTTTATATTCGAGAAAATTCTCCTTTCAGAAAAATATTTTCCTTCAACACCTTTTAAAAAAACTCCTGTTGAAAAAGAGTTTTTTGAGAACAAGGCCTGACTAACTATAATTTTATTGACAAAAATACCAGTAATATTCGCATTTAATTTATCATTTATTGAATCATTACTATTAATTTTTAAATTGTTAAAATGTTGTACTTTAAGATGTCCATTAACACCAAGAATCTTATTTGTTAGCTCATCTCTAAACCCATTCATGACTGACATCACAATTATTAATGTTGCCACACCTAATGAGATACCAACAAAAGAAAAAATAGTAATTATTGAAAAAAACTTCTCTTTTGTCTTAGGAAGAAGATATTTTAAAGACACCCATATTTCAAAAAAGGTAACCATTACACTTTCATTTTTTTTAAAAATTCAATTAAATTTTTACTGGTAACAACATATTCTTTTAAATTCCTTCTAGTCTTTACACCTATCTCTTTCTTATCAACAAAATTCTTTCCTACAATTATTTGAATTGGTATACCGATTAAATCTGCATCTGAAAATTTTATACCAGGTCGTTCTGAACGGTCATCAAATAATACATCATAATTATTCGTCTTTAACTCAGCATAAAGTTGCTCACAAAAGCTTGCTGTTATTTCGTTATTTGAAGTTAAGTTTAGCAATATAATGTCAAATGGAGATACTTCTTTTGGCCAAATAATTCCATTATCATCGTTAGAAGCTTCAATTATAGCTGCTGGAATTCTTGAAATTCCGATTCCATAAGAACCCATATATGGAAATATTTTATCGTTTTCATAATCAATTTTAAAATCAAAAGATTTACTGTATTTTGTACCAAAAAGAAATATATGGCCAAGTTCAGTACTTTTTAGCTGCATTAAACTTTGACTGATATTTAAAGATTCATATAATTCATCCGTAAAACAATTTATTGATTTAATTTCTGAAATTTTTAAATCACAAAAATCTTTTTTTAAAAGAGTTTCATCAACAAAGATTTTTGACTCACCTGTATCTAGCAATAAATGAAATTCATGAGAGAGATTTCCTCCAATTTCTCCACTAGGTGCTCTAACAGGAATTATTTTTAAACCTAATTTATCAAATATACTTAAATATAATTTAAAAAAACTTTCATAAGTTAATTCCCCTGCTTTTTCGTCTTTATCAAAACTATAAGCATCTTTCATCAAAAATTCTCTGGCTCTCATCACTCCAAATCTGGGTCTTATTTCATCTCTGAATTTACTTTGAATGTGAAAAAAATAGCGAGGAAGATTTTTATAACTTTTAATAAAATGTTTACCGATTGCTGTAATCATTTCTTCGTTAGTAGGACCGTAAAGTAGTTCTTTATCATTTCTATCAACAATTTTTAACATTTCTTTACCATAGGACTCGTACCTATCACTGATTTTCCATATATCAGAACCTTGTATTGTAGGCATAAGAATTTGATTTATTCCATGACTTTCGTGCATATCTTCAATAATTTTAATTATTTTTTTTAAAACTTTAAAACCAAGAGGTAGCCATGAATATATTCCAGAGATTTCTTGCTTTATCATTCCAGATTTTATCATTAAAACATGGGATTTTATTTTTGCGTCAGAGGGGTTTTCTCGAAAGGTTGGAATAAAGAAATTAGAATATTTCATTTTTTATTATAATAGCAACTATTGTCAAAATTAATGTTATAAAAGATGAAATAATTGCTTTTTTTTTAATCAATGATTTTTTGGGAGCACCAGGGTCGTTTCCAAACGTGACATCTTGATCACGCTCAACACCAAATGGCAACATAACAAAAAAAACAAGCCACCAAAGAATTAGGTAAATAACAAGAAAATCAAGCAATTTTTTACTCCTGTTCTAATTCTATAAGTGTTCCATAAAAATCTTTTGGATGAAGA
>MDTE01016550.1_pt1 | contig 11414 bp, 17 predicted proteins | sample 811231 | NCBI WGS metagenome assembly MDTE01 (sample SAMN05326651, study PRJNA326480) | marine metagenome | isolation source: seawater | place: Indian Ocean: Red Sea | collected 2010
ATCTAAGAATTTTTTTTATAAAAAAGGGGGTGGGTACCCCCCGCGGGGTCGGCCATCGTCACGCAGATGAGAATGATTCGCATTCCCATTCGCATTTGGCTGGGCTTGACACGGGCGAATATCTATGAATCCTTATATAGCGATGGTTCAGAAATGGTTAGGGATTTTTTGATAGGCGTGTGAGTGTGGGGGGAGAATATCTAGATCAACACTTCCAACGTCTGTCAACACTGAGTTTATATACAGTATTGCACCCTATAGCAGTTTCATGCTAGGCGGGTCAGAAAATAGTTTTTGCCATTACCGGCCATATCGGTTAGTATCGGCGGTGCTACATGGTCTATCGAGTAGCACCCGGCTTGATGGTTAGGCGAACGCCTAAGGGTGGATTCCCTGAACGGCAGGCAACCGGAACCCGGACTGACCCGCTTTTTAACATCTTTGAAACTTGGCGAGCGCTTACCGGCAGCGGTGACGGTGGGCGCGTTCGTTCGCTTTAATCACGCCGCATAGGAACCAATGTTATGCAAATGCAAAACAATGATTTGACCCAAGCCGTACTAAACGCTAACGCTACAGCCGATCCGTGGTATTCGTCAGTCAGCGTGATTGATAACAGCGTTTCACTTGAAGCCGCGCTGCTTAAAGCAGGATTCGATTTTCGTTACGACATCGAAACTTTGCGAAGGCCTAACGGCATCAAAAGCGAGTATGCCAACGCGCTAGTAGCAGTCGATCTTTTCGACGACACGAAACGCGTTGAGTTACCGCGACCGGTTGGTCGACGCTATACCGTTGACGGGCACCAACCCGCCGACGTTATTCAGTTCTTCCAGCAGGTTCAGCGCAGCATTCCTAACTTGGTTTGGGATCGCGCTGGTAAGGTTGGCAACGGCGAGAAACTTTTCGCGCTGGCAAAACTGCCAGTCGACGAAATGTTAATCACTGGCGGCGACCGAACCGCGGACGGTTCAGCAGCAGCAAAGCCGGACACAATCAAGCCGTTTATCGGCTTCACGGTTAACGTGTTTGGCAAGTCGCGCATCTTTGCTGAAGCGACTTTGCCCGCCTGCATGAACGCTTATAGATCGCACTTCAACGGCTCACGGGACGCGCTAGAGTTTTCACACAACTCAGCACTCTCAGTTGAACGGGCAGTTGAAGCGATCAAGCATTTCGACGGCGGCGTATTGCTTGCCGATGCAAATCGACTGGCGCAGCGGATGATGAATTCCAATGAAACGCAGACTTATATCAAGTCGGTTTTGCTGACCCATTCGTCAACGCTGATACAGGCGAAACGCGGCAGCAGCACCAACACGTTTCTTGGGAATACCGCACACTTGACCGAAGACCAGCAGGCCAAATTTAACCGGCTGCTGGATCAAGTCAACGCGCAGTTAACCCACGGGAACGGCCAGCGCCTGGCATCGCGCCACGGCACCCTTTGGGGCGCTTTCAACGCGATAACAGGATGGCTGGATCATACCCGCCGCACTCGCGAAATTAGCGACCGGGACGGGTTAAGCGGTACAGTCGCGCAGCACGTTGATGGCGTGGTTAGCAGCATCAAAAAGACCGCGCTGAACAATGCGTTGATTCTCGCGGGTTCGCAGTCATGAACCCCGCCGAGCAGCCGCGACCAAAGCCGAATATCAGGTTGCCGCTAACGGTGCTGAGATGCGTTCGTTGCGACGAACTGATGCCCGTCGATAAGTACGGGCGCCCAGTCATCAAAGGCCTTTGCCTAAATTGCTTATACGGTGATTGCCTATGACTGACCTTTCCGCTGCGCTGCTACTGGCGGCGCTTTTAATGATGGTCTTGATCTTTTGACTATCGCCCGGGTGGCTACGGCTGCCCGGGTTTTTTTTCGCCTCGACGCTAAAGGTAAATGAGAATCATTCGCATTCTCGTTTTTTTTGCATTAGAATATTATAATATACTCACATTATAAAGTAATGAAATAAAACGCTAGCCAAACTTTATATTAGCATTCGCTTATATACTAATATTATCAGAATTGGCCTGTGCAAACACTGTGCAAATCTCTATGATCGTTTCTTTACCATTTCAATTAAGACCTGTGCGCCGCTGTGCTTGTAACAATTAAGGCAATCAAGACATTTTTTGCCTGTGCAATTGTCCTGTGGATTGAACTGTGTGACTGTATTAAATACTTTATCGAAATGTTTAGGCGGCGTATCTACTATCGAATCAATCAAAGGGTTGGAATAAACTAGGATTAAATTTTTTGGCTTTTTGTATCCCTTTAGTTTAAAGACCCTATTGATAATATCGCGGCGTTTCGTGAAAAGAGAAAGGTTTAAATGTGGGTTTTTACGCGCCAGATTGCTAAAGTTTATATAATGCCAATCGTTTATCAGTTCACCGTGGCCGTGACCCCGTAACCATGCCAGATTTAATATCGGCAAGTTATCAGGGTGGATCATACGCACCATTAAATCAGTGTTACGCTGAAACTTTGGCACACAGTTTTTTCTGCTGCCTTGTAGCATTTTCATGCTATAACAATTTGTACAAATCAAATCGGTTTTACCCGAATTAAACATTTTACCGCAGAACTCATTACTAACAGTGTTAGTATTAACCGCAGTAACCCCGGTCATTTTTCCAGTCATGACTGACGTTTCTATTGTAGGCATTCCCCAAGTCTAGCCTAAATCAGGATCATCTGTCAAACGGTATTTTTTCCGCCTGTAGGCTGTAGCAGGCTTGATTTTTTTCGGCTTATATTTAGAATATTTTACCGCTAAGTTTCGGCGCTTTCTTGTGCGCTGACGGGATTCTTCACTAGCCATCTAGTCTATCATAGTTTCTGTGCTTGTGTCAAACCTCTATAGGCGTCAGTAAGCACTGTGAAATATCCTTTTAATATCAATTACTTGTGTGCGATAATCCTGTGACCTTTATAGATTTCCAACAGGGTTCTCTCTTAAGGCCAGTTAATTCAGACTCCCTTCATAAGGGCGCATAACTCAGTTGGCACGATTCTTGCTAATATATAATATATAATACAGTATAATATATATTATATACTATATATTACTATTATTAGGGTACTACCTACCTGTGGATAACTTTCTGTTCTACTATTAGAATCAAATAGTTAGACCTTATTTACCCTGTGGATAACCCTGTGTATAACTTGTGGATATCCTGTGGATTCTCTATTACTAGGGCCACCTTTCCTGTGTAACCGGTTACATGGTTACAACTTCTACCTATAATAGCATTGGGGAGGCCTGATTTTAGACAAAAACAGGTAAATGAGACAAAAAAACCATGAAATTGCCATAATTAATTGACCTTTAGGGCTTGACTTGTGCTACACTCCCATTATGACTGAAATTAAAAAACTAGATTCAATATTAAAAACAATACGAAACCTTGAATACGAGATGGTAGCAGACAAAGGCAGCAAGCCGATAGACTACTACCGAAACCGGTGTTTGAACTGGATTGAAAAAATACAGAATATGCCACTTGACCCAGCAGACAAGGAGTGGTATCTTGTGCAGGCTTTCAACGTGTACCACAAACTACAGGACAAAGACGATCCGCCGGGAACCCAAGACACGCAAAACAGGGAGATACCAGCAAGCAACCTAGACCAGCACGATAAAACCTTGAAGTCCAGCAGAGGGTATGCTAGAATGAACTGGTCAGGAATTGGATGGGCAAAAACCAGCACAAATGACAGTTTGAGAGGATGGTGGGGAGGCTACAAGGTTGGCAAATACTACACCAGAAGAAAAGATTTAAGACATTCAGATTATTGGGCTGCTAAAAAGGACAAAAAATGAGTTCTTCAGAAAAACCAGACATTCGCAAAGGCGATCTAGTACACACCAAACTGGGGCCACCACAGGGAATGTGGCTAACGGTAGAGGATTACGAAGCATACGATAACCCAGTCTCGTTTGAAAAAGAATGGCATTATTACTGCTACGATGATGACGGTAACGATATGTGGCTCGACCTGTCCGAAATAGACGAGGTTTGCATTGATTACCGCTGCCTAAAAAGGAATGCCTAATGGAGTCTCTTAACGCAGATTTACTATCCCCGTATTTAATTGCGGAGCAATCCAACAGCATTAAATCCGCTAACCATTTTACTAAGGAAGTATTAGATCATTATCTGGTAGGGGATCATGTAACAGGCATTAAAATGCCGTTTGGAGATCATCAAAAGTTCAGGCTCAGAAACGGAGAATGCACCATACTGGCTGGCATTAACTCTGCTGGTAAGTCACTGTACGCAGGGCAGATCATGCTGGGGGCAATGGAGCAGGGCTACAAATGCCTGTCCGTGTCCCTAGAGATGTCCCCGCGCTCTCAGTTGGCCCGTATGTGGCGTCAAGCATCCCTGAAGACCCAGCCCACCATAGATTTTGGGCTTGGGTTTAACTCTTGGGCAAAGGATAAACTGTACTTTTATGACAAACAGGGAACCGTAGACTTACCCACCCTGATGGCTGTAATTAGGTACGCCATAGATCACTACGGAGTCTCGTTTATTCTGGTAGACTCTCTTATGACCATAGGGGGGATCGCTAACGATGATTACACCGCCCAAAAACAGGTAGTCTGCGAGATTGCTGACGCTTGCCGTGACCTAGACTGCCATGTTATGCTAGTGGCTCATGCTCGTAAATCTATGAGCATTAGAGAAAAGATAGATAGATTTTCAATAAGGGGCGCAGGGGAGTTGGCAGACAGGGTTGACAATGTTATACTCATGGGCAGATACTACAGTGATGAGGAAGATCAGCCTGATGCTTGGATTCAGATATCCAAGGCTAGGCATTGGGACATGGCTGAATGTGAAGTACAAATCGACCTATGCCCAGAGTCCCTTAACCTGATGCCGCAAGGGGAAAAGCCGGTAAAGTTAGTCATGGACGATAATATCCAAGAGGAAGATGAGTAACTGGAAAAACTTTGAGCGCAGGGTGGCCGACATTTTTGGAGGCAAGAGAATCCCTGTCAATGGCAGAGCGGAACTAGACATAGATCACGCTGTATACGGTATTGAGTGTAAGTACCGAAAAAACCTACCTGAGTGGCTGTTTGGAAATGCTATCAAACAGGCTTTACAAGGGTCTAGGAAACGTGGTATCATCCCTATAGTTGTGATAGGGAAGTACAACAGCCCTGACATATTTGTGCTGACTAGGGTTGATGATTTTTTAAACGCTACTAAAGAGGGAGTCAATGAAAAGCAGACTTAGATTAGAACCACTGGACATGGTGGGGTACGCTAACAACCTTCTACGCGGCTGGCCTGAAACTATCAATCAGGCTATGCGGCCAGAGGAAGGCCTTACCAGAGTTTTTGTGGAACAGAAAGAGGTAACGCTAAAATGTGTTTACCCTGACCCTGATGATGGTGTATCATTCTCTTGGGTTAAGGTTGAGGACAAGGAAGACGATGATTCTTATGGGGGTACTAAGTGACCGAACTTGAGATTGCGCTAAAGCGCCCATTTGAATTGACTGAATTGCTGTGGCGTGAAGGCTACGGCAAAAGCAGCAAAGAACTTGTTTATGTTACTGCCAGAACCTGTCAAAACCGCCTAGACAAGACGCTAGGCATTGATGGGTGGCAAGTATCATACGAGTATTTAGGTGACAGGATGGTTTGCACTGTGTCTTGTTATATTAACGGCAAGTGGATCAGCAAATCTGATGGTGCTGGAGACACTAGCATAGAGGGGGAAAAAGGCGGGATATCAGACTCATTCAAACGGGCCTGTGTCGCGTGGGGAATCGCTCGTTATCTCTATTACCCCAACGCTTTTGACGGCAATCGCGTACCCGCTAAGTGGGCTACGCCAGAGGGCTATGATGAGATCATGGCTAAACGATTCAACGAATCTATCAAGGAATGGAAAAAAGATTATGAAAACGCGGCTTAAAAATAAAAAGGAAAAGGAGTACGACCAGAAACTCGTAGAGGATGCAATGCGTAAGTTAGCAGAACAGGCTGTTATTTTTGCTAACGAGTTTGCAGAATGTGATGGAGATGTGTTTTACTCTACTTATCAGGATTTTGCCAACAAATCATGGCAATATGAAAGGGAAAAAGAAAACGCCAAGATGAGCAAGGTTGGACTTCATTGGGATTTTGAAACTGATGTCTGCGGAGCGTACAGATATAATGGCATTTAGAACAGAATTAGGGGAGACAATCTTTAAGCAGAAGTACGCTTCAAACCCCTATGAGACATGGGGCGACAAAGCGCACAATGTAGTCAACAGTGTGTGTGGAACTTATGACGGCAAAAAGAATAACCTTATGGACAGGTCAGATCAAGACCAACTTGCCAAATATGTTTCTGAGTTTAAATTTATTCCCGGCGGTAGGTACTTGTGGTACGCTGGGAGAGATGCTAGATTCTACAACAATTGCTACCTTCTACGCCTAGAAGAGGACACTAGAGAAGAGTGGGCTGGAGTCACCCAGAGAGCAATGTCCTGCCTTATGACGGGCGGAGGCATTGGTGTGGACGTATCCGTTGCTAGACCCTCTGGAAGGCAACTGAGGCGAACTGGGGGCGTTGCATCCGGCCCTATCCCATTGCTGTATACACTCAACGAGGTTGGGCGAAACGTAATGCAGGGAGGAAGTCGTAGGTCTGCGCTGTACGGCTCAATGAACTGGGGACATGAAGATGCCCAGAATTTGTTGGTTGCTAAGAATTGGCACGACCTTAAGGCTGGTGACACTACTCTAGCGGAATTGAAAAAGACAGACTTTAACTTTCCAGCGCCTCTCGACATGATGAACGTGTCGCTTAACTATGATGATGCGTGGCTGCACTCTACGGGGAGATCACATAACCCCACTTTTGTGCAGAATGTTACTCAGGCTATGATGACTGGTGAGCCGGGGTTTAGTTTTAACTTTGGAGACAAAGAAAACGAGACTCTTAGGAATGCTTGTACGGAGATAACTTCAGAGGATGATTCTGATTGTTGTAACTTAGGCTCTATAAACTTAGCAAATATAGAATCTATTGAAGAGTTTAAAGACGTTGTAAATCTTTCAACCAAGTTCCTTGTTTGCGGGTTAATTCGGGCGCAACTACCTTACCAAAAAGTCGTAGAGGTTAGGCAGAAGAACAGCCGAATAGGTCTTGGGTTGATGGGATTGCATGAGTGGTTGCTACAACGCGGCTACAAATACGAGATGGTAGATGAACTCAAACAATGGATGAAAGTATATGAGCGAGAAAGCAAACGATCCGCTGACGAGCATTGCGACAGACTTTTTCTCAATCGTCCTAAAGGATACAGAGCAATTGCTCCGACAGGGAGTATTAGTATCCTCGCCGGAACCTCGTCGGGAGTGGAGCCTTTGTTCGCCGTGGCATACCGCAGAAGGTATCTTGCAGATGGAACAAAGTGGAAGCATCAATTTGTCGTTGACGGTACGGCCCAAGTCCTGATAGACTCTGGCATTAACCCGGATAAAATTGAAACCGCTACAGACCTAGCCTTTGATGTTGAGCGTAGGATCAAGATGCAGTATGAACTACAAAAATATGTAGATCATGGCATTAGTTCTACAATCAATCTACCTCAATGGGGTACAGAGGCTAATAACGAGGACAAGGTGAAGGACTTTGCCAGAGTGATAAGCGAGTATGCTCCGGGCCTTAGAGGGCTTACAGTGTATCCTGACGGCTCTAGAGGTGGACAGCCTATTACGCCTGTTGCTTATGAAGAGGCTGTATCAAAACGTGGGGTTATCTTTGAGGATAACTCTGAAGAACAATGTCTTTCTGGAGTGTGTGGAATATGAGTGACGTAGGACAATCTGCTTTGTTAGGGCTTTTATTTCTCTTGTTTATTCTATTGTGATAGAAAAAACTAGAAGATGGAAGTGCAGGGGTTACCTGAATTGGGTGGCTACCCTGCCATGCTCTAACTGTGGGCTAGACGATGATACAACCGTAGCGCACCATCTGAAGCATCGCTGGAGTCCTTGGAGCGGCGGAGGCACAAGCATGAAGGCTAACGATCACTTAGTCATGCCTCTGTGCTTTTCCTGCCACAATAGGGCGCACAACGGAGATTCAGAAATATTGGACTTTCAACCACACTTCATCTTCAAAACGCTTGACAAGGCCTTTAGGGATGGGGTACTATCCTTTCAGGAGGTGTGATATGCTTTCAACTGAAGACGCGGAACAGGCTCTAGAGTTTATGTACGACAACTGCTCTAGGCTTGCAGAGGCAAAGGCCCAGAAAGAGCAACTAAAGGAGTTCAAGAAGATTGAGTCTTCTAGACTCTTCCTAGAGGCTCCCAAAGGGTCGGTAGCGGATAGGCAGGCGTGGGCAGTTTCCCATGAAACTTACCGCAAACTTGTGGAAGGAGAGCGTGAGGCCATCCGCAAGGAACATGAACTAACCATGCGCTTTAAAGCAGCGGAGGCTACGATAGAAGTATGGAGGACTATGCAGGCAAATGCGAGGACAGAAGCGCGGGTGTTATAATGAATCCACTCGACATGATGGATGAAGAGGATGCTTCTCAATACGAGAACTTCTACCAAGAGCAACTGATGCAAGAACAGATGGAATACGAGCATCAAAAAAAGAGACAAAAACCTATGTACGAACCAAAAGACAATGAACTAAAACTTTTCAAGAATAAGTTCAAAGACAAACCAACCAAACCCGATATGACAGGCACAGCCCTAATAGATGGAAAACAGAAAAAGGCTGCTGCTTGGATTAATCAGGACAAGAACGGGAACGATTACTTTAGTATCAGGTTCTCCGACCCAAACCCGGAGTATGATGGCACTCCTAAACCCGCTGTACAATACGCCAAAAACGACGTACCCTTTTGACCACTAACTATACCATCGACTTCGCTAACGGGGAGTCCTGTGTTCTTGAGTTCGACCCCAGTAATCATGAATACAGGCTCTCCGATAGCGGGGAGGTGATACCATCTGCTACACAGATACTTGGTATTATAGCGAAGCCGGGGCTTGTCTATTGGGCGGCTCTAGAGGGTTCCAAATACTTTAAGAGGTCTGTGGCGGAAGTAAACGTGTTCAAGGAAGAGTCTGTTTACAACCCCGTTTATACTTTTGGAGACAAGAGTATAGACGATGTTGCAAAAGGCATCGCTAACGCCCATTCAAAAGCCGCCAACGATGCGGCGGGTATAGGGTCTACTGTACATAACTTCATAGAGAAGTGCGTGAAGTTTAACGTGGATGAGAATGAAGCGCCGTTTGCTGGTAAGTGGCCTACCATGCCTGAGAATGAACAGGCGCAAAAATCAATATCAGCATTCTTTGATTGGCACAAGTCCAACAATGTCAAATGGATTTCATCTGAGGAAAAGGTTATGCACCCTCAATTGAAATACGCAGGCACTGTGGATGCGATTGCAGAGGTGAACGATGAGTTCTGTGTTATTGACTTCAAGACCTCCAGCAAGGTGTACCCAGAGCATCATATGCAATGCGCTGCATACGCTAAAGCGGTTGAACTGATATACGACCGTGTGGTAGACTGTACCTATGTACTGAGATTCGACAAGAAGACCGGTAAGCATCATGTCCATAGATCGGACAGGATAGGAGAAGACTTTGTGGCATTCCGCGCCGCAATGGTTTTAGATCAACGCTTGAAAGGGAGCGCCCGTGGAAAAAGAAAACGCAAAAATAATGACTGAAATGCTGTGCTTTCACATTGATGCTGCTATAGTCGTATCAGAGCATCTTAGTGATGAAGGCAACTACCTAGACATCATAAAGGAGGTTCTTGAGAACAGGGCTACTGAGTCATCCTCTGTAGAGCAACACGCTTTGTGGGAGACTGTAAAGGATTTGTTTGAAAGACCCAGCCAACTTAATTGAGTATTATACGGTGGGGTAAGGGGGGAAGTTTTAACCACGGAAGGGTGGAGGGAACGGACTATAGATGCGAAAGGTATGCAATAGGGGATAAGGACAACAAGGAATACTGGTATATGCTTGCCGATAGTCACCTAACATATCTATGCGCTAAAGGGCCGTTCTCTACAGCAGAAGAACGCGATCAACATATTATTAAAGAGGTAGAAAAAAGACATGAATCTACTAATCATAGGTGATCCACACGCTCACCCTGATTACGACAACGACAGGTTCACCGCTCTTGGTGAGTACATCGTTAAGGAGCAACCAGAGCATATTGTATGTCTTGGTGACATGGCTGATATGCCATCATTGTCCTCCTACGATAGGGGGACTAGGGGGTTTGAGGGGCGTAGATACAAGAAAGACGTAGAGGCTGTGATAGACGCCCAAGAAAAATTCTTTGCTCCCATTAGAAAGTATAACGATAACAGGAGAAAAAATAAAACAAAGCAGTACAAGCCTAAAATGTACATGACATTAGGTAATCATGAAGACAGGATAAACAGGGCTACAAACGCTTCGCCTGAGTTAGACGGTGCTATCTCTATCAATGACCTTCAGTACAAGAAGTTTGGGTGGAAATGCACTCCGTTCAAGCAGAGCATTACTGTGAAGAATATTACATTTAGCCACTACTTCACCACTGGAGTTTCTGGAAGACCTATATCGTCCGTCCATGTGGGACACGCCCTTATTTCTAAACTACACTGCTCTAGTGTACAGGGTCACTCACATTTGTACAACCATTCAGAGCAAACAAGACCTGATGGTCAAAAGATATTTGGGCTAAGTGGGGGCTGCTACAGTCATCCCAATTACAGTGAAAACTGGTGTAAGGACACTGAGCATCAATGGTGGAGGGGTGTTATAATGCTGGAGGGGTTGGACGGAGAAGGTTACTACGATGCGATCAGAGCAGTCACTCAAAGAAAAATTATGGGCTGAAGATAGGCGTAGGTGCTTTGCGAGGCACTGCTGGCAACACGCTCAAGAACTAGCCCCTTCAGGACTTACATGGGCAAAGGTTTTTGAGAAGTTGGAGGGTATGCCTCTGTTAGAATACGCCGAATCCGAACAACAGCGCCAGAAGGAAAAGCGTGAAGCCCATAAAGAACGGGGAGTTCAGACTGACCTTCCCCTGTAAAATCGTCAGGGTCTAGCGTGTTTGCAATAACTACTGTGTCATCATCTACCTTAACAAGCCACCCAACAGAAAAAAGGGTGGGGCATTCAACAGACTGCTCCCACCCAGATGTCGCTATAATGTCTTTCCACTCAACGATTACTAAATCTTTTTCATACATAAGTTAGTACAAATAGTGTTGCTACAAATATTATATAGGCTATGACTACTGTTATAGATCGTATGCAATCTTTGGTGAAGTCACTCACCTTATGAACTGGTTAGGATGCTTGTCCCTCCCCTTCATTTTTACAGGGCCGGGTAAAAACCATCCAAGTA
>MDTE01003190.1_pt1 | contig 11413 bp, 26 predicted proteins | sample 811231 | NCBI WGS metagenome assembly MDTE01 (sample SAMN05326651, study PRJNA326480) | marine metagenome | isolation source: seawater | place: Indian Ocean: Red Sea | collected 2010
CCGCGCCACCCGCGCAGGCCGAGCTGTTCGCGACCGACGCCGACGACTACGAAGACCCATTTTAGGAGCTGAGATGCGTAAGAACAAAGAAGCGGCACAATTCGCTAACGGCGCCCTCCACGCTCTCCCAAGCGAGAGCAGGGAGTGGCACCACGGCCTCAATGCCCTGCGAGAGGTGGTAGAGGCCAACTGCCCATACAAGAGCGTGCTGGAGGTCTACTACTACCCTCCGTACGCCCCGACGGCGACCGAATCGGAGGTATGGATCAGCACGCCGGTGGCGGTCAATCTCGGTAACGGGATCGTCGTCACCGGCGGGAAGGTCGAGACGAGATCCAGCGTCGTCGAGATGGCGGGGGACCCTGCCGCCGTCAAGAAGTTCGTGGAGATGCACAACGAGCGTGTCCGCTACGTTGAGCAGCTCTCCGTGCGCAACCGCTACGGTCATGCTGAGCAGCGCCGCGCTCAGGCGCTTGTCAACACGATCGAGGACTTAGCTGACACCGACATCGCCCCGCTACTCCGGAACATCGACGCTCCGGAGCCGATCAACCCGAGCACTGGAATGGAGAGCTAGCCATGACCGACCACGAGACTATCTACCGAGGGGCTCCGCTTAGCCACTGGTGCCGTGTCAGTCAAATATCAAGCAAGGTGACGACCGGTCCCGACGGACGAGCCAAGTGCCCAAGGTGCGGGCGGCTCGTCAAGGTTCGGCGAGTCCGCATTTCTCCGGGAGACTACGTAAGAGAGCTTTACGACCACAAAAAACCACGCCACTGAAGGAGGCGACCCAATCAATGATTCCTAAGAAATACACGGGGACCAAATCCTCGACACCTACTCAGTTTGCTAAGGCTATCCTGTTCACCGAGGGAGAGCTGAGCGCTCGCCATTGGAGAGTGCTTGTCGGGGACGAAGTCCACGACGTTACCGAAAGGGAGGCGGCCCAGATCGACACCGCTGTAGAGCGGCAGACCGCACGGGTCTCTCGCTTCCTGGGGCTGAGCTAGTGAGCGACCCCCACGCTAAGAAGACTTGGGCTCAGCTCAAAGCCGAAGGGGTGCGACGCTGCCAGGCGGTGCACGTCGGCGGAGCCCAATGCCGCCGCCGAGCCAACGCCGAGGGCTCCTGGTGTAGCAAACACGCACCGTGGTTCGTCGCATACGACGAACAGACCGCGCGGCTCGCGGACCGAGGGGAGGTCGGAGAATGAGCCCATCTGCCGCTCTTCTCATCGGGCTTGTCCTGTATCTGATTCCACTGCTATTCCCCGAGGAGCCGACCCAGTGACCGATCACCTACAGCACATTCTGTCTGAGGTATGCCGGCATGCCGAGAGTGCGCTAGGAGAGGCAAGAGCAGCCGCAGCCAGGGCGCGAGCGGCTGAAGAGAGCAGCATGCACGCCTTGACGCTTATCCGACGCCTGATGACGGCGGCAGGAGCGACCGAGAGCGTAGCGGAGATCGCCGACCCCACGACGAACACCGCTGAGCGTTCGGACCTACAGATGGTGCGGCATCGGCGACGTTACGGCGGCTGCGTTATAGTCGGGACTTTAGTACGCGAGACGGCCACGGGATACACCTACCTAGACGCGGACGGACGCACCAGGCGCAGCGTGTTCCGCAGACGTCCTCGCCACGCGGGGGAGCGCCCCCCTGAGCCCCACATCGCACCGTGCTCGGACTGTCCCGAGGAGCGCGACCCTAGGGCCTGCATGCACGGTCGGGTTGGGTGGTGCGAGACGTGCGCATCCTCGTGACTTGTTATGCGGGCCTGGACAATCTTATCTACGTAGTATATTATCCCAATCCAAAGGAGGTGCCTATGAGAGGCGAGAACCGGTTAGTGACGATCAAGCGCGGAAAGAACTTCATGCGCGTCAAGTCCGCTACGGCGGATACGTATATCACGACGGGCTGGCGATACGCCAGCAAGACGGAGTGGCGAGCAGCCAAGAAGAAGAAGAAGGCGGGAGGTGACCAATGAAAGCTGCAGAGGTGTGCGCCGACTCTATCCGGAGCGCGGTGATGGGCCACCTTCGAGCGGTGGCGTCTCGCGAGATGGCGCGTAAGCTACTCGCGCCTCTCATCGACACGGCACCCGTCTCCGTGGAGTCTCGGGAGCGTGTCATGACGCCGGGCACCTACAGGACGGACACCCTCGCGTTATCCGAGGTCGTCAGCGTTCAGTACTTCGCGGACCCCATCGACGCTCAGGAGCCGGTCGCCGAGTCCGCTGTGGTGGAGGCTCTGAAGCCTATGGTCGCTGACGGGACCGTCCTGCTAGTTACTGCAGACGGATGCCAGCACTACGTTTTGCCGAACCCACAAGATCAGCTGGACATGCCCGTAGAGGAGCTGTTGGATCACGTTCCCCTCATCCTCGTCGGTGACGATTGGACCGAAGAAGTCGTGGGCTCGATCATAGAGGCTCTCAGCGTGGGAGGTGTCGGCAATGGCGAGGAGTAAGACGTGGTTCTTTTCTCACGTGGAGCCCTCGGGGGGCCTCGGAGGGCTCCCGCACATCCCGTGCGCGCATAAGCACAGGAGCCTGACGGAAGCCGCTAGGTGCGCCCGCAACCGCAGAGGCACCAAGGGCACTCACGTGCGCGAGGTGTATGACGGGGCAGCGGTCAAAGACTACGTGGTCAACGAGGACGGTACCGCGACCGAGGTGCCCCCTAGGGTCAACTTGGTGCGGCATATCCGAGATAAGATCCGCCAGGATCCTGACCGCTACGCCAACGACGCGGTGATGTGCGCGATGGCCGACCGCTTGGTAGGTCGCCTGTCCGGGAATCCGTGGAGGGGTGGTGAGCGATAAGGAGCTTGCACGTGGGTGGTATGTGTGTACGCGGTGTCCTCCGCATTATGCGGGGTTCGCCTTCACCAAGCCGCCTAGGTGCCCTGCTTGCGGCCTCCGGTCCAGACCGGCGACCCGAACCGAGGTTGATTCGACTCGACGTGTTTCTTCAGTCATAGATGTAGCTTTGGAGGATTTTTAAGTGGGTTACAGACCGATTACGGATTTCTGGATCTTGGCCCGGCCCAAGGTCAAATACTACGGCGCTTACCCGTCCGGGTTCCTTGAGCGCGCACGCGCTCTGCTGGGGGTCACGATCAACGATCCGGTGCTGCACGTGTGCGGAGGTAAGGTCCGGGACTACCCCTACCCGCGTAGGGCGGTGGGTCCTCGCGACGGCACCGTGGACATAGACCCGGACACTAATCCGGATTGGGTGCTGGACGTTCGTGACTTGGGCTCCGACCCGAAGTCGGTGCAGCCTGATCCCAATGTCCTCGGCGGTGTAGTCAGCGCGCACCGCGACCGCCCTGATAATCAATGGGCGGGAATACTCATCGACCGTCCTTACACGCAGGCGGATCACGAGCATTACCAGGCCCCGGAAGACGCCTTCCCCGACAACCTCAACGCCCTGCTCAAGAACTGCCTGAGCTTGGTCAAGCCTGGAGGTCGTGTAGGCGTGTTGGACTATCTATGCCCACGCCCACCGCGTGTGGGAGTCAAGTATGTGGCTGCCGTCGCGGTGCTCTGCGGGTTCGGCAACAGGATACGGGTGTATTCGGTGTTCGAGCGCGAGGCTGCTCGACCAGACCTCGACGCCCCAACGGTAAACGAGGCCCCTACGGTGGATGTGGAGGACGATCCTTTTTAGGTTTGACAATCTGATCGTGCGGTGTAATCTCTACACCCTAACGCTGGAGTGGAGTCCGGCAGAACAGGAGGTGCTATGGAAGCTAAGAGTAGGAGACCGGTGACTGGGGAGCACCCAGTTATTTGCGCTGCGGCGAGCGTTCTTAAGGACGTGGGCGGCCCGCTGAAGGTCAAGGACATATTTCGGCGGTGCGCTGATAGGGGGGATCTTCCCTTGTCGGCACACAACACTATCCGGGGCAGGCTCAGCCATCACTTGTTTCACGCCCGTCGCGATGGGCGTGACCCGTCGGTGATCAAGCTACCCAAGCGTAGGGGGTGGATGTGCCCTACGGAGGCCCTGAGGACCACCCGTATCACTGAGGCGTGGTTGGTGAGCGCGCACGCCCCTGCGTTTTTGATCGACTTGATCCGTGAGGTGGGTCCTGCCGATCTCGCCGACGTCATGACCGAGCGTTTGGATCTCGACTCGTTGGAGTGGCTCCTTGAGACGCTGCCTTTCCAGGCTGAGCTGAGGGCCGCCCTCAGCGGGGCCGACACCGTTACACGACAGAACACTTTGCGAGGAGCATAGTCATGTCCATTACTACTGAGCAGCTGATGTTGGACGCGCCGACCGCGCACAAGTGGCTCACCGAGTTTAACTACGAGGACAACAGGCCCGTGTCACGTAGTCGGGTGGAGCTTTACACACGCCAGATGTTGGCTGGGCGCTGGCGGATGAATGGTGAGGCGATCATATTTGATGATTCCGGGATGATGTTGAACGGCCAGCATAGGTGTGAGGCGGTCGTGAGTGCTGCGCTCAAGAAGGCCGACATCAAGGTCCCCGTTCTCGTTGTGAGGGGTGTGCTGCAGGGCACCTACACCACGATGGACCAAGGCTATGCCAGGAGTGGTGCTCAGGTAATGCAGATGCAAGGCCACAAGTACTGCACGGCACGATCGGCGGTGTGTCGCGCCATGTTCGCGTGGGAGACGAGCAACTACCGCAGTGCCCAGCCCACTCGGAAGGTAATGCCGGATGAGCTATTGTTAGTGCAGGATGTGTATGGCGACGAGGTGGACCCCGCCGTAGCCTACGCCCACACCACGCGGAAGGACGTACCTATCGGGGCCGGGCTGCTGGGCCTGGCCCACATCGTCTTCCGGAGAGCGCGCCCGCGCAAGTCAGAGGAGTTCCTAGAAGTCCTCAGCACGGGCTTGACAAGCGTAGCTGGGCATCCGGCTCTGGTATTTAGGTCGAGGGTGATCCGCGATCGTATGCGCGACCGTAAGCTGCCCAGCCCGGCTCTGTGGAGCATGTTGGTGCGTGCGTGGAACCATTTTGACAAGGGCGAGACGTGCAGGAATTTGGGGGCTAAGCGCTCCCCTAGCGGAGATTGGGTGCTACAGCCTATACGCGGGTTGCCCCGGAGCATGGAACGCAGGCTAGGCGAGTCTTAGATTCTTCGTTTCGCAGACGCGGGGGTACGCATAGGGCGTCCCCCGCAACACGTAGTGGGAGGGTTGGTGGACGACAGAGCGCAGGAGTTGTTTGACGGACTAATGGCTGTGAGCCACGCCATAGGCGATCTGGCCGACATGATCCGTTCGTGGGGTCTTCCCCCGTCCGACGCCATTGATTCGATTGAGGGCGGTCTATCGGACGCAGAGCGGGCTGTTAGGGGAGCCGCCAAGGTCGCGGAGGGTGAGGCGTCCAAATTCGAGGGTCTGAATAGAGGCCCGTTCGTCGTTACGTATACCGGGCGTAGGTTTTATCCGTTCACCCCTCGGCCCGATGAAGTGTGTCGCGAGGATATTGCCACCCATCTCGGGCGGACGTGCCGATTCAACGGCGCGACCAACCGCCTGTACACCGTCGCCGAGCACTCCCTGAATGTAGCGGAGTGGGCTCATAGGCTCGCCCGTGAGGACGGTGCGGACGAGAGCTTAGCTACGCTGACGCGAGAGTACGCTCTGCTGCATGATTCTGCAGAGGCTTATATGGGCGACTTGTGCCGCGTCTACCGACAGCATGTTAGGCGCTGGTCTCGGTGGGAGTCTGACATCCTGAGCGTTATCTACGAGGCTGTAGGGCTGCCCACCATCGTCACCGCAGACATATTGGGCTGGATCGAGCGCGCGGACAATCTGATGCTTTTGTGGGAGGCGCAGCATTTGTTCGACGCGCTCCCCGACGTATGGACCGGCGGCCTCCCTCCGGAGGTGGACCCACCGACCGAAGCTCCGTGGACCAAGGATTACATGCGGGGTAACCCCGTCCCCAGGAATAAGAGCGACAGCCTTGTAGCGGCTGACGCAGCGTCGTTGTTCGCTCACGCCTTGGCGCGGATAGGTTATCGGCGCAACCGGCCCCAGCCCGCCGCCCCCGCAGAGCCTTCGAGCGGGCCGACGTGGGTCAGCGAGACGGCTAGCCCGACAGTACGTAGCGGGTGCGCTATCTGCGGGGCTCCAGCGGGAGATTTCGGTCTGTGTCCCCAATGCGAGGGGGCGTAAGCATGCCTAGGCGCGTCGAAGGAGCGATGTGCATGCCGTGCCCGGAGTGTAGCGAGGACATACGCTGGGTCGGGGGGCACCTGGACCAGCCCGCATGTCCTACGTGCGGTCACCCTCCAGATCTGGAGGCCCGGAGTCGCGAGAGCAGCGCGCTAGATCTGGTCTTACACAAGATGGGCGTCAAGGCCGCCGAAGAAGAGGCGCGTGAATGGCGCTCCGTCACCAGCGAGCAGCGCTCCGCCTATGACGCGGGCCGGGAAGCGTACCGGCTATGCGTAGCTATGCGGGAGGCCGACATATCTTCAGAGCGCGCCGAATTCAACGTCAATCCTTATCGCAGGCTGGAGGTCGAGAACCCTCGGCGCAGCTTAGCGAAGTGGTTTACTCGTGGGTGGAAGACGGAGAGTAGGGATGGAAGCTGAGAGATCGAGCACTAAAGACAGGACCCCTTGGTACGGCAGGAGGCGCGTCAAGAAACACGTTGTCCCTGGCGAGATCCACGCGGCGCTCATGACCGGGCGGCCCGAGTTGGTGTACGCCCTTCAGGGATCTATCGAAAGGGGGGAGGAGTCCCTTGACCTACAGGCACAGGCCGCGCTCCTCGGCCTAATCGTAGACCTGATTGATCAGGCTAACAAAGATCGCGACAAACTAAACGACCTCACGAAGGCGCTTAAGAACGCCTGGAGTCAGGCTAAGGGCGTGTCGAGTGCGCTCGACATGGCTATCGTCTCGCCGGAGACCGCTCCTATCAACTCCGTCCCTGCCTCTAACTATGAGTAGGCAGGACAGGATAGATTTCGTCGGCGCTTCCGCGCTCTTCCTTACCGTAGCGGTCGCGGGCGTGTTCTTCGGGAGCAAGAAGCCGAACGAAAGCGACAGCGTTCAGGCTGAGTCCTCGGATAAGGAGCGTTACGAAGATCACTGGTACGAATTCAGGTCACCGGAGGTGTGTAGTGAATCGGGGGAGTGACGAGGATTTTTTAGACGAAATGGACGAGATGGCCCTTGAGGGTGAGCGGCTATCGCAAGACCTCATGTCGGAAGTCGATCGCCTCACCACGCAGGTCAAAAGGCTAAGGAAAGACTTGCGTAGCTTGCTCTCCGCGCTGGAGGCGCGCACCGAAGAGCGCGACGAGGCGCGTGCGGCACTGAAAAAAGGCTGTCGGCATGATCAATAGCCTTAACGGCTTTGCGCTGGATGAGCTGGGGGGATTTGGGAAGCCTAACTTTGAGGCGCAGCGCTTTGCGGGGGAATACGAAGCCCAGCAGGCAAGGCTGGAGCTGAAGAAGGAGGCCAGCGATGAGTGACTGTAGCTGTCACGGGTGCTACACAGCTAGGCTCGCATTAAAAGGAATGAAAGCCTTCTCCAGAAATAGTGAGGGGGAGGCCGCTATTGACGCAGCTTGGGAGCGGGTGGTCGTCCAACATAAAACCACGCTCCGACGCGCAGGGACGTTCAGACGGGGAGCACCGATAGTCGTTACCGAGATCAAGCGGCTACGGGAGTTGGTCAAGCGGCTACGGGAGCAGGGAAAGCGATTCCCTGACCGCATGGCCGCGTGGGAGGCCCACATTAAGCGGTGGCATTGGATGGGGGAGGCTAGCAGTCAAGCGCCGCGTGTATCACGTACGGATGGCAGCTATGAGACTCAAGGTCGCAGAGCACAAGCTGGCCGCGCTCAGGGGGACAGAAGTGGAGGCCAGCGGTGAGGTGTAGAGGCTTAGGTAAGGCTGCGGCCTCCGAGATGTTCTCCTTCGGCGACCGCTACCCTCACCATCCTGGCTACGTGAAGGGGTCGGACACTTCCGAGGCCGCAGCCCGCGCCCTAGCTGGACCAGCCTCCAGCCTGCGAGCTAGCGTTCTTGAGTTCATTTACCAAGCCCCCAAGGGCGCCACGGATGACGAGATCGAGCAGGCGCTGGGCATGCGCCATCAAACCGCCTCCGCGCGCAGGCGCGAGCTTGTCCTCATTGGCCTGGTGATGGACAGCGGGGAGCGCAGGGCGACACGGAGCGGACGAACAGCCACCGTCTGGGTGAGGCCGCCGGCCAAGCGCACGGACGGTTGAGGTGCCTGTAGTAGACGGTGGGTACAACTAAACTTATTTAGGTTAGTTGTCTGATTCGTAGTTAAACTACGGCCATGATTAAAGCCCTCACCGCCCTATTACCACCGGATTGCGTTAGCGACGTATGTCCTGGGCGGCAAGCTGGGGAGCTACGCGCCGACGGGTACGAAATACCAGATCGCGTACCGGATATTGCTGAGGTCGGGAGCGACGGAGTCTTTCATTGGAAGGAGCTGTCGCTAGATTCTCCTCCAGCCTTGAGACCTCTTAAGCGTAGGCGTGAACGGCCTAAGCGTAAGAGAGCTAAGCTCCTCTCCCCTCAATACGCAGTGTCCATATAACGGTCACGCCCCCCGGTGGTATCTTTCCCCCCTACCAAACGCCATCGGGGGGCGGGGCTTTATTGTCCTGCATTGTGGTGCGTGCGTAGGCGCGGGTAGTACCTGATTCGGTACATTTCCGACCGATTCCGGCTAAAGGCTCATGGAGACCGGTAGTCCACGGTGTGGGGCACGATGTAGACGGTCAGAGGGCCTAGTCACTATAGGGGCATGAAATGGCTTGTGGGGCTGTTAATCGCTGTGTGCACGTTCCTGCCGGGTTGTGAGGGCAGGCCCAGCTCCAGCTGGCTTACGCAGCCCCAGTTCACTGTAGGGGTGTGGGAGGTACACCATCCCTTTGATCTCAAGGCTCATGAGCTGGGTTGGATCAGGCAAAGTATCGCGGCTCATATTTACCTAAGCGAGAGGACGCTACCGACGAGCCCTAATAACCTTGCGCCACGATGGATCGCAAAGCTCCCAAATACCACGCCTAAGATCTACGTATACGACCAAAAAGTGAAAGCACTCAACTCACCCATAAGGATCGGGGTTACAGCTTACGCGGACTTCCGGAGGGAGCAGATACACTGCGTCCTCGGTCAGAAGGTCAGTATGCCTGGCCTGGCAGCTGCAGTGCATCAGCTAAGAGTAGGCCCAGATCCCTGGCATCAAGACCTTGCACTTGGGTGGGGCTTGCTCTTCCCCGCTCAGGATCGTTTGGTAGATCAGTTCCAGAGGAACCGATGAAGTTCCGGGAGCCCACTTGCAACTTCTGCTTAATCACAATTCCACTCGTCATCGCGTTGATGGTGGTGATGTTCAATGTCTAGGGGCTGGGGGGATCATGGAGAAGAATGGCCGGGAAGGTCTACATCTCAGGACCGTACAGCTACCAAGCTCCAGGCGTAGTAGCGTCTAAAGAGCAGCGGTCCGAGTTCAAGGCGAGGACCAAAGCTATCGCCGCCAAGCTCAGCGAGGCTGGGTTTGAACCGTTCTATCCGCAGATGCTTTACGAGAGTTGGAATGGCGCATTTAGGGGGTTTTCAGAGACGTGGCCTTGGCCTGATGGCGGTCACTCTTCAGACAGGTCGATGAACTGGTTATGGGGAAGCGTGGCCGTAGTCCAAGTTCCGGGGTATAGCCCTGGAGGGCAGGCTGAGATAGCTCTAGCTGAGAATCTAGGCATCCCCATCTACCAGCACGATGACATCGACAGCTTAATTGCTGGCTACAGCTAGTTACTGGATTATCCTATGAGTATCCGTCGAAGCCTGAGAGGTAAGGGCGCCGTGCTGTTTATATCGTTCGTTATGTGGTTGTCTGTTTTTCTGATTCTGACTGCGGTAGTCAGGTAGTAGCGGAACCAGACTCCGTGACATAGATCATGGAGGTAGGATGTGGATCTTTTCTTGTTCGTAGTGGTCGCGATCATGCTCGCGATGTATCTGATCGTTAACCCGGACAACGATAGGTGGCGTCCCCGTCGTTGAAGGGGGCCAGCTAGCCAACAAGGCTGAAAAATCCCCAGGAACCATATCCTAGGGCAAGAAGAACACCAGCGACTAACTGACCCCCGTGGCGGATTCTACCGAGCGGGCCTCAGAGTTTATTCTGAAAAATGTGAAACAGATGGGGGGTCACGCTTACTAACTATGTGTGAGGGGGGAGGTCGCCCTTGTCTCTATCCACTTATGGGGCGGCTTCCCCTCCTCACTCCCTAGCTACGTGACGATCTTCCCGGTGTCGGGGTCACGCGGCGGGTACGTGCCGTGACGCTCCCTGTAGTGGCCTAGCAGCGTGGTCACCATTTTCCTTTGATCACGCAAGCTCGCCTTGGCGAACGCCGCCTCCGCTGTGCGGAAGGTCTCCTCCGGAGCAGGAGGTACACGTTGGCGAGCAATGGCCAGCAGCGCGTCAAAATCCTCGCGGGGGGTAGCGACTCTGGCCTCCGGCTTACCGAAGTACGTCTTTAGGGTGACGTAGCTATTCCTGCTCTTATCGACCTTGTCGTTTATCCTCAGCTTGAGCTTCCCCCGTGGGCCGACACGCACTAAGGCGCGCTCCTCATACCACGCACGCGAGTCCTTCGCCGTGATGGTGAGCCAGATGTCACTGGTGTTCGGTTTCTCGTCCAGCTCCTCGATGTCATACTTGTCTAGGTCCACGGTCTTGCGGATCTTATCCACTGCCCGCTTCTGGCTGGGCGACCCCCGCTTCACGCTACGTCGCGTGATCTTGATTTCCTTACCGCAGTTGCGGCAGCGGTACAGGTCAACTCGCTTGCCGCTTGAGGACGTTGAAGCGTCCTGCCAATCGAAGTCCCCTTTGTGGTGGGGCGGGAGGCAGTCTGGGCAGTTGCGCTGAATGGTGTAGTTGCGCGCGGCCTCGGTCACCACTTGCCTAGCTTCGCTGAGCTTCATTAGTATTTCCCTCGTACGAACGCCTGATGGCGGTCAAACAGGATGACCTCGTCCGCCTTGTCGATGCCGCTGCCCGGTTTTTTGCTGATGATCCCGTCGTAGCCTTCAGCGCGCAGTTGGGTAACGTCCTTCTGCGTAAGGTCGTGGGCGCCCGTCATGAGTTCGCTTCGATGGCTTATGATTAGCGGGTTCTCCAGGCGCACCGCCACCTCGTGCACGACATTGCCGTACTTGCGGGCGTAGCCAGGTCGCGGAGTGAGGAATATGCCGAACTCTCCGTAGCGACCCCTGTCCGGGTTCAGTGAGAATCCTTTGGCGAACGTCCGGTCATTGCCCATGTACAGGTACTTGCCTCGATACACGCTCTTAGCCCACCACGAGTTGACGTCGAAATAGTCGGGGTCGTCGTCGTAGTC
>MDTE01031073.1_pt1 | contig 11413 bp, 14 predicted proteins | sample 811231 | NCBI WGS metagenome assembly MDTE01 (sample SAMN05326651, study PRJNA326480) | marine metagenome | isolation source: seawater | place: Indian Ocean: Red Sea | collected 2010
TAATGGCAAACTTAGTATAATTACAAACCACTCATCTTTCCAAGATGAACCACTGTTCTCAGCCATAATACGCTCCCAATCGGCAGCACTTGTTTTCTCTGAGAGTAATATTTTAGCTTTCGCTTCAGCCTCGGTTAATTTTAATTTAGCCTCTGCTGCTTGTTTTGTGGTCTTTGCATCGAGCCAACTGCTCGCAAGACCCGCAACTGGTCCTAGTAACTGTCCTAGCATTATTCCTTACCACCCATGTTTGTAAAACCGTAGTAGCTTGCCACAATTGCAGCAATCGAAACGTAATAAATGTTGCTCATGCTTGAAAGCATTACTGATGCTTGTGGCAACTCCATCCACTCAGTAAACACAACCCCAAAAGGAAAAAGCAACATTCCAAAAAGGCTAAACCAACACATCCTACGTTGAGCGTCACGACGTGCATCTTGGTCGATCATAATCCTACGTCGATCTTCTAACATTATTTCACGTTCTTCGGGGTCTATTTTTCCATTATCGTTAAGATCGTATTGCTTTTTGGGCATCGGCATACTCCTGACATATGCGCCTATTATATCCTAAAATTATTAATCGTCCATTTTTATCGTAAACAGCCCATTTTTTGCCATGCTCTATGGCAACTGGGTTGTTATTTCCAAACACAAAAGCTCCTGACTTGAGTGATTTTTCATAACGCTTGCTCTCTTTTTTTCTTTTTGACATTGGGCCATTTCGGGAAAGGTTGCTATTTGATAGAACCTTAAATTATCTGTGTTCACAAACTGGATAAAAACTAAAACATAAACTACCAAGGCAAATAATCCCGAATGTCTAACCACCCCATATGATGCAGATAGGCCGTAGAGCCAACAAAAGCCGCCGTGAGAAGCAAAACAATAGAAGCGGCAGTAAGTGCCAAGTCTGCCCTTTCCTGTGCCTCACGCCTCGCTAGACGCTCTGCTTCGCGTTTTTCTGCTAAAACTTCCCTTCGGATCTTTAACAAAGTTTTCCAATGTGATGGTCCAAGTCCATTTCTTGGATCACAAATCCACTGTTTTAATTCCTCTTCGGCTTCGGCAGCTTTTAATTCTGTCTCCCACCTTGCGTATGCTACTGAATTCACATCTTTAGTAGTGACACCTTTTTTTTGTAATTTCTTTTTTGCATTGTCGGTTGCGTCAAAAAACTGCCCAATTTCTTTAGACAGACTTGCGACGGTTTTTCCTGCCATCAAAGAGGATTTCACAATCCCCATTATTGTCAGAGGGTCCATATTTACCTACCGTCAGATAGCGTTGGTCGTTTTACTAAAAAGTCTAGTGTAGATTCTAGTGATTTTACCCTAGCTTGTAATTGTATTATTTGATTAAACTGAAGCAAGAAGCCTTCTTGCGTTTCCAACACATCTTCAAATTCTGAGTAGATGGAATCTTCAAGATCATCAATAGTAGTGTAAATTTTTTCAATCGTTACACCGCCATCTTCCTCAACCTCAATTATATAATCTATAATTTCTTCTATTTGTTCTGTGTTGTGTTCTACATCACGAATAAGATTTGTGCGATCCGTTGCATTATTCTCAATGGTTAGTGTTTCGACTTGCTCTGTTAGCCCCTCTATAATTGATGCTTGAGAAGAAGCGTACCAAATACCGCCGCCCACAGTAGAAACAATTGCCACAACCGCCGAAGCAGCAACTGCAATGTTTACCTTGGGCAGCTCCATTTAATATCCGTTGGCAATTAGTTTGCTATAATTGCCGGACATTAATTGTTTCTTACAATATTCTAAAAATTCTGGCGACCCTAATTTGCATCCACTTTCACGCACCCATTGCTCGATCACAACAAAAGGTATTGACCCGGCAAGCCTCATATCTGACTTACGATTATGACCGTCAATATTACGCTCTTTATTAAAATCTAAAATACGCTGAACATCCTGAGTTCGTTGGATAATTATTTTTCCATCTTCGTCAAAATACCTTGTTTGGACACTCATTTTTTAGCTTTCTTTTTTTTTGTTTTTTTTGCCGGACCTTTACCATCTTCCCATGCTTCATTCACATCAGGAGTTGAGGGATCATCTGCTTTCAGCTTTCCGGTGGTCGTCCTAGCTCTTTTAGGCTTGGATGCTCCTATCTCTAATGCAAAACCGGCTTGTAATAAAAGTGCGCCTTCATTTGTATCTACTGTTACTTCGTCGCCTTTATTAGCTGCGGAACCATTTACAAATGGTCGCCTGTCAGTTGTGATTTTAATTTTCATATCATCCTCCTAAAAGGATGGGGCATTTCTGCCCCACCAGATTTTAAATTAGTTCTGAATGTCTGCAACAATACCATGTGCTTTTTGCGAAGTAACTTGCAAGCCATACTCACAAGAAATTAATCTACGCTCTGACAAACCAGTTTTAGCAAGAGGTTCTTGCTTCGCTGTTTGTAAGTAAGCAACTTCAGCATATGATGGATCGAGAACTAACACGTCAGGTTGATGAACAACACTTGACACTGTTCTTGATCGCATATGTCTGTTAGGTACAATTTGCAACTCACCAAAATCGCTGATGTAAATATCGACCGCTGCGGTCAATTTTTTATCGTCAACTTCTTGGAACTTTGTTGCGTTACCTGTGAAGCCAGAAATGGTTTGTTTTTGAGCAGATCCACACATAACAATTGATGGCGTTGCGCCACTGTCCCAACAACCCTTAATTACTGTTTTAAGGAGGGTTTCAGTGATGGCCCTAAGAGTACCATCCGTTGCAGCTGCATTTACAAATCCGCTTTCTCCAGAGCCTGATGTTGTACCATTTGCACCACCACCACCGCCTCGAGAAACGTTAGTAGTCAGATAAGCAGGTAAACCCGCAGTTGCTCTAGCAGTACCAGATGCACCTGCATTTGCGGCCACATTGTCCAATAACATGGCTTCCATGTCACGCTTTAATTCGGCCAATTTATAAGCAACCTGTTTTGCAACAGTCTGCGCATTTGCAACACCATTTACAGCTTGGTTAGTAGAAGAAACCTCCACAACTTTCGCTGAAATCTGTGTGTAGCCACCCTTGCGGACTGCATTTGTAGGCGCTGTATTACTTAACCCTACGTCACCCTCAATTTGGCGATTAGCTCCAGTTGCGGCTAGGTCCACTTCACTCCACTCAAAGTAAGTGTTGTCAACGTTGCGTGTTCCAATAGAGGACATCAAAATAGTCTCTGTTGGTGTGATAGAGGCCATCGCTTCAGATAGGTCCTCTCTTATTGTTGAAACATCGTATGTTTCGTTTGTGTTGGCAGTTACGGCCATGATTATAGTCCTTTCGACAAATTAAGAATTTAAGAGAAACTTAGCAACGTCATCGATGCTACCACTCTTGCTCATTTTTGCCTTTGCCTCTTTTGCTCTTGACGTTTTTGATGCAATGTTTGATTTACGCGCTCCGGGCTTATTAACGGTTGGCCTCGCACCTTTGGCTTTTGCTTTTGCCGCAGATTGGTTTGCTTTTAACTCACGATACTTTAGGGCATCAGTCAAAATCATGACCTCATCAGCCGTTTTAACACTACGCATTTGCTCATCAGTGAGATTGTAATGTTTTTTAGCTTTGTTGGACATATCTTGAATAAATGCACTTCGCTTTTCTGGATCCTTAAACTCCGGCATCCAATCAGTTAAACGCATGGCCTGTTGAGATAGAAAATCTTTCTCAGCATTTTGTTTATCTATAGCATCACGTTCTGCCATAGCTTTAACGTTATTTTCCCATCGATTGCGTACATCAACCGCGTGACGATACTCCTCTGCCGCCAAGTTCCAACCTACCGGGTCGCTTTGTTTAAGCTCCTCGGATGGATACTCTGGCAACGGTGGAATATTACCACTTTGCATTTGTTGCGCCATAGTCATCAAGGCTTGGCGTTCCTCGGATACTGCAGCTTTTTCACGTGCAAATTCATCTTTTGCCGATTCTAACTCTTTTCTGAGAGTTGCATTGTCTGCCATACCCTTTTGAATATAATCTTGTCCGGCGGCGCTTTGCTTTAGCTCCCCTAAGGTTCTGCTTTTGATTTCTCCGTTTGATTTGTATTCAATCACCAGATCATCTGTTAGCTCCAAGGGAACGGCTGCGTCGTCTTCTAGTACATCCTCAGTATCAGTTATTTCTTCATCGATGTCCGATACCTCATCGACATCCTCTACTGCTTCAGCCTCTTCGACTGCCTCGGTCTGTAGGTCTTCAGTTGCCTCGACAGCTTCTTCAGCTTCTGGTTCGGGATTTGGTTGTGGCTCAAAGATCAGGTTTTCAACTGAGTCCAATGATCCAGTAGGCTTAGTCGTATCCATAACGGTGCTATCCTCTTCTTTCTATGAGTTTCACCGCATCTATATCCGCTTGCAGTGACACCTCGATTGATTTTAATGCTCGCAAAATGGCGTGAGCCTCCTCACGTTGCTCCACTTCATGAGCGGCACTATTCACGAAATTCTTAGTTTGTTGATTTCGTAAATCCTTCATGGTTTCTTGGAACCATTCATTCTCCAGTAATGATTTAGAGCGTTTAGCCCTTTGCTCAATATCCACTACCTTGCATTCCCATCATTTGAGCGTGATGCTCCCTTACGGCAGCTTGCTCACCCTTTATTTCCTCAACGTCAACCGCTGTGCCATACTTTCCAAGTATCTCAGCAACTTTGATTGCTAAGTCTTGCACCATTTGATCGCGCTGTAAATCGTCTTTCATGGCTAATTCATGCATTTTATACTGATTATTCATTGCAGCTTTTTGCATATCCATCTGAGATTTCATCATTTCCGTCTGCATAAACGCTTGGTTTGGATCCGGTGCTTGTTGCTGCATTGAAGCCATTTGCGCCGCTTGCTGTTGTTGTTGCATCAACATTGCGGCCTCAACATCTTTTGTCATTGGCGCTATATATCGATCACTGTTGCGGATTCCGGCAAACCCCATAATATCAGCAATCGTGTTTCTAATTTGCGTCAACGATATTAAACCGTTTGTTGGGCCATATTGTTGATAAATTGCTTGTTGAATTTGAAGCATTTGCTGTAAAACCATAACTTTTTCATTTTCGCGCCCTGTCCCGATACCAACGTTAATTGTCATATCCATATCAGCATCCCAGTCTTTAATATCGACAGGAATAAACTCACCATTAAGACGCATAATTTCGTCTTTGTTAGTGTTTTTTATCATGCACTGAAGCATTAATTTAAACATACGTTTCATGCCGCCTTCAGCAAAGTTCCTAGCTATGACTTCTGCTTGACCTGTTTGTCCCTCTTGCGAAGCAGCGATGGCTGTGGCGGTAGTGCTTTTTAGTACATCTGGGTCTAAACCTTGCGCCATTTTCGAAACGCCAGTTTTATTATCAACCAATTGATCAAAATATTGCAGAGCCGGGAGTGTGGATCCGGCGGTGAAAGGCACGGTCATCTCAGTGACAGCGTTCGGGCTTGTGACTCTTACAATTCTGCCAATCTCATTATTTAAAAGGTCATCAATTGCACACTGACCCTCCATCACTTGAACACCGGGGTTGTTTGTTAATGCAACATTGTCAAGCACCCCTCTGAGCATTGACGTGGCTGCATCCTGATCGTGGATAATTAAATCAACTAAAGACGTTCCAAAAAATGCGTGACTCTCAGGGTCGCACTCAAAAATTGCATATGGAGCGTAATCAGCCTCAGTGTAATCAAGCAAAGTGTACAAAGCACCCGCACAGGTGAATTGATAAAGTTGTGGCGCACCAGTTCCCTCGATGTCTAACATCATGTAAGCTGTTGTCACTGTTATCTTTTTTGATGATACAGAAATATTTTGATCGTCGCTGTTATCTACTGAGTACCCGCGTCGTTCAAACTCAGTCTCATCGTCGGCACTACTATAATCATCACCGTCTAATCCTTTTAGATCATCTAAGGAAAATCCCATAGCTAATAAATCTGAAACTCTTTTTTCACTTGTGTGACCGCAAATATAATAGTCATCCATACTTCTTGCATTCCGATCAACGAAAAAATCCTCAGGAGGTAAACTTTCGATGCAAAGATCTCCAATAGGTACCTGACGACTTATTTTAACGTCGTGCGATGTGCCAGACACTTCCATGCCTGTTTCATCAACAACGGCAGTTTGAGTTTCCTCATGCTCAACGACTTCAACTTCGTCGTCTTCCACAAGCAAAGCAAATTCCTCATCATTTAAATTTGTATAAGTGTGTATTTCACTTTTCATTTCTTCATTAAAATAAACGTAGGCAATACCTGTTTTCTTAACCATTGCGTCCTGCATTACGTCATTTAGCAATCTATAACCATTATGCTGATGAAACTTATACGTTATATATGATGTTGCCTGTTCTGCTGCGTTTACGTCCTCTGGACCGCGTGGCACAAATTCCACTGGTTTTTCGTTTGTCAAAAAAATCCTTTGTATTGAAGGCTTTAAACCTCGTACCGCCTCACGACACTTTGTTGCGACAACACCACTACGGCCTTCCTCGTGGCCTATATCCACCTCAGCATCATAGTATCTTTGTGCTTTAATTCTTTGTGGTTCTATTTCTCCGTCTATAAAATCAACTGCGTCTTGGATAGCTTTGGAAACAATGCTTTCGATTTGTAACTGATCTAATTTTTCTAACTTCATCTTAACTGCTCCATAACCTCAAATAGTCCCATATTGTCAGCAGCAAGATTGCCAAGAGAAGCCCCGCCAACTGCTCCCGCTTTTCTGCCCGCGCCCATAACGCGACCTTTGTTGGCATCAAACCAATCAACTAGTTTCTGCATACCACTATCGTCCATGATAGCATTTTTCACTAAATCAGGGTCTTCAGACACAAGAATTTTCGCTATTCTTAAATTTTCATCCGGTGTTAGTTCTCTAGAAAATTTGTTTGCAAGTTTGCTGACGGTTCTAAAATAAGACTCTGGATTATAACTAAAGAGGCCAAGAACGTCCGATGCACCAATTCCAGAATTTTGTGCAGCCTTAGAGATCTCACCTTCTATTGTGATACTTCCGTTTAATACTTTTTGTGCAACGTCTTCGCTGTCGGCAGCAAGCTGTAATTGTTTAATAATTTTATTGTATTCATCATCATCAGAAACCAAGTTACGAAGCAGCATTCCCTGTTTTTTACTGTCATCAAGTAAATCTCTGATTATACCTTTTTGCCTTGCCTGTGTAAGTTGCTGCTGAATCCCGGCTAAAAACCCTGTTCTGAAACTGTCTAATGCTTCGGGTGACCCAAATTTGTCCTCAAGCTCCATAAGGGTTTCATACACGTCTTTTCCACCCAACGATTTTTTGCCCGCCTCAAAAGCGTTACGATTTATTTGTATTGCTTGTGCTTGCGATCTAGCATCTGCAAGTTTTGGAAATGCTTTGTTTAATTTATCTTTCAAACGTCGGCCCAAGTTCTTTGTTCCCTCCGCTAAGAAAGGTTTAGTTTTTTCCATAGAGATTCCACGATCCCTTATAACCTTATAAACCTCTTCAGCCTCTTGCACTGTCGGCCTACGTAAAAACTTTATATCGCCCGCATCATTAAAACTAAATAATGGTTTTCTCATCATGGTGTTTTGCATTTCATTTAGGTCTTCGCCAAATTGCGGGTTGCGCTGCAAAATCTTTTTCAAATCTTCAAAAACCGTAGCGTCGACGCGGGGTCGTCTAAATTGTTTATATTCTCTGCTGATTGCTTTTTTCGTTTCTGCATCGCTATCACGATACTTTCTAACTGCCTCCATATTTGGGTCGCCATCGTCAAGCGTCTCAGATAAAACTTGCCCGGCTCTGTCGCGCTGCATTCGTGGCCTCTTTCTCATTGCTTTTTGAATGACAGGGGTTGCCGGACCTGTTTGCATAACCTTTATAGCTGCCGCTAATGTTCTGTTTTCTGCAAGTATGCGTCCATCCATCAGATCTTGTATAACTTGCTCCGCATCTTTTCCGGTTTGCTGTACAAGCCTTTGTATTTCATTTTCCACAACACTAGACCCTCGTCGGCCCGCAATCCTTCGACCCGCATCAGCCAATCTTTGCAATCCGCTCATCGCCACGTTTGCAACGGTACCTCCAACTAAAGCACCCGGAGCGCCAATGGCAGCACCCGGTAACGCCCGATCAGCCCTTTGATTGAATCCACCCTCGCCAGTGCCAAAACCATACAGACCGCCCTCCAGAGCGCCGACACCAAGCAATCGCATCCAACTAGGTGCAGCAACCGCTGTTGATGATCCTCCGGTGAATGGTGCCGCAAGCAGAGCCATCGCTGTAGGAATCATTGCACCACCCGCTTCATATGCTAATGAAGAGACAGGATTTGCTTCTTGATACGCTTCAAGTTTATCGCGCACCTCTGCCAAAACCTCGTCGTATGGTCTGCCCGACGCTAATGCAACGGCTCTTGCCTCTAATTCATCAGCAAAACCCAAGGTCAAACCTTGCGCCATTGATCGGACCCTTTGTTTCGGAGCGTACCCGGCAATTGCTTGAGCTTCTTTTGCACCCATATTAGTTGTCCTTTTTCAATGCGTTGACATATGCAAGTTGATCAGATCGATTCATGTTTAAAAAGAAATCTTCCCAGTCTTGTTGCGTGGCAAATCTGTTAACAAATTCTTCATCAAAACCCGCAGCTTTGGTTGGTTTGGGAGGTATAGTGGCGATTGATATATTTTCGTTTATTTCTGGAATATCACCGCCAACATATTGAGAGTCGATAATTATTTGATCAACAGGCAAACCTTGCTTTTCTGCAAGTGCAATATACTGATCTCTGATTGACGCAAATTGATCCTCCGCACCACGATACAAACGAACGGATCGATCTAAGAAATCTTTTCTCTGCTCTTTACTTAAACGCTCACCAGTTCTTAAATAATTGAAAAGGCTTCTAGTCCGGTCATCGATGCCGCCCGCATTCGATGCTGTGGCAAATTCACTTTCACGAACGGTTGAACCGGGATCGAGCAACTTCATATAGTTAAAAATAAGAGCCAAGTCACCCGCAGCCGTTGGATCTTCCGCAGATCTCATTATTCTGGCAAAAGCGGCAACCTGTTTAGAAAACTCTTTTGTTTCTTGTTTACCAATAAACTCCTGACGCAATTTATTTGTTGCGTCAAATTTATCTTTTTTTGTTAATGTTCCGTCTTTTTGGTCTTTTAAATACTGTAAATAAACAGCCTGACCGTCAGCGCCGTTCCTTATCATTGCAGCATATGGCTTGCCACCCGGAAGTGTATCCAACAATTTTGCGGTGTTGTTGCCTTGTATTGTTTTCTTAGTGGCTTTGCCTCTGTCCCTGATCACTTGCCCCATGCGCTGCTCTGGAGGCAACAGTGGATCAAATGCTTGTGTTATATTCTGAAGTCCTGTCATCCCGGTTTGAGGATTTATGTTTCCACCAAAACCCATAGTTTGCAACAAACCCTGTGATTGTGGCTCATCGCCTCTTGTTGTGGCTCTTGTGTTTGGTTGCTGCGCGGGCTGACGACCAAGCATTTTAAACAAATAATCTTGTGTTTCTGCAAATGGAGGTACGCCCCCAAATTTATCAACATTGCCCGGACCCGCATTATATGCTGCTAATGCCAACTCCATATTACCGTTATATTTGTCTAGCATCTGCCTCAAGTACCTAGCGCCGCCCTCGATGTTTTGTGTTATATTGCTTGCGTCAACACCTAGCTCTTGAGCAGTGCCGGGCATTAATTGAGTTAAACCAACAGCACCCTTTGGTGATACAGCATTTGGATTAAAACCGCTTTCTGTGTTTATCAGACGTAAAAATATCTCAGGAGGCAAGTTATAGCTTGCCGCCGTTCTCCTTGCTAAATCTTCTAGGTCGTACCTGTTCATTTTACAGCATCCCTAAAACTTGTGCGTAATTTAGTAATCCCGGATTCATATAACTTTGCTCACCTTGCATCTGAGGCATTCCAGTGATTCCACCTGTGAATGTGGCTAAGGCTTGGTTTGGCGCTCCAGTTTGACCTCTAAATTGCGCTTTGCCCGCGTCAAGCAACCTTTGCATTGCCGCTTGCTGTAAGGCCCCCTGAGACATCTGATTTTGATTCAGCGCCTGACCCATATTAAAAGCCTGTTGACCCACGTTCTGAAGCCCTGAGGCGGCGTTAAAGGCATTTGCCATAGAGGTGTTAAAACCTTGCTGTCTTAATCTGGCAGTTTGGTCAAGAGCTTGCTGATTAAATCCCTTTAGAGCCTCTGCCTCTGCTATGCCTTGCCGGGATCCTCCATATGCACCCGCAGACTGTGCTTGCGATCCTATTTGATTTAAGCCCATTTGTGCGGCGGTGCCTACGTCTCGCAAAGTTGCGTCAATCACCTGTTGTTGATAAGGATTCATCATTTGCATAGCTCTGGCACTTGGATCAGCGTAGGTGTTTAGTGCCATTTGGTTAGCAGATGACGCTCTCGCAAATGGGTTGGTTGGCTGTGGTGCTGCTACAGCTTGCGGGTTTGCTCCTCCGGCCATTTTTATTTCCCTCTTTTTTGCGCGGCAGTCATTTCTAACGCCACTGGTTGATTTTCAATTGTTCTAGTACCAGGTGATCCTGTGACCGGATCTATCGTTAAACTGTCAATAAAACTGGCTTGCCCCGGCCTGTCAGCCCTAAACGCGTCCATGCTTGCATCCATTAAAGGCTGCGAGGCATAGCCAGTAACGCCACCCATTGTTGTAGTTTCTGGCATATAGCTTGCGGTGGGATCTGCCGAAGCCATGCCAAAAGCTGCGGAAGCGTCGTTTGTGTTTTGAAATGCTGCCTCTTGCATTGGGGAGAAAGCAGCCACGTCCGGTCCATAATAAGGCACGTAACCAACTTGTGCCGTATCTCGCGCCTGACCTATTTGTTGCTGCAACGCAGTCTCATAAAACCTTGGTAAGGTTATATTTTTTTGATTTGTACCACCTGACATTTTAAACCTCTTTCACAAAATGAGCCTGCAACAAAGACCATCCTTGTTTTTCTAATGGCTTTTTCCATCCTAAACGACCCGACATCATTGCCGCTTCACACTTTTGTTCGATCATCCATTCTTTTACACTGTCATGCATATCTAAAATTTGATCCAACTCGCCACCCGCTAAAAATATGTTTAAGTACTTTTTTCTTGGGTATATCACAATTTCTGTAACTATGCACCCCCTAGCGCTTGGCCACAGTTGCATACGCCCTTCTTTTATTCCCTCAACAATATCATCAAAGTTATGTGTACCACCAGAGTACTCTAACGCGGCCTCTATCCAGTGCCGACATCGTTCAATCTGATTAATATACATATCTTGCATCTTAATACGTGGACAAAGCCACCCTCTTCCAAATTGCTGTTGAGCCATCATGTGCAGCCGTACAAATATAA
>MDTE01040561.1_pt1 | contig 11412 bp, 9 predicted proteins | sample 811231 | NCBI WGS metagenome assembly MDTE01 (sample SAMN05326651, study PRJNA326480) | marine metagenome | isolation source: seawater | place: Indian Ocean: Red Sea | collected 2010
AGGCGAGGCGCTCTGCGTCGGCAGCCACTCGGGCGTCCCCGGGGCCGAGGGGCTGGGCTGCGCGGACGATCAGGAGGGTGTAGTTGTGGGGTCTTGCTCAGACGGTCAGGACAACGATGAGGATGGCAGTGTCGACTGTGACGACCCAGGTTGTTGCGGGGGCATCGAGTGCGGGGTCTGTGGCGGGGACGATGTGGCCTCGGATGATGACGATGACGACAGTGGGGACGGAGATCCCGGCAAGTCTTCGGATGATGACAGCAGCGCCGAGGACGACGACAGCGGTTCTTGACACCGGAACCGGCAACAGAGGGATTCATCATGACGGGCTCCGAGATGACGACACGTGGGGTGAAGGTTCGAGTGGTCTCGCAGTACGTGCCCCGGCGTAGTAGCCCCGAAAATGGCCAGTGGTTCTTTATCTACACGGTCCGAATCACCAATGAGGGTGAGCACACGGTGCAGCTGGTGAGTCGGCACTGGATCATCACGGACGCCAATGGCGAAGTGGAAGAAGTGCGTGGGCCTGGCGTCGTTGGTGCCCAGCCCGTGCTGGACCCGGGGCAAGGCTTTGAGTACACCTCGGCATGTCCGCTCCACACTCCGGTGGGCACGATGCACGGGACCTACCGGATGGTGACTCCTGACGGCGTCGAGTTCGATGCAGAGATCGCTCCGTTTAGTCTGAGCGAGCCTCTTGCGTTCAACTAGCGCGTGATCTCTCCCAGCCTGGCCAGAATGGGTCTCGACGGTGCTCTGTTCGGCATCGCAGGCTAAGTTGTCTCTATGGTTGCTTCGGTGCCCAGTAACGGTTCGGCGAGTGAAGGCCCCCTCGCGGGTCTCCGAGTTGCCCTCGTCTTTCCCATCTTCTTGGATGTCGAGCTGGCGAGCCACCAGGACAACGCTCGCTTCCTAGGCTCCATACCTCCTCTGTCGCTGGGCTACGTGGCATCGGTGCTCAAGGGGGCGGGCGCTGATGTGCTTGTCCTCGACTGTCCCACCCTCAACATGCCGCTCTCTCGCGCAGTGGAGGTGAGCCGAGCGTTCGCACCGGACTACGTGGGCTTCACACTGGCGACTGTGGACTGGCTGAGTTCGCTGGCTTGGATGCAGCGCTTCCACGCCGATCTGGGAGCTCCGATCGTCGTGGGTGGTATCCACATGGAGTGCTATCCGAAGGAGACCTTGACGCACCGCTGCATCGAGCTGGGCCTCGTGGGTCATGCCGACCAAGGGCTCGTGGACATGTTGGTGGCCCACCAAGAGGGCACGGACCTTCGCCAGATACCCGGTGCCGTGTTCCGAGATGAGGACGGCAACGTAGTCGTTAGTGAAGCTGTTGATCGACCTACAGCAGAGGGGGATATGCCGTGGCCGGCGCGGGAGTTGATGCCTTACGACAAGCACTTCTCCATCGTCTCTACGGAGTCCAACTTTACGGCGGCGATGAGTAACTTTGGCTGCCCGTATCGATGCGAGTTCTGCATCCTCCGAGGGGACGCGCTGCGTCAGCGAACAGCGTTGAGCATCGTGGATGAGATGGAGTACTGCTATCGAGAGTTCGGGATCCGAGAGATCGACTTCTTCGATCCAGTCTTCACCATGCGAAAGGACCGGGTCCTAGCCATCTGTGATGAGCTGGAGCGCCGCAAGCTCAAGGGTCTCATTTGGTCCATTCGTGCGCGCACGGACGCCCTCGACCAGACGCTGTTGGATCGGATGTGGGAGGCCGGCTGTCGTCGGATCTGTTACGGCATCGAGAGCGGGTCCAACGAGGTCTTGCGGCGGGTGGACAAGCGCATGAAGTCCACCGACCACATCGGTGAAGTGATCAAGGCCACAAAGAAGCGGGGCTACGAGGTGTTGGCTTTTGTCATGATCGGCAACCCTCTGGAGGATCGGAGGACGGTGGGCATGACTCGACGCATGTTGACCTCGCTGCCCATCGACCTGGTTCAGATTGCGAGCCTTTTTCCTCTGCCGAAGACGCCCATTTATGAGGAGATCGTGAGGCGCACGGGAGTGGATTATTGGCAGCAACACATTCTCGATGGAAGCCCGGTTCACCCCGTGGTGCGGCTCGACACCAGTCTCACCGACGATGAGATCAATCAACTGGTCACTGAGACGTACATGCACTTCTATTTCCGACCTTCGTTTGCTCGATTCGCTCTCAGTCGTGCGAAGCAGCCGGCTCAGATTCGACGAGGCCTCGAAGCTGCGGTGGGGATCTCCAAGACTTTTGTCGGCGGCGCGTTCGTTTAGCGCATCCTCGCCTGATCTTTTAAGGCTCCGGTCCAGTAAGATGTCTCCCGCATGAGCGACGCCTTTCTCATTCCTGAGCACGCACCGCTGCGGCGGCACAAGCTGGGTGCGTTGACGTCCATCGGTCGGCATCCAGAGAACTCGATCTCGATCCAGGACCGGTCCGTGTCCAAGTTCCATGCGCAGGTGCACCGCACTGAAGATGGGGGATATGAACTACAGGACCTGGGGAGCCGAAACGGCACCTTCGTAGGGGGCGAGCGCATTCAGAGATGCAGCATCGGCAACGGGGATGAGGTGGTTCTCGGCACGGTGAGGTTCCGATTCCGTGCGGAGCGCGGTGAGGTCGCCATCACCTCTTCCACCAGTGAGGTGGGTGTCCTTCGGCGCGGTGGGGTCACCATGATTGGCCCGACGCCCGGCTCGACGCCTTCGGGGGTAGCCCTCGTGGCGTCGGAGCCCGCCATCGAGGTCGCTGACAGCTTGACGATTGCTCAGGATCGCTTCCTTCCAGGGGACGAGGTGGTGAGTGTCGATGAGCTCCGGCGCGACTACGACAAGCTCAGGATTGCCCATGAGCTGAGTTCTGTCTTTCGAATGGACTCGGATCTGGACGACCTCCTCAAGGCCATCGCGACCCGGAGCTTCGACCTCATTCCAGCAGATCGCTGCGCCATCTTGCTGATGGCCCCCGACGGAGAGACGCTGGAGTCACGCATTGTGATGGAGAGGGGCGGTGGCGAGCCCAAAGAGACGATGAGGCTCTCACAGACCGTGCTCGATGAGGTGATCGCCAACCGCAAGGCCATCTTGTGCACGGATGCCATCAGCGACGGTCGGTTTCAGTCGGCGGCATCCATTGTGGCGCTGTCGATTCGCTCGGCCATGTGCGTACCCCTGATCCACGAGGACGAGCTCTTTGGCGCGATGCACGTGGACAGCCTGCACCAGGTGCAAGCGTTCTCTCAGAAGGACCTTCAGATCTTCACCTCGGTTGCCAACCAGGCTGGTTTCGCTCTGAAGAATGCGTCCTTGGTACAGCAGATCCAGAAGGAGAGTGAGACTCGGGCCCGACTTGGTCGTCTCCTGTCTCCAAACCTGGTGGAGGATGTGGTCAACGGCAAGTTGGACATTGCCCAGGGGGGTGAAGCCAGGGATGTGGCTGTCATGTTTACGGACATTCGGGGCTTTACTCGGATGTCTGAGAGCATGGCGGCATCGGACGTCACTCGCATGCTCAACGAGTACTTCGAGGTGATGGTCGAGATCCTCTTTCAGTGGGGAGGCACCCTCGACAAGTACATCGGGGACGCCATGATGGCGCTGTTTGGGGTTCCCCGGGCTGATGACGGCGGCACGCTCCGCGCTGTGCGCTGTGCCTTGGCAATGCAAGGTGGTCTGCGCTCTCTCAACCGAACGCGTGAGGCGCGAGGCGACGAGCCCCTTGGTATCGGAATCGGCATCAACTTTGGCGAAGTGATCTGGGGGCCCATGGGCTCTCGTCAGACTACGGACTATACGGTCGTGGGCGACGTGGTGAACACGGCATCTAGGCTGTGTTCTCTATCTCCTGCTGGCGACGTGATTATCTCGGAGCGGGTCCTCAAGCTAGTGGAAGGCTCGGTGAAGGTGGAAGAGTTGCCTCCCACAAAGCTCAAGGGGAAGGCGGCGCCTATCCAGGTCTACCGCGTCATCAGCGCTGGCGAGCTCAGCCCTCCCGAGAGCAGCTAGCGCTCAGCGTTCAGAGGCTCTTGTAGTCAGGGAAGCCCCAGCGGTGTGTCTGCAGGTCACAGGTTCCATTCCCATCAAACAAGACGCCTTCAGCTTCTAGTCTCTGGCGCTGTTCTTCGGCCCGCACGATATCTCCCCGATGGCTGATCGAGCCGCGTGCATTGATCACCCGGTGCCAGGGCACATCGGAGGTAGCGCCTAGGTCGGGTGCAAGGCTGGCTAGGGCCCAGCCCACCTGGCGAGCCAGTCGCGGGGACCCGAGCACCGAACCCACATCCCCATAGGTCGTGACGGACCCTGCTGGCACAGTTCGGACAACTGCAAACACACGATCGTGGAACTTGAGGGTGCGATCGGTGGGGTCGAGCATGCGAGCTTCCTCGAGTGCAGGCAGATGCAGCCCGAAGTGTGGCAGCCTGCGTGTTGCCGGATCAAGTGGCTGGAATGAGGAGGTCGCCGACAATGGGAGCGGGCTGGAACATCGCCGTAGATCGGGGCGGCACGTTTGCCGATGTCGTCGCTCGGGATCCAGAAGGGCAAGTCCATGTGCGCAAGGTGCTCGCTGGTGTGGGTGCTGAAGAGCAGGTGGTCGCGGCTCTGCTTCAGGAAGGTGGGGGGTCGTTGGACGAGCTTCGGGTGGGCACCACCGTGGCTACCAACGCGCTGCTGACTGGCGAGGGTGCCTCGACGGGGCTCGTGGTGACCGAGGGCTTTGGCGACCTGCTTCGGATCGGCCACCAAGACCGTCCACGCATCTTCGACCTCTGGGTGGAGAAGCGACGTGGGCGACGACTGCACTCCCGAGTCGTCGAGGCCAAAGAGAGGGTCCTCGCAGACGGACGGGTCGAGGTGGCGTTGGACCGAGGAGACCTGCGCGGCAAGCTCGAGCAGTTGCGGTCGGAGGGGGTGGAGTCTGTGGCCATCGCGTTCCTGCACGGCTATCTGCACCCGGGCCACGAGAAAGAGGCCGGGGAAATCGCCCGAGACATGGGCTTTCGTCGGGTCTCATTGTCTAGTGTGGTGGCGCCGGAGGTGGGAGCTGTGGACCGGGCAGCTACTGCGGTCGTCGATGCCTTCCTGACTCCGGTGCTAGCTCATTACCTGGCTGGGCTTCGCTCTTGGCTTCCCGAGTCGAGTCGTCTGTACTTCATGAAGTCATCTGGGGGGCTCTGCGCGGATGACCGCGTGAGTGGGGTCGACGCGGTGCTCTCCGGTCCTGCCGGAGGAGTCGTAGCTTGTGCTGCTGTGGCGCGGTCGTTGGGTTTGTCCGCTGTCTTGGGTCTCGACATGGGCGGCACCTCCACCGATGTCTGTCGATGGGCGGGGGAGCTGGAGCGCTCCCATGACCTCGTGGTCGCGGGGACCCCGATCCGCACTCCAAGCCTGGACATCGTGACCGTGGCATCGGGGGGAGGCTCGGTCTTGCACACGACAGACCGGCGGCTGCAGGTCGGGCCGGCGTCGGCAGGGGCGCAGCCGGGCCCCGCCTGTTATGGGCGAGGTGGGCCCGCGGCATTGACTGATGCCAACCTTCTACTCGGCCGCCTTCAGCCCGACCTATTTCCTCACGCCTTTGGGCCGGACCAGGACGGGCCCCTTGATGTCTCCGCTGCTGAGGCTGCGCTGGCGAGTGCGGACACGGATGGTGGTGGTGCTAGTGGCTTTGTGGCCGTTGCGAACGCGCGGATGGCCGCAGCGATCAGCGAAGTTTCCACGGCTCGTGGACACGATCCATCTACTCACACGCTTCTCGCATTTGGTGGAGCTGCTGGGCAGCACGCTTGCGCTGTGGCGGAGCTCTTGGGCATCCGCCACGTGGTCTTGCACCCCATGTCTGGGGTCCTTTCGGCCTATGGGATCAGTGAGGCCCCACTCCTGGCCACCAGGAGTCATCCGGTGATGAGCCTCTGGACACCTGATCTGCACGCGGACTTGGCGCACACCCTTGACGCGCTGAGGATCAGCGCGGAGCGGGAGTTGATGGAAGCCGGAGCCTCTCCTGAACAACTGCATGGTCGCGTGCGGTGGGAGCTTCGCTACCAAGGGTCCGACACTCGCCTCCTGTGTGACGATCTGGAGAGCTTCGAGGCCGAGCACCTTCGGCTGTTCGGATTCTTGCGACGGGGGGTGGCTGTGGAGGCCGACCAGGTGCGGGTGGAGGTGGTCGCAGACAGGGTGGGAGTCGCGCCACCGGCCCGTCCTGTGCCAGCGGTTCCGCTCGCCGTGAGTGACGCTCTTCGTGCGGAGCAGGTGGGGTTTCCCGATGCTCACGGAACGAACCACTGGCGGTCATGTCCAGTGTTTCGCCAAGACCAGCTGGTGGAGGGCCACCATGCGCCGGGCCCGCTGCTGGTGGCGGGCGAGGTCACCACGGTCCTCGTAGATCCGGGGTGGAAGCTACAGGTGGGTAGGGGAGGGGTCCTCCATCTCCGCTGTGAGGAGGATGCAGTCAAGGCAAGTCGGGCGGTCGACACCAGAACGTCCTCGTTGGGTGTCCCGGGACTCGACGATACGCGTGGACGTGATCCCGTGATGCTCGAGCTCTTTCATGGTCGATTCTTGTCCATCGCGACGCGCATGGGCCAGACGCTGCAGCGGCTCGCCTGGTCGACCAACATCAAGGAGCGGCTGGACTTCTCCTGTGCCCTCTTCGATGGTCGGGGACGACTCCTGGCCAATGCCCCCCACATTCCGGTTCATCTTGGCGCCATGGGAGAGACGGTGCGCTCTTTGGTGGCCCAGTTGGCCGATGAGCTAAAGCCGGGGCGCTCGTGGGCGGTCAACGATCCTGCCCAGGGGGGCTCGCACCTCCCGGACATCACGGTGATCACACCGGTGTTTGTGGGATTCGGCGGTCCCGTGGCGTTTGTAGCGAACCGGGGACATCACGCTGACGTGGGGGGGACGACGCCTGGCTCGATGCCCCCATTCTCCAGCAGCCTGCGTGAGGAGGGGGTGGTCCTCGATGGCCTTCTCTTGGTGGATGAGGGTGTCTGGCAAGACAAGGCAGTGTCCCGGGCGCTTGCTTCGGGGAATCTCCCCGTACGAGACCCCGCCACCTGTATTGCGGACCTGCAGGCTCAGGTCGCTTCCAACCAGGTGGGAGTCCGTCTTGTGCGAGATCTCGTGGCACGAGAGGGTCGTTCGCGAGTCATCACCTACATGGACCATGTGCTCGATAACGGGGAGGAGGCGGTTCAACACTGGCTCAAGACGCTAGAGGTCCGGTCGCATCGATTCCAGGACACACTGGACGATGGGACCCCCATTCATGTCCGCGTCCAGCGACGGGAGGCTCCAGGTGGTCAGGAGGGCCCCTCTCGGCTGTTGGTGGACTTCGATGGCAGCGGCCCGGCGAGCTCTGGGAACCTGAACGCCCCAGCCGCGGTCAGTAGGGCTGCAGTCTTGTATGTCTTGCGGTGCTTGCTGGGGCGGGACATCCCCCTCAATGACGGCTGTCTGCGGGCTGTGGATCTGCGCATCCCAGTGGGCTCCATCCTCGACCCGCCCCCGGGCGCCGCCGTCGTTGGTGGCAACGTGGAGACGTCCCAGCGCATCGTGGATGTCGTGCTTGGCGCGCTAGGGGTGGCGGCAGCTTCTCAAGGCACGATGAACAACCTGTGTTTTGGTGATGGGACCTTCGGCTACTACGAGACCATCTGTGGCGGGGCCGGCGCGGGGCCCGATCACGCGGGGGCTCACGCCGTGCACACGCACATGACCAACACCCGCATCACGGACCCCGAGGTGCTGGAGCGGAGATATCCGGCCATTCTTCGTGAGTTTTCCGTGCGGAGGGGGTCGGGCGGTCAGGGGCGTTGGAGTGGCGGAGACGGAGTGCGGCGTGTGATCGAGTTCACCCGAGATGTCCGGGTTTCATTGCTGTCGCAGCGACGCCTGACCCAACCCTTTGGTCTGGCTGGTGGTGCGCCCGGTGCGGCTGGTGGAGCGTTTCGCAAGGCTAAGCTGAGTGGCGATCTGGAGACCTTGCGTGGCTGTTTCGAGCGGGGCTTCGCCGCTGGGGATCAGCTCGTCATCGAGACGCCCGGAGGCGGGGGCTACGGTGTGGGTAGCGAGTCCTCGTCCAGCACCCCCGCGGGAGATAGGTCGTGAGTTAATTAGTCACGCAGCGAGCTTGCCTTCGTCGACACACAACTCCTCGGGGAGATCTCCCAACAGGGGCACACGCCCGAGCAGGATGTCGCGCATCATGATCCAGTCGCAGACAAAGCTGTATCCGGGATAGTCGAAGGTGGCGGGTCGGTTGCGCTCGAAGAAGTAGTGCCCGACCCACGCAGGCCCGTAGCCGGCGAAGGCCAGTCCGAGGAGCAACCAGTAGTTGTTTGTGAGTAGGCTCGCAGCGAGCAGCATGAGCACCGATGAGCTGCCGATGAGGTGGAGGAGACGACAGGTGCCGTTGCGATGCTCGCCCAGGTAGTAGGGGTAGAAGTCCGAGAGGCTCTGGAATCGGGGGGGTGGGTTGGTCATGCCTTGGGCCTCCGGGTAGATGGCGATGGGTCGGGTGATGGGGCTGGCCTGGTCAACCCCGACTAGGTTTTGCGGGAGCCTCGATGCCGTACGAGAACTCACAGCGCCCCCAGCTGGGACGGTTCATGATGCGCTGACGCCAGTCGGCCAGTCGGGGGAAGCCCTCCAGGTCGACAACCGGGAGCCAAGGGCCGTAGGCGCACTCGATCATCGAGAAGTCGCCGAGCAGGTAGTCTGCATCTCCCAGCTGGCTCTCCAGCACAGAGTGCAGGGCGTCCAGCGCGGGGCGAGAAGCGTCCAGCTTCTCTTCGTTCGCCGGCTTGCCGGCACGAGCCTTTACTGCCCGCTGGAAGAAGAACGTGCTGGCGGCACCTTGGTAGGCAGCGGCTTCCAAGAACATCAGGTTGTGTCCTTTGGCGCGCAGCTTGGGCTCTTTCGGCCACAGCTGTTGTTGACGCTCCCCTAGGTACACAAGCGCGGCGTTGGATTCCCACAGCACAGAGCCATCGACCTCGAGGGCAGGCACCTTGCTGCGGGGGTGAATGCTCCGGTAGTCCGGTGATTTCTGCTCGTGTTTCGCCAGATCGACGAACAGCAACTCGTAGTCGAGCCCTAGTTCTTCCAGGGCCAGGCGGACCTTCTGCGGATTGGTGGACCAGAACCAGTGGAGACGCATGCGAGAACTCCGTTGGGGATTGGATTCTTGGGGCCTCTCTTGCGACCTGGAGAGGCCAGCGTTACTCGGCCGGGTAGAAGTCGCCGAGCACTTTGAGGGCCTGGGACAATCCCTCGACAGCTTCTGGATCCACAGTCTGTTTCGTCTTCATCGCTGCGCGGAGGACCCCATGACAAGCCGTGAGACGAGCCACGTAGTCGGCGTACGCTTTCTTGTCTTTGGGGTCTGCCGGCTTGATCTTTTGAGTGAGGAAATACTGGGAGACTACGTCGATGATTCGCGACGCGTGGTCCTCTTTGGTCTGGGTCCACCGAACCCGCTGGTTGAAGCTCTGGGCGTCGTCCTTGTCCTGTGCTTCTTGGAGCTGGGCCACAGCCTTGCCGATGGTGGCTACATCTTCTTCCATCGCGTGGATCCGAGCGTGGTCGTCGTAGATACCGCAAGGCACCTGGCAGTGTGCGGACGCTTCCAAAGGAATGGCGATCATCCAGGTCATGAGCACCACCATCAACAGCTTGTACATCGTTCCTCCTCGGCTTCGTTGGCCCACGGTTCTCTCCGCTGGGAGACCTTCATGGGCGCCGCCAACGTGGGGGTGTCCGCGCGAGCAGCGCGCCCATTGAACAGAGGACGGGCGTCGCGCGCAAGGCCCCGGCCCATATCTATCTCTGTGTCCGAGAACATTCGCAGCGGAGCGGCCGGTCGCAGCTCTCTCCGAGGGCGGATGCCTGCGCTGGAGCGGAGCTACTGGGTGTACAGCGGTTGTTCTATGGGGCCAGCCATCTCTCAATAGCCTGGATGGCCTTCTTGTTGTGGGTGAAGAGCACCGTGTGCATCCCCACCTCTCTGGCGCCCTGGATGTATTGCGGGCTGTCGTCCAGCAGGACTACCTGTTGGGGAGGCAGCCCCAGGCGTTCACAGGTCAGCCGGTAGATCTCGGGCTCTGGCTTGTAGAACCCCACTTCATGGGAGTAGACGATGTGGCCGCAGAGCCCCTCCAGGCCCAGATGCTCTTGTTCCCGCTCTCTGGCACCCACAAAGCTATTGCTCAAGATCCCAGTGATGCATCGACTCTGGAGGGCTCGAAAGTAGGCGATGAGTTCGTCGTTGGGCGTGCCCAAGTACTCGACCCAGATGTCCGCCATGAAGCTGTCGGCGGTCTGGGCGTCGATGCCCAGCAGCCTCTGTATGCTCTCTAGGACCTCGTCTTCGGAGACTCGTCCATAGCAGCCGTCTTCGAACACAGTGTTTAGCCTTTGACCGATTTCGCCAGGTGGTAAGTGAAGCTGCTTTTCCCACTTCGGAATCGTGTGCAACTCCGGGGTCAACTCCAGAACGCCACCGATGTCGAAGACCACACCGCGCTGACTCTGTTGTGCGTCTGGGGTCACTTCTCCGACTCCTGATGGCGTTCAGCCTGTTTTCGTGGGTCGACCAGAGCGTGCTCCTACAGTCGCTGTCAGGCTCCCGCTCTCATAGACGGCAGTAGGTTAGCTCTTCAAAATATTGGGAGTGTGGGTCACGATGAGAAGGTTGAGCGCGTGCTCAAGTATGCCCAGGAGGTGGAGCATTCAGCGGTTTCTGATTGGTTTGCTCTCTGTCTTCCTAGCTACCAGTTGTGGGCTGGAGGATCGGCCTGAGGACGACAGCTTGGCGGTGGATGACGACGACACGGCTGCCGATGACGACGATACGGCTGCCGATGACGACGACACCCAAGCTGATAACGACGACACCGCAGGGGATGACGACGACACCCAAGCTGATGACGACGACACCGCAGGGGATGACGACGATAGCCAAGCTGATGACGACGACACCGCAGGGGATGACGATGACAGCGCAGGGGGCGACGACGACACCGCAGGGGATGACGACGATACCCAAGCTGATGACGACGACACCGCAGGGGATGACGACGATAGCCAAGCTGATGACGACGACACCGCAGGGGATGACGACGACACCACAGGGGATGACGACGACACGGTTGCCGATGACGACGACACACCGGCCGATGATGACGACACGCCGGCCGATGACGACGACAGCGCAGGGGACGGCGACGACACGGCTGCCGATGACGACGACAGCGCAGGGGATGAAGACGACACACCGGCCGATGACGACGACACACCGGCCGATGACGACGACACGGCTGCCGATGACGACGACACGCCGGCCGATGACGACGACACACCGGCCGATGACGACGACACGCCCACCGATGACGACGATACGGCTGCCGATGA
>MDTE01111277.1_pt1 | contig 11412 bp, 9 predicted proteins | sample 811231 | NCBI WGS metagenome assembly MDTE01 (sample SAMN05326651, study PRJNA326480) | marine metagenome | isolation source: seawater | place: Indian Ocean: Red Sea | collected 2010
ACCAGTAAAGCTATGTCTATCGTCTGTTGAATCACCAAATTTATTAGATCCTGATTCATATATAATACAAGAGGTAACAAATTCAGTATGGAATGTTTGTGCTTGTACTGATCCTCCGACTGTTAAGTCTCCAGTAATGTATCCTGAACCGGTAAGTTTTAAATGGTTTTGATCATAATCAAATAATAAATTAGCAGAGGAAGAAAAATTACAATTCGACCCAGATGGTGCACTACCGGACTTAAACTGTATCTCATAGTGATTACCAGCAGCATTATTAAAATGTAACGTTGTTCCTGTATCACCTGATGCGGTAGTAAATAAAGTTAAGGAAGATCCGTCCATAGACGCAGAGTAGTAAAACGACCTAAAGTTGTTATCTAACTCCGTATGGGTAAGTGCTGTTCCTTTAACTCCTCTTAATGTTATTGCCATCTTTATTTATTTTCTAACTCTTGTACTCTTGCTTCTAATTCTTTTATAGCTTCTATTAAAACAGGTACAATACCTCCATAGTTTACAGAAAGATAGTCTTTTTTATCTTTATATACAACTTCTGGAATATGATTTTCTATTTGCTGTGCTATTACTCCTAATTCTTTTATATCAGGTGATTCAGTTCTATTAAAACTTACACCATTGGAGCTTATAATTTTACCTAATGCACCTTCTATAGGTTTAATATTTTCTTTTAAACGTTCATCTGAATTTGATAATACTGCTTGAGAAGCTCTAATACTACCTGAAACTTCTAAGTTATAAGTAAGTGGTAAATCTTCTCCTGCTGTATTAATACCTACTTTAGAGCCGCTATCTACTATAAACCCTCCTGAACCAGTAACTGCTAAACTACCTGAATAGTAGACTACTTGTCTATCTAAACCTTGAGGTAAGCCTTTTATTAAAGAAACTGTATGTGATGTTTGGTTTATAGGAACGTTAGCACTACCTGTATAATGTAATACTAAAGCTGTACCGTCATTTGAAACTGAGCTTGAATAAAAGAATTGACCAAGGTTTTGGTCCATCTCTGTATAAGTAAGTGCTGTTCCTTTATTTGCTCTAAAAGTAATCGCCATTTTATATATCTATTTTAACCTCAAAAGTCATATCTGCATGAGTAGACTTCGGTATTGGTTTATTTGTTTTTGCCACTGCAATTAATTCATTTGAATCGTTATACAGTCCGATAGAAGTAATATAAGGTGTAAAAGCACTTCCAGTTATATTATCTTTTAGTACTCCATCTGAACCTGATACTGCACTTGGATTATAAGTAAAGTTAAGTTCAGAATCTCTTACAATACAACTAACGTTATACGTATAAATAGGTACGTTTGATTTCCATTGCAGTTTATGTCTAGAATATGTACTTATGTATCTAGCTACTACTGGATCTGTAAAAATCACTTGTCCTTGATTATAAATAATATCGCCTACAACTTTTCTTGGTTCTGTATATTTTAATTCAGATCCTGAGAAAATTAAGCATCCATTTCCGTCATCTACGATATGCATCATTTGTTGATCTTGTTCTATATCAACATACTGACCTGGTGAACTATCTAACGATTCACTAACGTACATATCTAAAGAAGAACTTGGAGTATGTATACTTTCTGATACATAATAATCTTCAGTATTAAGAGGATTAGAACCGTACCAAAATCCTGCTTTTTCTATATATTCATCTTCTCCTGTAAAATAGTCCCCAAAATATCCTGATACATTAAAGCTATCTTGAGACTCACTTAAAGGATGAATTTGAAAAGTTCCTGGTTCTATATGAGTTCCGTATGTACCTCTTGGAAAAGATAATACTGCAACTTCAGTTTGTATATCTCTAGAACCACTTAATGTTAATGAACTTTGTAATGAAAGATTTGCAGAACCGGAAAATAATCCTTCGCCTTCACCGTCTCTATAATAGAGTTGGTTGATACTATCGTATACTAGCTTTTGATAGCGGTTATTTAAAAAATCAGAGGGGTAAGGATAACCGGGAGTAGACCCTGAAAAACCTCGTAGAGTTTCTATATTATAACCACCAACAGCTGTATCTGATGCATTCCATCGCTTTTTAGCGACGTAATCAGAGACATATACGTCTTGTCTGTTTAATTTTTTGAAGGCGCTCATTCATTAATAATCAAGCTTAATTCTTACAAGAGCTTCTTTAGTAAAGTCTTTTAATAAAGGTCTTGATAATTTAGCAACAGCTAATAAATCGTTATTATCATTATATAGTCCTACTGCGGTAATATATGATTGAGGTGAATCGATCATTACATTATGTCTTAACTCCCCTGAACCTGTTATTAGAGATGGATTAGTTGAATAATTAAACTCCGAGTTTTTAACTCTTACAAATACAAAGTTAGAAGATATAGTTTCTTCTGATTGTATTCTAAAGTTAGCAGCTCTAGTTATAGCATCGAACATTACTCTAGGATTATTTCCAGCTGTATTTGCTGCTGTACTTACAGGGAAATCTATACCTAAACCTCCACCTTGTGATCCTGTAGCAGCTGCAATTGCTTTTGCATTTAAAAGGATTACACCTACATCTGGAAGTAACTTACCGTACGAACCTGATTCGAAACTGTAGCCGTTACTGTTTACTGTAGTATGTAAATCTCCTAAAGAACCTGAACATAATTCAAATACTCTTCCTGCATCGTTAAACGTTACAGTACTTACTGCTTTACTATCGTCTGTTAATCTTAAATTTCTAATTACACCATCACTACCTGAGTATTCAAGCTGTAGGTCTAATGTACCTGGTAATAACTTTTCTTTAAATCTAGCTCTATCTATTGCTAATGCCCAGAAACTATCACTGTTTACTCCACCAAAAGTAAATTCAGCTTCTTCGTCTCCTAGAACTAAGCTTCTATATTGTCCATATATTGTTGAGGTTGGAGATGATTGACTCACTGCAGGGTTAAAATTAACTCCTCCTCTTCCTAATTTATCAGCGTAAGCTATAGAAAACTGTGTTTTTGCTCCTGGCGCTGTTGATTGTGTTTGAAAGATATCGTAATAATAATCTCCTGAAGCTCCACCTGTTTGTGTAGAAGATGTAAAAAAAGATGATAATGTAGTCTTATCTCCTGACCATATTGGTGAAGTTATCGATTCCGCGCTTATTACTATATCGTCTTGATCAAATCTTTTGAATGACATATCTTATATATTAATTTGTTTTAGTAATAGTTACAGGAATAGTTATTCTAGCTCCACTGTCTCTTCCTACTACTGTAATCGTTGTTTGTAACTGTGTTCTGTCACCAAATAAAGTATTTACTGAAGTAGCTGTTAGGTTAATAGAAGTACCTATTACTGTCTTAGAAACGTTAGTACCTAAAGTAGTAACGCTATTTAATCTATCTGCTTCTTCTGTATTAACTCCTACACCTGTAAAAGAGTTTAATACTCTTACATCTGCTATTAATGCTGTATACCCGCTAGATTCGAATATCGAAGTAGCTCCTTGGTAATTTAATGTTTGAGGAGTAATCGCTATGGATGCTCCTTGTTTTAATGTAATAGAAGCGAATCCTATATCTAGTACTGGTAATTTTGAAGTACCTCTTGGTAGAGTTACTAATTTATATTTTAATACTTGAGTTTCATCTGGAAATGCTTCTAATAGTGGTAAGTTTTCTATTGCTTCACCATAAAGAGCAGATCCTGATGGATGGGTGGGATTATAAAGAGTATAATCGATTTCATCATCAGAAAGTGCAAATTGAGTAATTTTAAAAGAACCGTCACCACGTGCTAGTAGTTCTCTACCTTTTTTAGTAAGGATAGCATCTACTGTGATTATTGAATTATCTAAATATCCCATTTTAAGATCTGTTTATTATAAATATATACTTATTCAGTTTTAATTATTTTATATTTGTACTACTTCTGAATCGGTTACTATACCATCACCATTAGTAGTCATTATTGCTCCTGTTTCCTCTATAAATACTTTTTTATTAGGTATTCTTACAAGTCTATCTTCAATTTCTTCATAAAGAATACTACCAACTATGCTTGCAGCGGCTCCGTAAGTTCCTTTTAAAATAGGTACAAGATTACTACCACTTATGTATTCAATACCTTGAGGTATCAAATCAGTAGGAGTTCTATCTACTCTAAAATAAATAGGTAGAGGGTCACGATCAATTGAACCAGTAGTAGTTACCGTTCCTGCTGCTATTCTTGTATTTAGGGCACCGAGAGGGTGAATACTACCTTTAGTATTTCTTACAGTTATAGCAGGATCATCATAAAAGACACTACCACTATTTTCTTCAGTTCCATCATACCTTGCATTTTTTAATCCAGAATCAGTATAATTACTATGCTGTAATTCTGCTCTTCCGGCAGTACCCGCTATAATAGCTGCTAAATTAGAAGGCTGGAACTGGCTATCATCTCTATCTACTACAGACTTAAATGAATTTAACCTACTAGTTTCAGAATTATTCATTAAAGGATTATAATCACTATTTTTAAAGTCGGAACCTAAATAAGGATTAAATACGAATTCTGAATTAGGAAAGCTCGGATTTGCATTAACGTCAGTAAATAAAGAACCGGTAGGTAGTTCTGCTAGTTTTCTAGGTTGTAGTCTAAAAAATGTATAACCTGATCTTACCTGTCGTGCTAATACTTTAGTTTCTACTCTACTACCAGAAGAATCAAATATAAATGATTCTACCTGCTTTAGTGCTGCTGTTACATCAACTCCACTTTTAGAAGTATTAGGTAGCGTTAATCCTTGTATTACGAAAGGTGCTACAGGAGTTTGATCGTCTTCAGGATTTACTACAGAGCTACTATAAAGTAATCCGGCTACTCCGTTACCGTATTTTTGTGCTGGGTTAATATTTAAAAACTCTTGTTCTGTCATTATTCAAATTGTGCAAAGAATGATTGTGTCTGTAATAACTGTTCTGTATTACTATAAATAGTTAAAGTATTAGACTGTGTAACTAATGTACCGTCACTAGCAGAAGGAGCAGTATGATACCATCCTGTAAATACTTTAGGGTAAGTAGCAGTTGCAACTATTACTCCAAATTCTACTTCGTTAAAGTTTATAGCTGTACTAAATGAACCTGTTACTGAGCTTACTCCGATAGAACTAGGGAACGTTTGTTTTACAGTACCAAAACTACCATTAGCTTGATTACTCGATATATGGAATATATTACCTAACATAGTAGCTGATAATACTATCTCACAACTCGGAGGTGTCGGTAAAGATGCGTTAAAGTACCTTAAATCAAAAGTAACTAATGGTTGTACTGATGATCTAAAAGGGTTTAGAGCTTGTAAATCACCACTAGTAACTACTCTACCTGATCCGCTAAACTCTCCAGTAAACCTAGGAGATTCGTCAGTTACGTTTCTATCCATAGGTCCTAGCGGAGTATAATAAGTACCGCTATAGTTAGTAGTATATGATTGACTAGCAGCATAAGGAAATGCTCCTCCATCAGAACCAGTATATCCTCCTATTTCTAATGAAGCAGTATAAATTTTATTTTCAACGTAAGCTTCAACTTGTTTAGCTTTACTTCTATTAAGTATATGAGGCTTTATGATAATCCCGGTTTTAACATTAGCTCTAGCAGGAATAAAGTCTTTAATCATTCTAAATAAGGACGTATCAAAGAACTTAACTAATCTAACGAATGCAAAGGGATCTCTAGTATTATATAAATGATTACCTGTATTTAATTGAACAAATTCTTGCCAAGTAAAGTCTGCTTCTTCCCACTTAACATCGATATCTTCCCAGTGAATAGGAGTATTAGCTATTTTATCTCCTAAAGAATTGAACTCATCATAAGAACTACTAAACGCTAATCCAGGATCTCCAATATATTGATCTATATTAAAACTACTACTTAGTTTAGACTTTAACCATTTATTAGTTGGTTCAGACATATCAAAACCTACAAATACTCTATGTAAGTCGTCTGAATATTTATTATCTTTTTTCTGTATAGAAGTATATTCTGATAGAGTACTTCCGGTAACTAAACTACCGGTATTATCAGTTCTTATTTTACCTATAGACCCTGTTACAATATTAGTAGGCCCTATGTATTTATCTCCTCTAGTATATTGACCACCTTCAGTTACTATCTGTAATATATTATCAGGAATACCAAAACAGTTAATTAATGCTCTTAAACCTCTTTCAGTACCTTTAGTTTTGAGTAAGTAAGGTATGTTATGATAAATTCTTTTATAAATCTCTTGTTGATAGTTCTGCTGAGGCATTGGTTGTAAATGCTCATTAGCTGAACCAGAAGTAGCTACTGAATGTGATGTTATTAATTCACTACCGGAAACGTATCCTTCTCCTAAGTATTGATCGAATAGATTAGTAAGGTTTTTAGGAGAGTCGTATAAACTTATACCAAAGTTTTGAACTGCGTTTCTTACTATATCTTTAGATACTCCGAAATTTAGTCTATTATCAGCATCATACTTATCAGATACTGCTTTATAGTAAATCCATAAATTATCAAAATGCTGTCCAATCATATGGATAAACATTTGATATTGTTCGTTATTAGGATCTTCTTTTATAAAAGTCGGTATAGTATTAGTAAGTACGTCTACATTAGATGTATCAAAGTTAGAAGCACTAGTAATCATTCTACTAAAGAACGATATAGCTTCGTTAGTAGTTGATGCTTGATTTATATAAGGTCTTTCAGTGCTAGTTTTAGGCCATGCATAGGAACCGCTTTCATAAAATAAGTACCTATCGTAATGATCAAAATTCTTTACTATACCTGCTATAAGGTCATTATAGTATTTCGCACTACCTGATATACCTCTATTATCTAAAGTTGTAGAAGAAGCTGATATAGCACTTAGTTCATAAGAATTTATTAAGTCAAGTTTATACTTAAAGTTTCTTAATCTTTCTTCAGCTGATGAAAAATGTATAAACGAATCAAAATCAGTATGGTCTATACTAACTTGAGCGCTTTTTTCTTCAAATAAAGAATATAATTCATAGTAGGAGCTAGTTACAGGATAACTAAATAATTCATTATAATCTAAAAACTCAGTAGGATTATTATTTTTATCTCTTAACTCTATATCAAAATTAGGACCTTTAAGAGCCTTAGGTTTAATTATTTCTCCTACTATTTCAGCTGTTACTTCAACTACATAAGAATCTGCTATTTTTTCTTCTATAGATATAGTATCATTAACCTGTACAGTAGCAGGTAAACTTTCATAAACTTTTACTACTATACCCTGTCCTTTTCCTGGTACATCATCTAATCCTAAATTTAAACCTATACTTTTTCTATTCTGGTCTAATAGGTTTACATTAAATGATTCGAACTGATTATCGTCTTCTAAATCACTTATAAGTTTATTAGTAACTTCGGTAACTTTTTCATCAGGTATATCTAAAGGTATAGCTCTAAATTCAGTTCTATCAGTAGATATACTTTCAATAAAAAAGGTACCACCTCCTGATCTGCTATCTTCTATATAGGGGTTGTTAATGATATCGTACTCTAATATTACATCACCTGATTCATAACCTGCATCTCTAGCATTTTTTACAGGGTCAAATATAATTTCAGAAACACCATCTCCAAGAGTATCTCCTACTCCTTTGATACCATTAAAATTAAAATCAGTACTTATAGGGTCTCCTTCTGAGGTGTAGAATGTAAGGTTAACTCTATTTTTAGATTGATCAAAGAGAGAGTTTACAGAAAAAGAATCTATAATTTTTCTATCTTTTTCTTTTATGGAGTCACGTTGATCGAAGAAAGCTCCATCTAATTCAGTTATGGTATATTTGTAATTACTCACCTCCCGCTGCTGCTATTTGTGTTTGCAGTTCAATTATTTGCCCTGCTTGTTCTAAATTTTGATTTCTTAACTGTGCTATTTCGTCCAATAAAGGTTGAATGTCTTCTGTATCTTTTTCAAAGTCTACTAACTCGCTACTTCTAGTAATAATAAATCTATGAGAATCTATTTCTCCTTCAGGTGGTATATCGTAGAATAACCTATTATATTCTACAAAAAATTCTTCCACAGTCATTTCATCATCATCAGCTACAGGTTGAAGATATTCTTTAAAACCTCGGTCGATTACTTTATCGAAGTTTTCTTTATTAAATACTGTTTTAGATATTCTTTGTTTAGCCATGTCTAACTACTTTGAAAATGTTTTTATTGTCTAAGACAAAAGTACTGTTATTCAAAGTAGTTTTAATAAGAAGTCTATAGAACCTTTCTGGTTGTAAGGAATCCATATAAACATCTAAGTAACTACTTGTATCGTCAGCACTAATCTTAGTATACGTTGTATCGAAGTCTACTATCATTTCTCCGCTATACTCATCTTTTATACCCCAATATGAATTTGCAGGTAGTTTGTGCTCAGTTAAATATACTGAAGAAGTACTAAATGTTCTTGTTGGATACTTAGGTCTAGCCGTAAGTCTAAATCTAACTATATCTGAATCTATGTATTGAGGTTTAGAGTTTTTAATATTTACAGTTGCAATATCAGTACTCAATTCAGATAATGAACTTGAATAAACTGTATCGTCCCATTTAAACTCTAAATAAGGAGGAAATATAGTATTTGTATTACTACTAAAATATTTTAAGTTTATAGATGATGTAGTATTAGCTTCATACTTATCTTCTATTTTGAGCATAAACCCATTATTAGGTATTGAGCCGCTACTAATTAAATCTATTGCATTAGTTACATCAATATTTAAATCATAATCAGATGTTAAGTCGTGTAACTGAGAAGAAGAGACTATAGTACTAGAGTGAATAGCATACTTATCTCCTCCTAAATTATCCCATGCATTACTTTGTTCTCCATTTCTATACTGCCAAGTACAGCCTGAAAAGTTAGTTGGATCGTTATCTCTTTTACCTATACCTTGTTGCCATGATTGAGATACTGGGAATTGTTCTACTTTAAAGCTTGTAGGTAAACTAGAAGCTTCAGCTAACTGCAGATGAATACTTGCAGAAAATAAACCAGATATTTTGTCATCAAATGCTGCTGTAATATCTTTAGTTCTAAATTGAATTAACGTTCTGTTAGTTCTACCAAGTCCATCTGAGTCAGGAAAACCTCCTATCTCAACTACTTCATCTAAACCTGCGTTACCGTATTTACCTGCATCATTAGGTAAACTCCAGATAAATGAATCTTTTTCAGGATATATTCTATATATTGCCATCTTATAATGTTGTTACTCTACCTTCTATATCCCCATCAGGGTATTTAACTTCAAATATACAAGGATCTATTGAAGGATATACCACGTTATTCTTAGTTGCTCCTTGAACATCGTAAGCAAATTCTGAATATTTACCTCCTTGTTTATTTACTATTGTAATATTTTTTACTGTTTGTACTCCTTTAATTCTATCTAATAGAGTATAAACTGGTGATAAGTTAATAGGTTGATTAATAGCCCATTTTCTTATATCAAAATGATCTTGTAAAGCTAAATTACATTCTAATAATACATCTCTTGAAGCATAATTAGGTAATGTAACTATTTCAAATTTAACTCCTATATTTACTACAAATGCATCTTTTATATCTAATGCATCAGTAATTAGCATAAATTGTGATAAATACGTCTTTAAGTTATTTTTAAGAGTATTAGAACCCTTTATCAAATGACTATTATAATCATAAGCTAATACATAAAGAGCTAGTGCTAGCGGGTTCTTATCTAGTGCGCTATAATTATCATTTCCAGCTAAATCTTGAGTTACGTATGCTTTAGCTATCGAACCAAATCTAGGAGGTAGTGATAATGCTCTTATATTATAATCTTGTAGTGTTACTGCTCTTTTTTGTTCTGAAAAAGCTCTAAAAGAGTTCTGTCTTAATTCTTCTACTGTATCTCCATCTCTTCCTCCTTCAGCTGGAGCTTCATTATTAAAAGTTAAAGTGCTTTCATAAGTAGAATCAGTAGCTGTTGTTGTTACTGCATCTATACTTGTAAGAGTATTAGCAGGTACATTTGCTCCTGTACCGCCTCCTGTTAAGTATCTTATAGTAAGAGTAGTATTAGTTGGAGCTAAGCCATAAGTTCTAGTAAATAAAAAGTTTGAAGGATCATAAGATCTATCTAATAATGCTGTATTCTTTTTATTATTTATAGGTACGTTAGTAGGGTCAGGTAAAAATGAATTATCATCTGAGCCTAATACACCGGCTCCGAACTGAACTTGTAATACTCCTTTAGAAGTAAATCTAGTTATAAATCTACGAGGTACTTTTTGTACTTTTAAATTACTTCTTACAGTTGAAGCATCTACTCCAGTATTAGTTTCTTCTACGAATACAGTATCTTGTCCTAAAAAAGGTACTTCAGTCCAAGTATTACCGTCAGAGTCAGTTATATCTAAGATACCTATAATATTATCTTCTTCTATATTAAAGGTAGAAAATCTTTCTGCTTCATTATAAACTCTTGTTATAGTATTAATAGTACCAGAAGTTGCTTTAACTTTTTTACTTAATAAGTATTCCGCAGGATTATCTCCATCTAATGAGTGAAGAGTTACTTCAGTAGGATCATAAGAGCTGGAAAATCTGAAATCTACTACTTCATCAGTTAAAAAGGTAGGATTATTTCCTATAGATGCTGCAATAGAAGAGTTTTCAGCTACTCTAACTGCTTGATCCCAGTTTGGTGTATAGTTATTTGTTACTGCTGCTACTCTTTGAGTTACTGTAAGTTCAGCTTCAGCAATAGATGTTACTCTTGGAGTATACCCCATCATATAAGCTAATGTATATAGGTTAGATGGATTTTTAGCATACTGTAAGAATGTCTCTTGTAGTTGAGTATCTTGATAAAAAGATAATACATCTCCTACATAAGATGCCATCTCAATAAACATCATTCCAGGAGAAGTAGGAGAAAAGTCATTGTATGTGTCTGGAAAATAATTCTTCGCAAACTCTATTAACTGACCTCGAAAATCTCCGAACTCTCTATTAATATACCTTATATCTCTTTCTTGTGCCATTAGTTATAAAAATTTATTGCAACTTCGTCTTCAACTGAGGTATCTTTTATTTTATACCTTAAGAAGAACTGTACTGTATTATTATCAGGATCTCCTATTGTTGAAATCTCAGTAGGTTCAACTCTTGGGAAAAACCTAGCTATATCAGTCTTTACTATACTGTCTATTTCTTTTACTTTATCTTCTGTTAATTGATCGAATAATAAAGGTTGAAGAGCATTTCCAAAGGTAGGGTTTAAATATCTTTCTCCTTTACCTGTTAAAAAATAGTTAATCAAATTAGTCTTTATAGCCTCTTTAGTTTCAAAAGTCTGATTAAATACAGCTCTTCCGCTA
>MDTE01139115.1_pt1 | contig 11412 bp, 17 predicted proteins | sample 811231 | NCBI WGS metagenome assembly MDTE01 (sample SAMN05326651, study PRJNA326480) | marine metagenome | isolation source: seawater | place: Indian Ocean: Red Sea | collected 2010
ACAAAAATGATGAAGTACCATTTTTCAAGCCTGATTGGTCTCCATATCTTTCGCTTTTTAGGAATTATATGGGAAATTTATTTTTTCTAAAAAGATCATTATTAATGAAAATTGAGAATAACGAATCTTTGCATAGAGAAAACTTTCTCTGGTTTCTGTATCAATCTTATGAAAATGCTGAAAAAATATTTCATATACGTTCAATTTTGTATAGTTCAGAAGAGAATAAATCTGGGGAATTAAGAAAAATTATTCCTAAGATTTTAGAAACAAGAAATTTAAATTCTTCTATTCAACAGAGTTCGAAAAATGATCACTATGAGATTAATTTTAGATTAAGTAAGGAACCAAAAGTAAGCATTATAATTCCTACCAAAGATAATGGATTTCTTCTTAGAAAGTGTCTTCGAAGTATAGAATATAATACTGATTATGAAAATTATGAAATCATTATCATTGATAATAATTCAAAAAAGACTGAAACTAAACAATTTTTGAAATCACTTCCATACAAGGTAATAAGTTATAATGATAATTTCAATTTTTCAAAAATGAATAATGTTGCTTTTTCTCATTCAAGTGGTGAATACTTGCTTTTTCTAAATGATGATACAGAAGCATTAATTCCACAATGGTTGAATAACATGGTTAGTGTTTGCCAACAAAAAGATATAGGTGCAGTAGGTGCTAAGCTAATTTATCGTACAAATGAAATTCAACACGCTGGAATGGTATTTTTAAAAAATGGATTCTTTTTTCATCCATTTGATCATGAATCATTCCAAAGCGATACACAGTTTGACTTCATAAATCTCATGCGGGAATGCTCTTCTGTTACAGGTGCATGTCTTTTAACTAAGAGGGAAATTTTTGAAAATGTTTCTGGTTTTGATGAACAATTTGATGTCTTTTATGGCGATTCTGATCTTTGTTTCAAAATTAGAGAACTTGGTTTTAAAATAATTTATACTCCACAAGCAATCTTGCGACATGATGGTTCAACAAAAATTAGACAGGCAGTTAGACTTTTCATACCCATAGAAAATCATAACAATTTCGTCAATAAATGGAAAATTGTGAAATATGGTGACCCATTTTATAATCCAAACCTAGGTTGGAATTATTCTATAAATATCAATGTAGATTAAAACAAGAAAAAATTTCGAAAATTTTAGCTAATCAATAACTCCTATTTGTAGAGTATATTATATTCAAGGGGAATCCGAATTACGATATGACAACAATTCGTGAGGAAATGTGGAAGAATAGAGCAATTCTTTTTAATTTTGCTATCTCTGATTTGAAAATTCGCTATCGAAATTCCATTTTAGGAGTGCTATGGAGTGTCATAGAACCTCTGTTAATGCTAGGAGTACTTTACTTCGTTTTTTCTACTATGTTTAAGTTTGATATTCCAAATTTTCCTATCTATCTTTTGTTAGGAATAATAATTTACAACTGTTTTAAGAATGGTACCACATTTGCTTTGAATAGTTTAACAAATCGTTCAGCCTTAATTACACAAATTTATTTTCCAAGATCTATTCCTGCAATAAGTTCTGCAATCACAGCATCAATAATGTTAGCTATTGAAGTTGGGATATTACTAATTTTTATGGTTGCATTTCAATTTGTTCCTCCCATAACAATGCTTTTGCTCCCATTAGTTTTAGGATTGCAATTTATGTTTATACTAGGAGTTTGTTTACCATTATCAGTTCTTAATGTAAAATTCAAAGACACTGAATTTATCTGGGGTGTTGTTGTCCATGCTGGTTTTTTTCTAACTCCAATATTCTATCAATTTGACATGTTACCTGAATATGTACAAAACATACTACAATTCTCACCTATGGTACAGATTGTAACAATGGCTCATCATGTAGTTTTGTATGGCATGTTACCAACTGTAACTTCCATTCTTTATGCAGTATGTTCAATCTCAATTATAACTATAATTGGATATTTAATTTTTAGAAAGTTCCAAGCTCAAATGGTTGAGGAGATGTAAGTTGTCAGAATATGCAGTACGTGTGAAAAATGTTTCAAAAAGTTTCAATATTTATCATGAAAAAAGAGATTCAATTTTTGAATCTATGACAGGATTTTTACAGAAAAAAAGAAATTCTGAAGTTTTACATGCGTTAGATAATATTTCCTTTGATGTAAAACAAGGGGAAATTTTTGGAATTATTGGCCCAAATGGTAGTGGAAAATCAACATTACTAAGAATAATATCAAAAATTTATGCACCAGGTTCTGGCTCTGTAGAAGTAAATGGTAGTATTATTCCTATACTTGCATTAGGACTTGGATTTCATCCAGAATTTACAGCTGTTACAAATATTTATCAGAGTAGTATCTTACTTGGTTTCAAAAAAGATACTATTGATAGTCGTGTCAAAGAAATTATTAAATTTGCAGAACTTGAAAAATTTGCAGATATAAAAGTAAAAAACTTCTCAAGTGGGATGTTAATGCGATTAGCTTTTGCAACTTCAGTTTTAGTTGATCCTGACATACTAATTGTGGATGAGGTTCTTGCTGTAGGTGATACAAATTTTCAAGAAAAGTGTATTAAAACCATTAAATCATTCAAGGAAAATGGAAAAGCAATAATTTTTGTAAGTCATAATATGGGAATGATTAGTGAATATTCTGATAGAGCAATGTTTCTTAACAATGGAAAAGCTGTAAAAATTGGTCTACCAGATGATGCAATAGCAGCTTATGGAGATTTCTGTCGTGAGAGGGACAAGCGTGGTAATGTATCTAATGAATAATATTCTCTTGCATAGTTTTTTTCAAAAAAAGAATCAAAGTATTAAAAGATATTTATCGGATTTTAGGTGAAACAGATAATGTCATTTAACTTCAAAAAATTAGAAATATCTGATGTCGTACTTGTTGAACCCAAGTCATTTTCAGATGATAGAGGTTTTTTCCTTGAGAGTTTTAAAATATCTGAATTTACTGAAAATGGAATTAACACAAAGTTTGTTCAAGACAACATATCACATTCAGTTTCAGATGTAATACGTGGTTTACACTTTCAAAAAAATCCGAAAGCACAAGCAAAATTAGTAACAGTAGTAAGAGGAGAAATTTTTGATGTCGCTGTAGATATTAGAAAAAATTCTCCAACATTTGGAAAATGGGTTAGTGAACTTCTTTCCGAAGAAAATCACAAATTATTGTACATCCCAGAAGGGTTTGCGCATGGTTTTTGCGTTTTAAGTAACGAAGCTGATGTATATTACAAAGTTAGTAATGAATACTCACCAGAAAATGAAGGTGGTATAGTTTGGAATGATCCCAGTCTAAACATTAATTGGCCTATATCAAAACCAGTTGTTTCTGATAAAGATAGCAATTTACCATTATTAAAAAGTGCAGAAAATTTTTTTGGCAGTAATTGACTGGTCTTTTTAATAATCCTAGAAGACATCTTCGTAAATTAATTAAACAAAAAAAATATGATGAGGCTTTAGACTATGGTCATGACATTGAAAAAAAATTAGATCACGATCCTGATATTGCATTTATCATAGGCACCGTATATTTCATGAAAGGCGACATAGAAAAAACCCTGTCATACATGAATAAGACATTAGAAATAGGTGAATATGATATTGATGCATTAGCAATTAAAGCAAGTGTTCACTTACATCAAAAAGATAAGTCCAAAGTCCAAGAATGTTGTGATAAGATACGTGAGATTGATCCAAAGAATAAGGCGTTAGAAGAAATTGAAACTGAATTAAAGCAAATTAAATAATAAAATATTTTTAGATTCTAAAGAAAATGGTCGGACCTATGCATCATAGATCATTAATTCTTTCTCTTCAAGTGTAGCATGTAAATTATGAACAGATCGATAAACATCTGCTTCCTTTTTTGCCCCAGTACAGACCAACTTTCCTGATGCAAACAACAGAATAACTGTTTTAGGATCAAGCATTCTATGAATTAATCCTGGAAATTGTTCTGGTTCATACATACTTCTAGGTAGTTTTCTGGCTGCCTGTTCAAGATGGATTTTACCACCCAAGTTGATTGCTGCAACAATGTTTTGAACTGTTATTACAGCATCTTTTTTTATTTTTATTTTACCCTTACGAAGTCTTTGAACCACCGTCTTCACTGCTTTTACAGCCATTTCTTCAGATTTTGCACCAGTGCAAACCATCTTTCCTGTTCTAAAGATTAATGTTGCAGTTCTAGGACTTTCTAATCTAAATACTAATCCCGGAAATTGATCTGGGTGATATTCAGTGTCAGGGAACTTTTTAGTAACATCATTCAGATCTATTTTTTGGTCTACTGATGCTGATGCTACCACATTTTCAACACTTACTATTGGTTTTGTTTGTGGCATTCTTTGGTCTTTATAAAGCCCCTTTATATATACATGGGGTGTTCTTTGGGTTATTCAATGATGGTTAATCCATTTGTATCTTTGTTCTTCTTCAAACATTTCTATTTTGATATCATCAATTTTTAAAACATCTGGGTCAAATTCAAAAAAATTTAATTTTCCTTTACAAGGAAAGTTTGCTGAGAACTTTTTTGGATTTTTTAACATGAAGCCATATTTATTTTTAAAAGCATAATCATTTGCTAAATGTTTCTTGGCATCTTCCTTAATTTCTAATTTATTCTTATATTCCTTAACATTAACTAATTCCACTTTTCCAATAATTGCACCTGTGGTCAATGTTGATATAGGAATTTTTAATCTTCTACAATCAACCTCTCTTATCTTTTTTGCAGAATGAATTAAAAATTCACCACGAAAGTTAGTATTCCATGTTCTAAGTTCTATAGTTTTTTTTCCATCAACAATTAAATCGGCAAATGGTTGACAAATTGAAAGACACTTCATGAATTTCTATTAATTACAATATATTAATAAATATCAAAATTGAGATGCCTGCTCAATAATCTGTGAGAGATCTTTAGTTTTACTCTCAGGAAGACCTGTGATTCCTCCAGTTAGACTATCAGTTTGAATACCTTTTTCTGCCAAGACATTAGCAGCCATTAGTGACGTTCTGCCTGCCATACATACCATTAGTGATTTTCCTTTAGAATCATCTAATGCCTGCCCAATCTCTTCAGGAACTTGCTGCCCTGACAATAATTGTTGTGCAGTTCTAGCATTTGGTACAATAATCTTACTTTTATCGATGCCAAGGGATTTTGCAAGTAATTCAAGTCCTTCTTCACGTGGTGTATATTGAGTGTGGACCCAAATCACTCTATCATATTCACTTGAATTTGAAGCAACTTCTTGTAGGCTAACTTGTGTAGGAGTAACAGTATTTCCAATCTTTTCAAAATTCTTTCTATATTTATCAATCCCATCACAAATCATCACAACAAATTTTCCACCGTTCTTGTATATCATTTGTAAAGCTGCATAAAGTTCAAGTGCACTGCTTTCACCCATATCATGTCCTTTTTCTACCATAAATTTCAAAAGTGGTTTTGCTTGCTCAAAATCTATCTGGTGTTTTCCAGCATATTTTTCAGGATTATAATATTTCAGACCATCAGCGTTACCTACGGTTCTGATACCTGCAACATCTTGTTGATCAGGTGGAAATATTACATGAACTCCTTTTTTGTTGTATTGTTCATCAAAATACTTGCTGAGACCACCAGATGTTCCACCTGTTCCAAAAGTACAAACAATGCTATAATCTTGTAATGATTCACCATTTTCATGTAATTGCTGATCAATTTCAACACCAGTTACAGTTCTATGTGCTTCAACATTCAAATCATTATCGTATTGTTCAGGGCAGAAACAGTTGTAAATTTTTGCAAGGAATTTTGCTAGATTGATAATATCTTTTTTAGCTAAAAGTGTTTCAATATCTGAAATATTGCTATCATAAGTTTCTGGCTCAAAACCAAGTTCAATTAATTGTGAACGAATATTTGCAGCAGTGGCTTTTGCAATCAATGCATCTTGTTTGTCTTCCATTCCTGGAGCAGGACAAATGTCCATGTCAAGATCCATAATTCTAATATTTCCATTTCTTAGTTCTTTAAACACGCCTTCCTGAAGTTTTCTAGAAACAAGTGCAATTGCAGTTACACCAATTTTTGACAATAAGCCTAGTGCAATTCCAAAGTTTCCTGAAGTAGCTTCAATCACCGTTGTTCCAGTTTTGATCTTACCTGTAGTTATTGCATCATGGATTATGTTGATAGCAGGTCTAAGTTTGATTGAACCCGTAAGTAGTGTACCATCAAATTTGCCATAAATTTTGAAATCCTTGTCACTAATATCTACATCATAAACTTTCTTTGCACACTGCTTCAGATCATCAGTGAGATCAATCAAAGGTGTTGCATTAACTATCTCCATTTTTCCATCTTTCTCTTCTCTGTGAGGCACCTGTGACAGAACTTCTTTTTCAAATTTTTCCAACAAAGCATTGTCAACATTATCTTCAGACATATGATTGCATAATGAAGCTTCAATTTAGAACTTTTGCAGTTAGCTTCGAATAATAATAGAGAAGTATTTTAACTCTGGAAAACAACACATGCTATGAAAATCTCATCTGGACTTACAAAAGCGATAAATGAACAAATCGCAATGGAGGCAAACGCATCTAATAATTATCTAGCAATGGCATGTTGGTGTGAAATTAATGGATATGAAGAATCTGCAAAATTTTTCTTCACTCAATCTGCAGAAGAGCGAACACATATGATGAAATTTGTAACTTTTCTATCAGGTCAAGGAGTTAAACCAGTCATACCATCAACAAAACAGCCTTCACAGTCATTCAAATCTTTAGAATCTATATGCAAAGCTGCATTAAAAAACGAACAAGCAGTGACTAAATCAATTCAAAAAATTGCAGAACTTGCATTGAAACAAAAAGACTTTGCAACTAGAAATTTTATACAGTGGTTTGTAGATGAGCAAATAGAAGAAGAACAGAAATTTGAAACAATTCTACAGAAATTTGATCTTTTGGGTCGTGATAAGCTTGCTATTTATGAGATCAACAAGTTACTTGGTGCATCATCCTCATCGACTGAAGAATAATTATATTATTTACTAATTTAACAAATACCATAATGAAAGATCAACCAAATAGCTTTTCTGCATTTTTAAAAAAGAGAGCACCAATTTATCTTGGATTAATAGGACTATTTTTCTTATTTGCTTATCCTGCTTTAATGGAAAAGAATTTGGAATCACATATTCCAACTGATCTTACAGACGAAGAGAAGAGGCTTATAGATCTTGTTTTGTCATATAATGGGCTAAATAATTCTGGCATGACTATAATGAATGTTTTAGAGGAAGAAATTTCTTCCAAGTACCCTGATGAAAAAATATTTGACACTGAAATTACATTATTAAAAATGAATTTCCAAAAATCATTAGATTCAAATTTCTCACATGAGATTACGTTTCTCTTTATGATCAATGAAGATATTTTGACATATACTTGGAATGTTGATATTGATACTGGTGATATTACTCACGCAAACCAAGAAGCTAAAAGAATTCTTGACATTGTAAATTATTATAATTAATCTGATGATTCTATTTCTTTAACTCTCTCAAAACATTTTTCTGCTTCTGCATTATTTCCAAGTTCATCAAGTATAGTACCTTTGTTGTATAGTGCATCTGGGTCATTGGGTTCTATTTGTAAAACTTTTTCATAGCATTCTAATGCATCTTCTTTTTTTTGCATATCTGCTAATAAAACACCTTTGTTATAATAGATAAATTCATCATTAGGATTAAGATCAATTGCGTTTTCATAACATTCTAATGCTTGATCATTTTTTCCTAGTGCTGCTAGTGATATTCCCTTATTGCAAAGCACCTCTGCATTCAAGTCTATTTCCATGACTTTATCGTAAATTTTTATTGCATCTTCGTGCATTTCAGAATCAGCAGACAGAACACCTTCGTTAAAAAGAACCCTTGCATCATCTTTTGTCAAAGTCATTTGTTATCATATTGTATAGATAATGTTAGTTTAAAATAATTTTGTATAAGGATCTATCTTGTTCCCACACTACTTAATAGAATTTCACATTTTTTTAATAATTCATTTTTTGTTGATGATTCTAGAATTACTTGTAGGTCGTTTGGGTGTGTTGCACCTAATGCACATAATGAATAAACATAATCTAGTGTGGGAACCTCGGTTTTGAGATAGTATCTTTCAAGTAAGTTATCTAATTCTATGTCCGAAATTTTTTGTGGTTCAGCTAATATAGAAACTTTCTTTTTCCATAATTCAATTAAATGATTCCATTCATTTTCTGATACAGGTTCTTCAATATCATTAATTAGTTCTACATCAGCTTGTATGTACATCTTTTCCCCTACACCCATATCTTGATGTAATTCATCTATTTTTTGAATTCCTTCAATTGAAAATGGGTCATAATCAATTGGTTGTTTTAAACATGGTGGGATAATTCTAATAATTCGAAATCTACTATGACCCTTGGTATTGATATGTAAATGACCACTGGTTGAATCAACATCTTTACAATCAATAATCTTTGCAATTGTTCCAATATTATACGGTGCTTCCCAATCTGAAACAGTCATTTTTGAATTACTTAAGCACACACCAAATTCTCTTTCTGAAATAATACAATCATCTATCATTTGTTTATATCTTGGCTCAAAAATCTTTAGAGGTAGTTCTTGATTGGGAAATAAAACCAGATCAAGAGGAAAGATTGGAATTGTTTTTGTTTTATGCACAGTAACATGTTTTATCATATAAAATATAATCCTTAATTATTCATTATTTTGATTTCATTTTTTGGATGTATGATGTTAGTTTATACAAGCCAATATTTTAAAAAAAATATGAAAACTAAGCTAGGTATGGAATTTGAGATTGATTTTGCACATACATTACGTGGTCATCCGAAATGTGGGAAACCACATGGACATACATCAAGAATAATTGTTGAAGTTGAAGGCGATGTCAAGAAAGGGGATTCATATCAAGATAATATGGTGATTGAATTTGATGCTATGAGAAAAACATGCTGGGAAACAATTGAAGAACTTGATCACAGAAATCTTAACGAACTTTTTGACTTTCCTACATCAGAAAACATTGCTGGATGGATTTTTGAAAAACTGAAAGATAAGATTCCTGTTTCATCAATAAAATTTTTTGAAGGAACAAACAAGTATTGTGAAATAACCAAAGATTAGATTTTTAAAAAAAAAGAAAAAAATACTATGTAGTTAATAGGATAAAGAAAATTAATCTAAAATTATTATCTTACTCTATTTTTCTTACTTTCACAGCATTTGGGCCCTTTTCGCTTTCGCCGATTTCGAACTCTACTTTGTCTCCATCTCTGATGTTACCCTGAACTTCAGTCTTGTGAACAAACAAGTCTTTATCAGCGTTTTCTCTTTCAATAAAGCCAAAGCCTTTTGTTTGGTTGAACCATTTTACGGTACCATTTTCCATATTAACTTTGATCAATAATTAGTCTATTTATATTTAGAGGAAGATTTTAGATTTAAGAAAATTATCTCAAGTCATCATCTTTTAGTTTCTTGAAGTCCAATTTTCTAGTACATTCTTCAAGTTCTTCAGGTAAATGATCATTAATTGGTCTATTGCATTGTTTGCATATGGTTCCATCCATTTCCGAATCAGGTTTCGACATCATTTTTTATCGCCAATCGTTTTTTTTATTTGAGCATCTGGGACATTTAAGTCCATTTGTTGATTCACCACAAATCTTACATCTCATCCTAAATCCAAGTACATCATTTTTACCAGTTTTAGTATACTTGAAAACTAAGATTAATGCAATAATTATTCCTGCGGCTGCTGCTATTATCCACAACATCATAATAATAATAAAACTTCAAGACAATTAAAGTTAATAGATGCTAATTGGCATCCAGCAATTCTGTGCAAATGAAAAACCGTTTATTCATTTTTGCAGAACGTTAGGTATTCAGTATATTTCCTAATCTAGCCAATCAACAATTAATACATATTTTTGGTCTAAAAGAATGTGACTGAAACTATACATCATGTTCGTCATTTTTGAATTTATTCTCGATAGCTTCTGCCTTAACCTCTAGTTCTCGAAGGTCTCCTAGCTTTTGATATGTTAATTTTTCAAGTGTTTCTAGAATAGTTTTAGCTGCACGGTATTGTGGAATTCTTGGTTCTAGTAATTCACCATAAAGACCAATGCCGTTAATTTCATTTAGTTTTGCATATCCCAGAATTAAACCATTAAAACCGGTAATAACAGATTCTGTTGGTGTAGTTTCTATTCCTAATTTTTGTACCAATCTTAAAAGTTCTTGTGATGTTGTAGTAACGTATGTTGTAGGAAATCTCCCAAATACTCGTTTTGTATGATATCCACCAACTGTATAAATGAATTTAGCATCATATTTTTTTGCAATATTAATAACATCCTGACATAAATCATTTAATTCTTGATTATCTTGAGGTTGACCACGGCCTCCACCAAAAATTATAAAATCTTTTGCAAATCGGTATTCCCATTTTTCTTCTGGAATTTCTATAAATCCACCTTTATCATAAACAAATGAAGGCCTAGATGAACTAACATTTCTGAACTGCACGGTACCTAGACTTCTGTTAATAAAATTAACCACTATTGAACCAACATTACCCATATCTTGCATTGCAGCTATAATTATTGGTTTTTTAATATCTGGCGTTCTCACATTTTGAAAATCCATTATAAGACTTGACACCAATTCTATAAAAGCTTAGTAATTACATTTCAAAGATCTTCTTTCTATATCTTATCAAGAGGCACTCTTTGCACATACAATCTTTCTCATCAATTTCTGCCTGAGTTAGTTTTGGAAAACTCACACACCAGCATGTTATATTATTATCACATGAAAATTTTTTTCCACACTCAGAACAATTTTTTTCCATTAGTATTCTGAGAGAATACTTAGAACTCTATTAGGTATATCGACTAGTCTACTTACAGCTAAAACTTTCTCATAGCCCAAATATTTGAGGTTGTTTGCAATTGTAGTTGCACTGAATGTATCTCTACCTATACCTATGGCTGTCATTTTCACACCTAAGTTTTTGTATGATTTAAGCACCATTTTTAATGCCTTAGTATCTGATGGTTCACCATCTGACAATGTGAGAAAAATATCAGGTTTTTTTGATGCTAACACAGGCAACATTCTATCATAAACTTCGGCTAATGGAGTTCCACCATTAGCAGAAATCTGTGCAAGTCTTTTTGCAGCTGAATTATTCCATTTCATATCTTCAGGTTTTACTAACCAACATACTACCTGCCTTTCAACTGTATTAAATGCGTAAACGGAGAAATTAATTTTCAGAAATGCTAATACTTCAC
>MDTE01095002.1_pt1 | contig 11411 bp, 12 predicted proteins | sample 811231 | NCBI WGS metagenome assembly MDTE01 (sample SAMN05326651, study PRJNA326480) | marine metagenome | isolation source: seawater | place: Indian Ocean: Red Sea | collected 2010
GACCAAGGAGCCATAGGGATTAAATCTGCACATGTAACAACTATAAGCATAAATATTGATGCAAAAAGACCCGATGTTACAACTTGATTCGCACGTTTTTTACCATAAATTTCAGATATAATATCAGTAACTAAGAAAGTTATAGGATATGGTAATAAACCTACAGATTGAGCAAAAGTATAGCTTCCAATAAATGGCAACCAAATTTCAATTTCAAAAAATTTTTGAAAGATTAAATTGCATGAAACAAGCGAAGCAATAAAAATGCCTGAAAGTACAAGATAAAGATTATTTGCTTTTGATATATTCTTCATTTAATTTATGTGTTAACAAAGTATTAATTTAATTGTATTAATATATACTTTGCACAATCAATTTTTTTAAGGCAAATAATGAGTAAAGGGTATATAAAATTCTGGGGAGTCCGTGGCTCCAATCCTACTGCAGATAGCGATAAGATGCTGTTCGGAGGTGATACGTCTTGCGTAGAAGTCCGAACAGCTAATAATGAACTAATTATCCTTGATATGGGAACAGGAATCAGAAATTTAGGTAAAGAAATTGTGAAAAATCAAGACGGTCCTAAAACTATCAATATTTTTTTAAGCCACTTTCATTTTGACCATGTTATGGGGTTTTTAGTCTTCCCACCACTTTTTGACAGCTCTTACACTGTCAATATTTATGGTTATAATAAAAGCACATCTACAAAAAACTTCTCGGATAAAATTCTAGACCCAACATTTTGGCCTGTAGGCATGGATATTCTTCAAGCAAAAATAAATTTTATTGATTTAGATGGTGAGCCTTTGAAAATTGGAAATGATACATTAGTATCATATGCTCTTCATCCTCATCCTGGATATGCTACTTCTTATAAAGTTGAAACAAATGGATTTAGTGTTGTTTACACTACTGATTGTGAGCATCCAAAAAATCACTTTAATAAAAATGTTGAAAATATTGCAAGAAATGCAGATGTTTTAATTCACGACTCTCACTTTACTAGAGCTGATTTAATAAACCACAAGGGCTGGGGGCATAGCTCATGGGAAACAACAATTAAACTAGCTGAAAAAGTAAATGTTAATAAGGCTGTTCTATATCATTACAACCCCCTTTATAATGATGACCAACTTTTAGAAATCGAAAATAAAGCAAAACAAGCATTCAAAAACACTATTGCTTCTAAGCAAGGTTTAAAAATTAATTTTTAATTTTATCATTCACAAAAATGATTAAAACTAAAACTCTATACTTTGACACTGCTGCAACTACTCCTCTAGATTTAAGAGTAGCTGATAATATGCACAAAATTAATAAAGATATATTTGGGAACCCATCAAGTATTCATCAAGCGGGACAAAAATCTCATAATGTTATAGAAAGATCAAGAAAAAAAATAGCAGAACTTCTATCTTGCAAACAATCAGAAATCTATTTTACTTCAGGTGGATCAGAATCAAATAATATAGCTCTAAGAGGCGTTTTAAATGAAGGCGACCACTTTATAACCGCATCCTATGAGCACCCAGCAATTTTAGAGGTAGCTAAATATTTGGAAAGTAAAAATGTTGATATTTCATATGTAAAACCCAACCTTGATGGCATTGTAGAGCCTAAAGATATTGCTAATTTAATTAAGCCAAATACAAAGTTAGTTTCCATTATGGCTGTAAATAATGAAATTGGTACAATAAATCCAATATATGAAATATCCGATTTATGTAGATCAAATAATATTTATTTTCATACAGATGCAGTACAATATGTAGGTAAGAAAAAAATTGAACTTAATTTATCTAATATTGATATGTTGAGTTTAGGAGCTCATAAGTTCTATGGACCCAAAGGGGTTGGAGCAATCTTCATTAAATCTGGAGTTAAAATTAATCCTTATATTTTTGGTGGTGGCCAAGAAAAAGGGATAAGACCAGGCACAGAAAATCCAAGTTTAATATCTGGAATGTGTCATGCACTTGAAATTGCTACAGAAGATTTAAATAAAAATAGTATGCATATAAAAAAAATGGAAAATCTTTTTGTTAAATTATTAAATGAATCCAAAATTAATTATAAAATTAATGGTCATTCAAGATTAGAAGGGATTTTAAATATTTCATTCTTTGATTTTGATGGTCATAGTTTATTATTAAATTTAGATATGAGAAACATTGCTATTTCTTTTGGATCAGCTTGTGCATCAGGTACAGCAAAAGCGTCACCCTCTCTTCTTTCAATTGGTCTAAAGGATGATATAGCTAAAAATACTGTAAGAATTTCTATTGGAAAACATATTATGGAACAAGATATTTACACATTAGTTGATGCATTAAAAGGAATTATTCAAAAATGAAAAAAAATGAAACTGTTTTAGTTGCGATGTCAGGAGGTGTTGATAGCGCAGTAGCTCTTTTGAAAATCATTGAAATGGGCTATAATGCTGTTGGTGTTACAATGAAATTATGGGAATACAATAACGTTGGAGGAAATACTTTAAACGAGAATAACTGCTGTGCAATTGAATCAATTAACAATGCAAAATTAGTTTGTGAAAGATTGGGAGTTCCACATTATACTATTGATTTCACAGAAGATTTTGAGAAAAAAGTTATTAATAATTTTGTTGATGAATATTTAGCAGGGAGGACACCTAATCCATGCGTAAGATGTAACTCTTATGTCAAATGGGATACATTTATAAACCAAGCAGATAAACTCGGTGCTAAATATATAGCTACAGGTCATTATGCTAATATTAGAAAAGTAAATGAAGAATATAAAATAACAAGAGGTAAGGATAAAGGTAAAGACCAATCTTATGTACTATGGGGTATTCCGAAAGAAACGCTATCTAGGACTATACTCCCTCTTGGTAACTTGACAAAAAAAGAAGTCAGACAAATTGCAAGTGAAAATAAATTTGAAAATGCTCTAGCTCCTGAAAGTATGGAAATATGCTTTATTCCTGATAATAATTACAAAAGATTTATTAATGAATATGCAGAAGATAAAGTGAAAAAAATAACAACTAATGGTACAACTTTGAATGAAAAAGGTGAAAAAATTGGCGAAAATGATGGATTTATTAATTATACTGTTGGTCAAAGAAAAGGCATAGGTGTCACAAGCGAAAAACCTTTATATGTAAAAAAAATAAATTCAAATAAAAACTCAATAACTGTTAGTGAAAAGAAATCATTATTTTCATCAAAATGTAAAGTTTCTAATATTAATTGGCTTAGAAATAAGGTTGAATTTCCTTTAAATGTATTTGCTCAAATCAGATATAATGGACAAGTATCTGAATCTAAAATATATGATAATGAAGGATCTATACTAGTTTCATTTGATAAGCCACAGTTAGCTGTAACACCTGGCCAATCAATAGTTTTTTATGATAGTCAAAAAACACTTCTTGGCGGAGGTATAATAGAGCTTTATGAATCATAGTAATTTGAGAATATGCATACTTGCAGCAGGTAAAGGCACAAGAATGAATTCAAACTTACCTAAAGTTTTGCATAAAATTAATAATAAAACATTACTACAATTTGTTATTGAGACATCAGAATCATTAAATCCTGCTGAAATAATTTTAATTGTTGGTTACAAAAAAGAAGCAGTTATAAACTCAGTCAATAAATTTAATTTATCTTTTGCCTATCAAAATGAACAAAGAGGAACAGCTCATGCAATTATGCAGTGTAAAGAGCACCTTAAAAATAAATCTGGGAAAACATTAATTTTGTCTGGAGATGTTCCACTTATTTCAAAAAATACATTAAAAAATTTAATCAAAGTACATGATGATAATAAATCTTTAGGCTCTCTCATTTCAGCTAATATTGAAAATCCTACTGGCTATGGCCGAATTATAAGAAATAGTAATAATATTTTTACTAAAATTGTTGAGCATAAAGATGCAAATGAAAAAGAGCTTATGGTTAACGAAATTAATTCTGGTATTTATATTTTCGAAACTAAAACTTTAATGGAAAAAATTAATCTTGTTAAAAATTCAAATAATCAGAATGAATTTTATTTAACAGATATTTTTAATTTTATAAACAGCAATAAAATATCTATATACAATACAAAAAAAATAAACGAAATTAACGGTATTAATACATTAGAACAGCTTGAACAATTATCTAAGGAATTAAATTGATTTTTTTAAATAGATATACAGTGTCGATTTTATTAATAATGATAGCTTCTTTAGCATATCTTACAAACAATGAAAATAATAAAAATATTATATTAAGTAACAATGATTTTGAATCAATGATTCCAAAAACAAATAGTGAAAAATTAATAGGTTATAAAATTCAAGTATCAATAGAAAATGGATGTGGAAAATCTGGGATTGCTAAACTTTATACAAACTTTTTAAGAAAAAATGGTTATGATGTTATAGATTTCAAAAATGCTGATAATTTTGATTATGAAAATACTCAACTGATTTTTTACAAGAGAGATTATTCAGCCTACTCAAATGAAATAGTAGATTTACTAGAGATTAATCCTAAATATGTAAAATATAATTTCAATGAAGATATTTATTATCATGCAACATTAATTTTAGGGAAAGATTACAATAAAATAAATTCTTACGATAAAGTTTCCATGTTTTATGAACCTTTTTAATTATGACTAAAAAAAAATTACATAAAATAATAATTGAATGTCTACTAGAAAAAAAAGCATTAGAAATTAATCTAATTGATGTTGAAAAACTAACTTCATTAACAGATACATTTATTATCTGCTCATCAGAATCAGAGCCTCAAACTAAAGCTATTATGAATCATGTACTAGATACATTAAATGAAAATTCTATAAAACCATTGCATATTGAAGGACAAGAAAATTTAAAATGGGTACTCATAGATTATGCAAATATTGTTATTAATATTTTCGATAAGGAAACTAGGGAATTTTATAGCATAGAAAGATTATGGGGAGATGCTAAAGTAGAAAAAATAAAAGAATCTTATGAAGCATAAAATAATTGAAGAAATTAAAAAATCAATAAAATCTAAGTATAATATTTCTGATGATACTAAAATTTCTATTGAGAAACCTAAAAATAAAGAACATGGTGATATTTCTACTAATATTGCTTTAATATTAGCAAAAAAAGTTAAAAAAAATCCTCTTGAAATTTGCGATGAATTAAAGAACGAGCTTAGTAGTTCAAGTATTTTTGATTCTATTGAAATAGCAAAACCAGGATTTATAAATTTTAAACTATCTATATCTTCTCTCACTGATTCTCTAAAAAGTATCATCAAATTAGAAAATAATTATGGTAAAAATAAATCTGGCAAAAATAAAAAAGTTCTTGTTGAATTTGTAAGTGCAAACCCTACAGGTCCACTTACTGTAGGTCATGGTCGTGGAGCGATTATAGGCGATGTTATAAGCAATATTTTAAAATGGAATGGATATAAAGTTGATCGAGAATATTACTATAATAATGCTGGCAGACAAATGAGAATACTTGGAGAATCTTTAAAGTCTAGGTATTATGAATCTTTAAATCTTGAATATGACTTTCCGGAAGATGGGTACAAGGGAAAATATATCAACGATATTGCAAATTCACTTATTGAAAAATATCATGATACACTTTTAAATAAGTCAGATGATTTTTTTAAATATACTGCTGAAGAATTCATTTTTAGTGATATAAAAAAAACATTAAAAAAAGTTGGATTAAAATTTGATAATTATTTCAATGAAAATGAATTGTATGAAAATAAAAAAATATATGATGTAATAGATAAATTGAATGATAAAAAATTAATTTATGAAAAAGATAATGCAACGTGGTTTAAAGCTACAAAAATTGGGATGGAGATGGATCGAGTTTTAATTAAAAGTACTGGCGAACCTACTTACAGACTTCCTGATATAGCCTATCATGTAACAAAATTTGAACGAGGATATGACTTATGTGTTGATATTTTTGGGGCAGATCATATGGATGCTTATCCAGATGTTTTAGCAGCTATTGAACAATTAGGATATAATAAAAATAGCATAAAAGTTATTATACATCAATTCATATCAATTTTAGAAGACAATGAAATAGTGAAAATGTCAACTCGAAAAGGTAATTTCATTACTTTAGAAAAATTAATTGATGATGTAGGCGTTGATGTAGTGAGATATTTTTTCATTATGAGGAGCATAAACTCACATTTGAATTTTGATTTAAAATTAGCAAAAGAAAAATCTGAAAAAAATCCAATTTTTTACATTCAATATGCACATGCAAGAATTTGTACTATTCTTGATGAAATTAGTTTTAACGAAAATCCAGATTTATCACTTTTAAATGATAATAAAGAAATAAAATTAATTTACTTTCTAATTGAATTTGAGGAATTAATTTTAAAATTAAGTAAAAATTTAGAACCTCAGTTACTAACAAACTATCTTTTTGACTTAGCATCACAATTCCATAAATATTATGCAACTTGTAGAATAATTGATAACGAGAATAAACAGCTAACTCAATCAAGAATTTTTCTAATAAAAAGTGTAAAAACAATCTTATCTAATGGACTGAATATTTTAGGAATATCTTGTCCAAAAAGGATGTAATTAATGGAAAATATAAATGTATCATTTATCTTATTAACTTTTTCATCTTTATTTACTTTAATCAATCCAATAGGTATAACTCCCATTTTGCTATCAATGACTGAAGATGAAAGTGATTCAGAATACCAAGTAATTATAAAGAAGGGTATTATAACTGCATATATAATTCTTACCATTTTTGCAATAATGGGGGATTTAATTTTTAAATTTTATGGAATAACAATCTACGCATTTATGATAGCTGGAGGGATTTTATTTTTAAGAAATAGTTTTGATATGATTGACTCAAAAATTTCTAGAGAATCTTCTACTCCATTAGAAACAAAAGAAGCAATACAAAAAGAAGATATAAGTATAACACCTATTGGAATACCCCTAATAGCTGGACCTGGAGCAATAACATCAATTATGATTTTATCATCTCAAACCAGTAGTTATGTTGATAAATGTATTGTTCATATTAATATATTAATCACTTTAATAATTACATACATTATTTTACTTCTTGGTAAAAAAATATCAAAAAAAATTGGTACAACTGGTATTAGGATTATCCAAAGAATAATGGGTCTTATCTTACTTGTTATATCAATACAATTTATTATAAACGGGATTTTATTATTGATGGAGAGCCAATCAAAACCGTAGTGACTCTGGCAGGAATCGAACCTGCGACCATCACCTTAAAAGGGTGCTGCTCTACCAACTGAGCTACAGAGTCACGTAAATTTTATTAAAAACTAAAATTCACAAGTACTAAATTTATAAAGTATTTTATACTTAAAAAATAAAATAATACGAAGTAAATTATTTTATTATTAATTTTTCTGTTCAGTTTTTTGAAATAATTTAATTGGGGGCGATTGGCTTCGACGGGTAATGAAGAGCTTATAATTGCATGTGGAGCATTACTCTATAAACTCCTTAAACTTTAGGGTACATTCTAAATAGCGAATATAGCTATACTGCTGTTGCTTAATTAAGCTTAACAGCCATCTCTTAGTTATTTGTATGCGGTAACTTTTCGAGGTGTCAATTAGCATGCTATGTTAAGTCTCTACCTGATGATTCTTAAATGAAAATAACTTTACTTCGGTAAATATTCAGGATAATTTTATTTTATTGTGACTTTTCAAGAAAATAAAATGAAATCAAAAAAGAGTCTAAACATGTAGATATTATTTGGTATTCTTATTCGGACCGCGGTTCGATTCCGCGCGCCTCCACGAAATTATCAAGAAAAATTCCTTGAAAATAATCTAAAAGTTAGAACATAAGATGAAAGACCTATTATAATTAAACCATATAAATAATATGGCCAATCAGGGAATAATAATGCTAAGTTCGTCCCTGGAGGCCTACTAGCTGTGAACCAATAATTAGATTGGAATACTAAATTAAACCAAACTACTAAGCTAAAAATTATAGCATTAAATATTATGCTTCTATAAAAATCTTTTTTTGATATTGAAAAATTCATTCTATATAAGATTAAAACAAAAAGTAATAGATTGAAATGTGATAAATGTAAATGAATATTTTCAACAAGCAAAGAATCTATTGGTAAATTAGAATTTGTAAATCCTGTTATTCCACCGCCTAGACCATTTAATACTAACCATGGATATAAAAATTTAGTTTTAAATATTAGTGATATAAGAATGAATATTTCCGTTAAATAGCACAAGTGTAATGGAAGATGAACTTTGAAATCAAATGCATCCATAAATAGTAGACTTCCATAAAATATAAGACAATTAAAAATAATTAAAATTTTTACAATTGATAGCATCCTGTTTAAATTTTTCATATTAAAATATAGAAAGCATAAATAAACAGCTAAAACAATTGATATTAAAGGATGGTTATAATTAAAAGTTGTATCTATTGAAGATGTCATTTTTCTAAATTATACTTTTCTTTATTTTCATTCCAGATCTTATCTAGTTCTTCTAAACTAAGTTTTTCAATATCAACTTTTTTCTCAATTTCTTTAAAACGACTTATAAATTTAATGGTTGATTTTTTCAAAGAAGATTCAGGATCAATATCTAAATGCCTACTGAGATTTACTAAAGAAAAAAGAACATCCCCAAATTCTTCATTGATACCCTTATTTATTTTTATTGCATCTTTTAGCTCAGCTATTTCCTCATCAACTTTTGCTATAACCTGACTATTCTTTTCCCAGTCAAAACCAACATCTGCCGCTTTTTCTTGAATTCTTCTAGATTGAAGTAATGCAGGCAAAGATTTTGGAACACCTTCTAAGACACTGTCTCTTTTTTTTTCCTTCTTTTTGGTAGCTTCCCAACTTCCTTGCTTAGAAGTATTATCTGATGAATCTAAAAAAATATGAGGATGCCTGTTAATTAATTTCTTATTAATACCATCTAAAATTTCTTCAACTGAAAATTTATTATTTTCATCTGCTAGGTCTGCTTGGAAAATAACATGAAGCATTAAATCACCTAACTCCTCTTTTAATGATTTAAAATCTTTATTTTCAATGGATTCTATAACTTCGTGTGTTTCTTCTAATAAATAAGGTATTAATGATTCATGAGTCTGCTCTCTATCCCACTCACAACCATCAGGAGCTCTTAATTTTTTAACGATTTTAATTAGTTCATCAAATTTATTCATTTAGCTAACAACTTTTACTTTTTCTATTCTATTTTGATCAATTAATATTACCTTAAAAATAAATTTACCAAATTTAACTTCTTGGTTTTCACTAGGTATATCTCCAATTGAATCTAAAATAAAGCCAGCTAATGTATCATAATCTCTATCATCTGGGAAATTAATTTTAAAATATTCTTCTACATCATATATATTTATTGAACCATCAACAATAAAACTACCATCTTTTTGTTCAGTAATTTCAAATTCTTCTTTATCATATGGGTCTCTAAACTCTCCCATTACCTCTTCGACTATATCTTCTAATGTTAACAAACCTGAGGTACCGCCCCACTCATCAACAACAACGGCTATACTTGTTTTTTTTATTTTAAATTCCTGTAAAACCTCATCTATAGGCTTGGTTTCTGGAATAAAATACGGTATTCGTGTTAACTTAAGTAAATCTATACTTGGACGAGAACCAATCAAATATGGAATAATATCTTTTGCATATAAAATGCCTTTTATATTATCAATAGTATCTTTAAATACTGGTAATTTTGAAAATTTATTTTTCATTATTAAATCCATAGCATCATCTAGACTTGAAGATGAATCTAAAGCAGATATATCGACTCTAGGTGTTTGGATTTCTTTAACTAGTTTATTTTTAAACTCAAAAACTGACTGTATCATATCCGACTCTTCATGATCAAGCATACCTTCTTCTTCACCTACTTCAGCAAGCATGATTAACTCTTCTTCAGAATCAAAAGCTTTTTCCTTCTTTATTGGAAGAATATTAATCAATATATCTGTTAATTTGTGAAATATAAATGCAATAGGATAAATAGCTTTTAAAATTAAATCTAAAATTTTAGCAGATGAATTTGCAAGTTTTTCTGATTCTGCAATAGCATAGGTCTTTGGTATAATTTCTCCAAAAATTAAAATAATTAAAGTAATTATTGATACTTGAATAAGTAATAATTTAGATATACTTATATCACTAATAGGTGATATGTGATTTAGAGTATAGGCGGCAGATAAAGAGCCAATAGCTATGTTTACAATGGTATTACCTGTCAATAAATTAGAAAGTAATTTTTTTGGCTTTTTTAATAAATTTTTGACAATTTCATTTTTATTACTTGTTGATTTTAAATGAAATAATGCAGTTTCAAGACTTGAAAAAAAAGCTGAAAAGATTAATAAAATAATTATAATGTAAATCATTTATTTGAAATTAATACAATATTTGATAATAATAAATATTTTTCTTCTAAAAGTGTCATATTCTCTTTTTCTTCTTTTGTTTTATCATCATATCCACAAAGATGTAAAATGCCATGAATAATTATTCTTTTAAATTCATCATTAAATGTTTTTGAAAATAATTTAGAATTTTCAAGCACATCATCAATACTAATATAAATTTCACCATCAATATTTTTATCATCACCTAAATTAAATGCCATAACATCTGTAAAAACATCCATATTAAAGTATTTTTTTTTTAATGAATTGAGAAATTTTTTATCGGTTAAGATTATATCGATTTGTGAATTATTGAATTTTTCCCTCTTAAATACTTCAGTACTTAATTTGCAGATAGCATCTTTATTAATTTTTAACTTATCATCAAAATCATTATGGATGGTTACTGATATCACGTATTGGAAAAGCTTTTAAGTATTTCTCTAGCAATGACCATACGCTGGACTTCGCTAGTTCCCTCACCTATCTCAAGAATTTTAGCATCTCTGAAAAAACGCTCAACATGGTAATCTTCAATATAACCATAGCCACCGTGAATTTGAATTGCTTCAGTAGTTATTTTCATCGCAGATTCACTAGAATATAATTTTGCCATTGCAGCATCTTTGATAACATCTTTTTTATTATCATAAAGCCATGCAGCATGATATATTAATTGTCTTGAAGCTGATATTTGAGTTGCCATATCTGCAAGCTTAAAACTTATCGCCTGAAAAGCACTAATCTTTTTACCAAATGCAGTTCTTTCTTGAGAATATTTAAGGGCAAGCTCATAAGCACCAACAGATGTACCAAGAGCAAGTGCAGAGATAGTAATTCTTCCAATAGTTAATGTTCTTAAAAATTGTTTAAAGCCTTTCCCTACACCTCCTAAAATATTTTCTTTAGGA
>MDTE01049050.1_pt1 | contig 11410 bp, 2 predicted proteins | sample 811231 | NCBI WGS metagenome assembly MDTE01 (sample SAMN05326651, study PRJNA326480) | marine metagenome | isolation source: seawater | place: Indian Ocean: Red Sea | collected 2010
ACACCACAGCGAAGCCCCTGAGCGTAAAGATCGTCACAACGTACAAGCTGTGCTCTGAGCAACTCTCGTCGCAGTCACACTATGACTATGGTATGCGTGCTGTGATCGCTGTGTTGCGTGCAGCTGGTAACCTCAAGCGTAGTGACGGCCACCTTTCTGAGGACGTCTTGGTGTTGCGCAGTATCATCGACGTCAACTTGCCCAAGTTTCTGTCGCCCGACGTGCCTCTTTTTAAGGGCATCACCAGCGATCTCTTCCCCGGCACGGTGATTGACCCGCCGGACAGAGACAACATGAAGCAGGCCTTCTTGGACGTGTGCCAGAAGCGCAGCCTGGTGGCTGTGGATTACTTCTGGGACAAGGTGGTGCAGATCTACGACATGATGGTGGTGCGCCACGGGTTCATGATCGTCGGCAACCCTTTCTCGGGTAAAAGTAGTGCGTGGAAGGTGCTGGGAGATGTTCTGGGCCTACTCAAGGAGAGGTTTCCAGACGACGCAAGGTGGGCCAAGGTGATCCCTATTCTCCAGAACCCCAAGAGTATCTCCATGGGGCAGCTTTACGGACAGTTCGACCCCGTGTCTCATGAGTGGACAGACGGCGTGCTGGCCATCAACTACCGTAATGCCGCTTCCAATAAAGTGGGCAACCCCGAGGACAGGAAGTGGATCCTGTTCGACGGACCCGTGGATGCTCTCTGGATCGAGAACATGAACACTGTGCTGGATGACAACAAGAAGCTGTGCTTGATGAGCGGTGAGATCATCGCCATGACGGATGTGATGAGCATGATGTTCGAGCCCATGGATCTGTTGGTGGCTTCACCTGCCACGGTGTCTAGGTGTGGCATGGTGTACATGGAGCCAGAGCGTCTAGGCTGGAAGCCCCTGTTGGAAGCCTGGCTGGACACATGGGCTGTTGAGGGCAAGTTCCGCGAGAATCTGCCCGATGACGCCTTGTCCATCCCTCTGTACAGTGTAGACGTAGCCCATATCCAGGGCCTCGCAGACTGGCTTCTAGAGCCTGGCCTGTGCTACGTTCGCAAGGAGGTCTCAGAGATGTGCCCCACCGTTGACACCAACCTCATCGCCTCATTCCTCAGTATCTTCGAGGCCCTTTTAGCCAAGGCCTTTGTGAAGTACCTAGATCCCGAGACAAATGAGCCCGCCGAGGTGAAGGATGCCAGATTGCTCAAGACACGCCTGCAGGACATCGAGTGCTGCTTCTTCTATGCCTTTATGTGGAGCATCGGCAAGACTGGCACTCTGGCCAGCCAGATGATGTTCAGTAAATTTACGAGTGACATTCTTGCCAGTGTGGACTGCATCGAAACCGACTATCCCCAGGTCAACAATGCCCTGTTGGTACGTGAGTGGAAGAAGCCAGACTTTGCCGTGGCCACCCAAGTTAAGGGTGTTTTGGCGCTACCCATGCCGGCCAAAGAGCACTTCTACGAATGCTGGTATGCCCCAGAGGATTCAAAATGGAAGTCCTGGAATGACATGCTGCCGGCCTACAAGGTGCCCGATGGCGCCGAGTACAGCACAATCATGGTGCCCAATATCTACAGCGAGCAGGTGCAGGTGATGATTCAGACTCTGGTGCCCAACCGCAAGCACGTGCTGGTGTGTGGACCTACCGGCACGGGTAAGAGTCTATACGTGTTCGATACCATCAATAAGCACATGGATCAGGAAAAGTTCAAGCCCATGGGCCTGGGCTTCAGTGCCAAGACAAGTGCCAACATGACGCAAGACATCATTGACGGAAAGCTCGACAAGAGAAGAAAGGGTGTGTACGGTCCTCCCATGGGCGCTCAGGCCATCATCTTTGTGGACGACCTCAACATGCCCGAGGTGGAAACCTACGGCGCACAGCCTCCTATCGAGCTGTGCCGTCAGCTGATCGACAATGGTGGTTGGTACGACCTCAAGGAGAAGTCGTGGCGCACCATCATCGACACCAGCATGATCTGTGCCATGGGTCCTCCCGGAGGTGGACGAAACAACGTGACCCCCAGATTGCTTCGGCACTTCAACATCCTATGCTTTGCCGAGTTCGACGACTTCACTTTGCGGAGAATCTTCACGACCATCGTCAAGTGGCACTTCAACCAAGTGGACGCCAAGGGTGTAAGTTTCGATGGCAGCGTCAAATCTCTGTCTGATGGAATTGTTGAGGCGACCTTAGACACCTACCGTGCTGCCATGCAGAACCTGCTGCCAACGCCCAGCAAGTCCCACTATACCTTCAACCTTCGAGATTTCAGCAGAATTATTCAAGGAGTGCTGCTATCGGCGCCCAAAGATGACTTCGACGGGAAGTGTTTGGTGCGTCTGTGGACACACGAGGCATACCGTGTGGTGGGTGATCGCCTCGTAGTCGATGCGGATCGCACGTGGTTCTTCGAGCACTGTCAGACTATGTGCCAGAGCAAATTTGGTACAGCGTTCTATGACTGCTTCAAGGGCTTGGACATTGCTGAGAAAAATGAGCTTTTCTTCGACGACATGCGAAACCTGATGTTTGGCGACTACATGACTGAGGATGAGCCCAAGCCCTATGTGGAGATCACCGACTTGCAGGCATTGAGCGATAAGATGGAATATTACCTAGAGGAGTTCAATGCGCAGTCCCGCAAGCCCATGGACCTCGTGATGTTCAGCTTTGCCACCGAGCACGTCTCGAAGATCAGCCGCATTTTGAAGATGCCTGGTGGAAATGCCTTGTTGGTAGGTGTGGGTGGCAGTGGTCGTCAGTCTGTCACGCGCTTAGCTGCCTACATGGCTGGCTACAACGTGTTCCAGATCGAGATTTCTAAGAACTACACCAACGTGGAGTGGCGAGAGGATCTCAAGACTGTCCTGCGAGGTGCTGGCACAGGTCAGAGCCCCATGACTTTCCTGTTCAGCGACACACAGATCAAGAATGAGACCTTCGTGGAGGACATCAACAACATGCTCAATAGTGGAGAAGTGCCCAATATCTTTCCCAGTGATGAGAAGGCCACCATCTGCGAGGCGGTGAGACCTTTCGCCAAGCAGGTCTACGGCAAGGCTGCCCAGGACATGAATGCCACCGAGCTGTACTCGTTCTTTATCCAAAGAATCAAGTCCAACTTGCACATCGTGCTAGCCTTCTCGCCTATTGGCGATGCTTTTAGAGATAGGTTACGAAAGTTCCCTGCTTTGATCAACTGCTGTACTTTCGACTGGTTCACCGCTTGGCCCGCTGACGCTTTGATGGCCGTGGCCCAGCGCTTCCTCGCACCCATCAAGTTCGACAGTGAAGACACGAGGGAGCAGCTGGTTGGCATTTGTCAGGAATTTCATGAGAACGCACGTAGCCTTTCGGAGGAATTCCTGGCCAACCTCAAGCGCATCAACTACGTGACACCCACCTCGTATCTTGAATTGATTACGGCTTTCAAGACGAATCTCGATTTGAAGAGAGTGGAGATTAGTGCTGCCAAGGAAAGGTACGTTGTTGGACTGGAAAAGCTCGCTTTCGCTGGAGATCAGGTGAACGCCATGCAAGCAGAGCTAGCAGACCTGCAGCCCGAGCTTATCAAGAGCGCGGAGGAGACGGAGGTGCTCATGCACCAAATCGAGGAGAAACTTCCTGGTGTGGAGGCTACTCGTGCCACCGTATCAGCGGAGGCTGCTATCGCGCAAAAGGAGGCTGATATTGTGGGAGCGCAGAAGGCTGATGTTGAAGCCGATTTGGCTGAAGCTATTCCCGCGCTAGAGGCTGCTGTGGAGGCTCTGAACACAATCAAACCCACCGACATCAACGAGATCAAGGCTCTCCAGAAGCCGCCCGAAAAGATTAGGATGGTGTGTAAAGCCGTATGTATCTTGCTGGAGATCAAGCCACAGCGCATCCCCGACCCCGATGACCCTAGTAAGCGTATCATGGACTTCTGGGGACCGTCACAAAAAATGCTCGCCGACGCCAACTTTCTGGCTTCTTTGTTGAATTACGACAAGGACCACATGAACCCCAAGATCGTGGCCGAAATCCAGAGAGACTTCATCGAGAACCCCGATTTCGACCCCGCGATCATCGCCAAGGCCAGTAAGGCTGCTGAGGGCATGTGCCGTTGGGCTACTGCCATGATCACCTATGACCGTGTGGCAAAGATTGTGGCGCCCAAGAAGGCTGCATTGGCTGAGGCTGAGGCCAAGCTCAATGTGACCCTTGCTGCATTGAACGAAAAGAAGGCCGCCTTGCAGGCTGTGGAGGACGACCTGCAGAAGCTGCAGGACTCATTAGATGCTGCCAAGACCAAGAAGGCCGATCTCGAGCAAAATGCAGAAATGTGCGGCACGAAAATTGTCCGTGCCAACGATCTGTTGGACGGTCTTGGAGGAGAGAAGGACCGCTGGGGGCAGTTCGCACAGGATCTAGGTGAGCAGTACACAAGGCTGACTGGTGATGTGCTGATCAGTGCTGGTGTCATGGCTTACCTTGGTCCTTTCACTGCCAACTACCGCAACAAGCAGGTGTCTGAGTGGGTGAAGCACCTCAAGGACAGAGAGATCCCCTGCAGTGATAAGCCCACGTTGACCGGCACTCTTGGCAACCCTGTGCGCATCAGACAGTGGAATATCGATGGTTTGCCCACCGACTCCTTCAGTATCGACAACGGCATTGTGGTGTTCAACGCCAGGAGATGGCCCTTGATGATCGATCCACAGGGCCAGGCCAACAAGTGGGTGAGGAACATGGAGAAGCAGAACAACCTCCAGGTGGTCAAGCTCACCAACGCCAACTACTTGCGTAGCCTCGAAAATGCCATCCAATTCGGCTCTCCCGTGCTGCTTGAAAACGTGGGTGAGGAGCTCGACCCCTCGCTGGAGCCTCTTCTACAAAAGCAGCTGTTCAAGCAGGGCGGTGTGAACTGCATTCGCCTTGGCGATAGCACCATCGAATACAGTGAGAGCTTCAGGTTTTATATTACCACCAAGCTGAGGAACCCTCACTATCTGCCTGAGGTGAGTGTCAAGGTGACCCTGCTCAACTTCATGATCACCCCCGAGGGTCTCCAGGACCAGCTCCTGGGCATCGTGGTGTCCCAAGAGAGACCTGATCTGGAAGAGCAGCGCAACAAGCTCATCGTAGAGAGTGCAGAGAACAAGCGCATGCTGAAGGAAATCGAGGACAAGATTCTGCACATCATGAGCAGCAGCAGTGGCAATATCCTAGAGGACGAGACGGCCATAGAGACTCTCAAGGGCAGTAAGACTCTCTCAGATGAGATTGCCGTCAAACAGGCGGTGGCTGAGGAGACCGAAACCAACATCAATGAGGTGCGCCAGTCTTACTCTCCTGTGGCCTACTCCTCGCAGGTTCTCTTCTTTTGCATTGCGGACCTGGCCAACATCGAGCCAGTGTATCAGTACTCACTGACCTGGTTCATCGCCCTGTTCATCAACTCCATCAAGATGAGCGAGAAGGGCAGAGACGTGCAAAAGAGGTTGGAGAACCTGGACGAGCACTTCACTTACAGTTTATATCGCAACGTGTGCCGCAGTTTGCTGGAGAAAGACAAGCTGTTGTTCTCTTTCCTGTTGTCGAGCCGTGTGCTGGGTGCCAAGGGCTTGATTGACGGTGATCTGTGGTTCTTCCTTCTGACAGGCGGACAGGCTATGGAGAACACTATCCCCAACCCATGCCCAGAGTGGCTGTCCGCGAAGAATTGGGACAGCGTGGTGAAGCTGTCTCAAATTCCTGCCTACAGCACCTTCCATGAGGACTTCACAGCGAACAAGGAGGAGTGGAAGATCATCTACGACTCTCTTACCCCCGACAGTGACACTTTGCCTGGCATCTTCGCTGATCGCGACCTAGGTATTGCCCTGTTATGTGCCTTGAAGTGCATTCGGCCCGACAAGGTGGTCCTGGGCATCCAGCGATTCGTGCACGAAAAGATGGGCGCCAAGTTCGTCAAGCCGCCTCCCTTCGACTTGCAGGCTTGCTATGCCGATTCGGCTGCCACTGTGCCCTTGGTGTTTATTCTTACACAAGGTAGTGACCCCATGGGCGCAGTGTATCGCGCTGGAGAAGTGCTACGTACTCAAGTGGACCCAATCTCGCTGGGACAAGGCCAGGGCCCCAAGGCTGAGAAGCTGATCCAGCGCGCTAAGGAGAAGGGCACCTGGGTCGTTCTCCAAAACTGTCACCTGGCGCCCTCGTGGATGACTACTTTGGAAAAGATCTGCGAGGAGCTGGACCCAGACGAGACACACAGTGGGTTCCGCCTGTGGTGCACTACTTACCCCTCTGAGGTCTTCCCCGTGTCTGTACTACAAAACGGCGTGAAAATGACCAACGCGCCTCCCAAGGGCGTGCGTGCCAACCTGCTGGGCTCCTACAATGTCGATCCTATTGCCAATGATGAATTCTACAACAGTGCCGACAATGGCAAGGACTTCAGGAGGCTCATCTTTGGCCTGTGCTTCTTTCACGCGCTTGTCCAGGAAAGACGCCTGTATGGCCCTCTGGGATGGAACATTCCTTACGAATTCAACGAATCCGACCTCCGCATATCCGTGCAGCAGCTGCTTCTGTTTTTGAACGAGAATGACTTCGTGCCCTACAAGGCGCTGCTTTATACAGCTGGAGAATGTAACTACGGTGGTCGTGTGACTGATGATAAGGATCGACGCACCCTGATGTGCATCTTGAAGCGCTTCTACAGGGAGGACTTCCTCGACGACCACCATAGTGTCAGTGATAGCTTCCAGTGCCCTCCTGACGGAAGCAGAGAGAGCACTGTCGAATTTATCGATAACTTTCCTCTAGTGGCCGCTCCTGAGGTTTTCGGTCTCCATGACAACGCTACTCTGACTAAGGACAACAACGATACCATCGCCTTGCTCACCTCCATGCTTGACACAGAGAGTGGTGGTGGCGCTAGTGGCGGTGGTGGAGGCATGTCTAAGGATGATACTATTCTACAAGTGGCCGCTGACATTGCCTCCAAGCTGCCTGCCAACTTCGACATGGAGTTCGCGCAGCTCAAGTACCCTGTCCTGTGGGAGGAGAGCATGAACACCGTGTTATGCCAAGAGCTGATCAAATTCAACATCCTCCTCACGTTGATGAGGGATAGTCTGATCAACATCCAAAAGGCTGTCAAGGGCCTGGTGGTCATGAGCTTAGAGCTCGAGGAGCTGGGCAACCAGCTCTTCGTCAATCGCACACCCACCCTGTGGAAGAAGCGTTCCTATCCCTCTCTGAGGCCTTTGGCGGGATACATCGCCGACCAGCACGAACGTCTCAAGTTTTTCGACGATTGGCTGCAGAAGGCGCCCCCACCTACATTCTGGATTAGTGGCTTTTTCTTCACCCAGGCCTTCTTAACTGGTGCCTCGCAGAACTACGCCCGAAAGTACACGATCCCTATCGACGACGTGGTCTTTGACTACGAGATGAAGCAGGAGGAGAAGGAGGAGATCACCAAAGGCCCCGAGAATGGTGTGCTCACCTATGGTCTATTGCTAGAGGGTTCACGCTGGGACAAGAGCACAGAGGAGCTTGAAGAGAGTTTGCCCAAGGTCCTTTTCTCATTCGCGCCTCTCATGCATTGGGTGCCCTATCGCAAGGCCGATGTGCCCAAGTACCCCAAATATGACTGTCCCGTATATAAAACCAGCGACCGTCGCGGTGTGCTGGCCACTACGGGCCACAGTTCTAATTTCGTCTGCTTCATCAGCATGCCCAGCAAACGCCCGCAGGACCATTGGGTCGAGCGCGGCGTGGCCATGTTGACCCAGCTCGACGACTAACCCAACTGACCTGTTTAGAGAAGATGAAGTTGAAAGAGAATAATAATAACGATAACAACGAATATACTAGCATTTGTAGACTGTCTATTGTGTGAAGAGAAGCAGAGCCTTTTTATCAAAAATTGAGTTAAAATAACCTTTCCACCAGAAAGAGAAGACAAAGAAAGACCAACACCTCACTCTACTCCTCTGCGTCATCAAGGGCAGAGCACTCCTCCTCTTCCTGCTTGGATTCCTCTGCAGCTCCCAAGTCCAGGCTGAACCAGTCGGGTCCAATGACGCCCGACCAGTGTGGCTGGAAGGTGAAGGAGCTGTCGGCGCCAGGCACCACCCCACAGAGGGGCTGGGGTTGGGCCTTGGACAAACGCAGGTGAGCACTCTTGGTACAGGCTCCCTCCTCTGGCACTGGCAGGCCTCTCTTGGTAAAGTAGCGGGTCCGCGCATCGAGAGGGGGGATGCTGGGGAACGGGTCCACCTCCACCTCGTCGCTCGCACTCTCCTTGTGCTCTTCACCGCCCTCAGCAGCAGTCAACTTCTCTGGAGAGAGGAAGGACTGTCCCTGGCTGAGAGAGACAAAGACGGGTAGACGCGGCTTTCTAGGTACATGGTGGTTGTACTCACAGTACTGAGAGTCCACAGTTGGGGACTTGTTGCGCACATCCTGCAGGACGTCGATGAAGGAACCCCAGATGCTGAAAATCGCCTGATCGTGACTCGAGGAAGATGACGACTTGAAGACATCTGGGATATTGTACTCCTGGGCGCAAGCAGGCAGGTTGGTTCCAGGCTCCAATTTTGCACCTACGTCTTCCTTGCGTTGATCAGGCCAGTAGAACGTGTCCTTCGAGTTGGGTCCCTTGGGGGTGGTCTTCGAGGAAGGGCACACTCTCAGTCCTGTGTGAACAGAGGCCACGCGCGGATCGTGCAGAAACACACAGCGGTGTCCGTAGGGGCAGATTCCACTGTGTACGTGAGTGAGGCATGTCATCCTGCGGTACTTGTCCACAGAAGGCACGCGAAGGAGCATTGGTCTAAGCCCCTCATCTTGGGATCTCCTTCTCATTATAAACAATATAGACTGTGTATGGCAACTAATGCACAATATATACTACTACTTCGTAGCTCAAACAATATATATACTATGTAGAACAAGTTTTACATGCACCAGCTTACTCTCGAGTTTGGCGCTCGATTTGCGAGGTCCATAGAGCCCACTTTGGTGCATCTTTGAGCTTCTCATTGCACATCATCAATATCTGTGGTAGTAGCACGCCATCTGATAGCCTTTAGGTCGTTGCATAACTTTATATTGCCTTCGAATCGACGAGTCTAGGAAAAAGTGGTGATCTCGAGCGAAGATGGCAAAGAACCACAAGAAGTATAGGAAGGACAAGCCTTGGGACACCGATGACATCGACCACTGGAAGACTGACGAGTGGACTGAGGAAGATAGGTTGCCTGGGCCCTTGCTGGAGGAGAGCTCCTTCGCTACTCTGTTCCCGAAGTATCGCGAGAAGTACCTGCGGGACGTGTGGCCGGTGGTGACAAAGGCGTTGGAGAGCAAGGGCTTGGATTGCGAGCTGAATTTGTTGGAGGGGTCTATGACTGTGCGCACGACGCGCAAGACGAAGGACCCTTACTCTATTATGAAGGGGCGGGATCTCATCAAGCTTCTTGCTCGTAGCATCCCCGTGCAGCAGGCCGTCAAAATCTTGCAGGACGACATGCAAGCGGACATTATCAAGATTGGTGGTATCGTCCGCAATAAGGATGTCCATGTGAGAAGGAGACAGCGACTGCTGGGCCCTGATGGAGCTACGTTGAAAGCTCTAGAACTCTTGACAGACTGCTATATCCTGGTGCAAGGTAACACTGTCAGCTGTATGGGGCCCTACAAGGGTCTAAAGACGGTGAGACAGGTAGTATTGGACTGCATGAACAATGTCCACCCCGTGTACCACATCAAGACCCTGATGATCAAGAAGGAGTTAGCCAAGGACCCCAACCTAGCCGCAGAGGACTGGTCCCGCTTCCTGCCCGATTTCAAGAGCAAGAACACCAGTAAGAGGAAGAAGCCTCACAAGGTAGGCGAGAAGAAGAACTACACGCCCTTTCCGCCCCAGCAAACACAGAGCAAGAAGGACTTGCAGATTGAGAGCGGCGAGTACTTTCTCAACGAGCAGCAGAGGGAAGCCAGGAAGCTTGCTGAGAAAAGAGAAAATTCAAAGGAGAAGAAGGACAAGAAACGCAAGGCCAGAGAGAGCGAGTTCGATGCCAATGATGAGGGCAGATACGATGCTGATGGGCGCATGATCCGCAAGGATGAAGAGAAGGAGCAGGGGGCCGGGGATGAGGAGGACGAGGACGTGGGCGTTAAGAAGAAAGCAAAGAAGGAGAAGAAGGAAAAAAAAGATAAGAAAAGCAAGCGGTAGCCGAGCTTGCCCGTATAAATAGTGAATAAGTTTGTCCATCGCTGTACATCAGTCAGTACACTTCTTTACTTCATTCCTTATTATCCACTTCGTCCTCTCTCCTCTGGGAGGCCTTACTCCTCTTCTTACTCCTCCTCTTCGCCAAACTCAAAGGCGAGGTCGTGGAAGGCGACGGCACTAGTAGCAGTAGTGGGTTTGCTGCTGTTTGTGTCAAGCATGTCGCCAGGAGTGACCACACTGGTGATGGTGCTGCCTGTATGCAGCCCCGCAGTGTGGTGATATGACGCCACAGTACTAGCAGTGGTGTCCCCTTCCGAGTGACCAGGAGTAGGAGCTGACCAAGCGAAATCATTAAAGTTGCCCACAGTAGGCACTGCCATGGTAGCCTGGCCCGCACTGCTGAAGTTCTCAGCCAAGGCGGCCTTGCCCTCTCCTCCCACCAGGGTCTGCTCAACCGTCCTCACAAAAGTCTTGTGCCTTGCCTTTAAATCTCCGTTCTCGGCCAGGAGCTTGCGCACTTGGGCGACGACGTTTTTATACTCATTTTGCAGGGCAACGTACTTGTTGTAGCGCTTGACCTTCGATGTTTTGGCCTTCTCGAGGGTGATGGCTGCGGTCTCCATCTGCCTGCTCATCTCAGAATATTTAGACTCCCACTGTGTCAGCAGGTCATCCTTCTCTTTCACCTCCCTCTGCAGCTTCTGCAAGTCATACGTCACCGCCATTGTAGGGTGGTCACTGTCCATCTCTCCTCCCTCTCCCTCTCTTTCTGCGGGAGGGATCTCGTCGAGTGTACTCATTATGTCCACCTGGTGCGTCACGTCGTGGAGCTGACCACTCAGAAGATCTCTCTCCCTCTTCACGGCCTCAATCTGTACCCTCATCGAATCCACTGTCTCTTGTAAATGGGATTCACTCTCTTTACTCGCAGTCAGCTCCTCGGTTAGTTTTAGACTGTATTGCATTAGATGCTCGACTTTCTCATTCATATCGCACATTTTGTGCGCTAGCTCGCCTGTCGAGGATGAGGACGAGGACAATTGCTTCTCCAGCAGAGCTTTACTGCGCTCGAACTCTTCTGTCAAGTGTTTGATGGTGCGCTGTGCCTTGTCGTGCTCTTCCTGGCTGGAGGTGAGCTCCAGTAGCAGCTCCTTGCAGCGCTCCTCTGACTTGAGGAACCTTTTC
>MDTE01100941.1_pt1 | contig 11410 bp, 8 predicted proteins | sample 811231 | NCBI WGS metagenome assembly MDTE01 (sample SAMN05326651, study PRJNA326480) | marine metagenome | isolation source: seawater | place: Indian Ocean: Red Sea | collected 2010
AATGCGGGAGCCCGCCGCGCTGAACACCTTGTTGGCCTGCTCGTCCAGCTGCTGGTAGGTCAGCACCTTCATGAATTTGTGCACGTTGAGGCCACCCGTATACCGCCCCGCGCGTTTGGTCGGCAGGATATGGTTGGTGCCCGAACACTTGTCGCCGTGGGTCACGGTGGAGCCTTCGCCAAGGAACAGTGATCCGTAGTTGCTCAGGTTAACCCGCCACCACTCGAGGTCATCCGCGATGACCTGAACGTGCTCGGGTGAATACCGGTTGCAGGCCTCGGCGGCTTCGTCCCGGTTGTCGCAAAGGATGATCTCTCCATAGTCGCGCCAGGCAGCGTGAACCACGTCGGCGTTGGGCATGTCGTCCGCGACACGAGGCAGAATCTTGGCAACCGCTTCGCCTAGCTCGCGGGAGGTCGTGAACAACCAGACCGGAGACGTGGGTCCGTGCTCCGCCTGCGACACGAGGTCGACGGCGATGGTCATGGGGTCGGCGCCGTCGTCGGCGACGATGCTCGATTCGGTCGGCCCGGCGAAAAGGTCGATACCGACACGTCCGAACAGGATTCGCTTGGCTTCGGCAACATAGGCGTTGCCCGGGCCCACCAGGATGTCGGCCTCACGGCACCCGAACAGTCCGAAAGCCATCGTGGCCACGGCATGCACCCCGCCCATCTGTAGGATCATGTCGGCACCGCACAGATCCATGGCGTAGGCCACGGCCGCGCTGATACTGTCGCCCCGTGGCGGCGAGCAGGCGGCGATGTTCGGAACGCCGGCAACCTTCGCCGTCCCGACGCTCATCACGGCAGAAGCGGCGTGCGCGTAGCGGCCGCCAGGGACATAGCAGCCGGCGGAACCGATCGGTACCACCCGCTGCCCCAGATGCACGCCGGGTTCCGTCTCGATATCGAAGGAAGAGAGGCTATCGCGTTGCGCTGCGGCGAACCGCGTGACCTGAAGGTGCGCGAAATCGATATCCTCTTTGACGCCGTCGGTGACGCTGTCGATGAGGTCGCGGCGCTGCTCATCGGTCAGCACAAAGTCGCCGGTCCACCCGTCGAAGTCCTTGGCGTACTGTATGACAGCGTCCTCACCACGTTTCTCGATATCGCTGAGCATGCCTTCTACGGCTTCGCGGACGGCGCGATCCTCCACCTCAGGATCGGCTTCGGCCTTCTTCAGATATTCCACATTCCTCTCCCTTCGCCGGCCGTGAAGCGGGACGCGGCGGCGTTCAGTTCATCGTCGGTCTGAGATCGGGTATTTACGCGATTGGCGGGCGCTCGTCTGCCCATGGGCGGATGGCTTCGAAGGCGGCCGATGCCTGCAGAACGGTGAGATCGTCGAACCGTCTGCCGACCACCTGAAGACCGACGGGCAGGCCGGCCTCGGTAAACCCGCACGGAACGCTCGCCGCCGGGCTGCCGCTGAAGTTGAAGGGGTACGAAAACTCCGCCCACACGGTCCAGTCCCAGTCGTGCTGGGGCCAATGGGACGGCAACAGTTGATCGGCCGGGAAGGCTGCGACCGAGACGGCTGGGGTCAGCAGCAGATCCCAGTCGTCGAACCAGCGAAACAGACTATGGACATAGTCGAGCTTCCGCTGGCGCATGTTCATGTAGTCCTCGGCCGTATACCGCTCGGCATCCCGCATACATGCCACCAGCCCGGGATCCATCTTGTCTTCCCATTCGGGCAAGAACTGGGCGTAGCGCAGGACATGCGCGGCCCAGAAGAAGCGGATGAGTTCGGGACCTTCCGGCCCAAACGGGGGCGTCACCTCTTCCACGGTGGCGCCGAGTTCCTCGAACGCGGCGACCGCGTCAGCGACGAGTTCAGCGACCTCCGGGTCGACGCGGGCGTGTCCCAGATCAGGGCTATAGGCGACGTTGAGACCGGCGATGCCGTCCGCGCAAAGGGCGGGATAATCGGCGGGCTCGGCTTCCAGGCTCGTGTAATCCCAGCTGTGCGGGCCCGCCATCACTTTCAGCATCATCGCCGCGTCGAGAACGGTACGGGTCATCGGACCCATGTGGGAGACGTTGTCGTTGTTATTGACGGGCCAGGCCGGAATCCGTCCATAGGTTGGTTTGTGGCCGAACACGCCCGAGAAATGCGACGGCATGCGGATCGAACCGGCGCCGTCCGAGCCCTGGTGCAGCGGGCCGTAGCCGGCCGCCGCGGCGGCGCCCGCGCCGGCGGATGATGCACCCGCGTTGTAGCCGAGTTTCCACGGATTGGACGTGATACCTGTGAGGGGACTCTCGCTCACGCCCTTCCAGCCGAATTCCGATGTCGTGGTTTTACCGAGCATGACGGCGCCGGCTTCCTTGAGGCGCGTGACGAAAGGACTGTCCGCGTCCGGGATGTATCCCTTACGCGTATGGGAACCGTATTCGGTCGGCACGCCGGCCGTAACGACCAGATCCTTGATGGTAACCGGAATCCCGTGCAGTAGTCCCAGTTCGTCGCCGCGCGTGATGGCGGCCTCAGCCTCCCTGGCTGCGTCGGTCGCGATATCCGCGGTCAGGGTCGCGAATGCGTTCAGCTTGGGTTCGAGGGTTTCGATACGCTCGAGAACGGCGCTGGTGATCTCTACCGGCGAAACTTCTTTACGAGCGATCATCCCATGCAGTTCAGATGCTGGGGTGTAGCAGAGATCTTCTTGGCTCATGGAGCGGCTCCGGGGACAGTGCGAACGACATCGACCATGGCAACCACCTGCTGCATGATCGTACTTGAAGGTCCGCCCACGGTTGCCGGACCGGCGCTACCGTAATGGGTCGCAGGCAGAGAGTCGATCACGAGCCATGGTTTACTGCTGACCACCGCCCGATTATTCCTTGCGAAAGAGCGCGAACCTCTGGGGCCGCAAAATCGTACCCTTCGGCACTGACGGACTGGCCCACGTACACCCAGGTTGATTGACGTGTGTTCACAGAACTGGGGGAGGGTAGCGGCCAGATCCCTAAAGGTCCCAGATTGAACGAGAGTTATTGATAATAATTCGCATTTGCAATATAATTCTGGATGACTTCAAGGTCCGGTTGGGCCGGTCCAATTTCAAACAATGTGCTGCAGGAAGGATCGCGAGAGATGGACAATTTAATTGGCAAGGCGGCGCCGGATTTTCGAGCCCCGGCCGTTCTGGAGGACGGAACGATCGACGAGAATTTCAGCCTATCTGGATATATGGATGGCGCTTACGGCGTTCTGATGTTCTATCCACTGGATTTCACATTTGTCTGTCCGTCGGAAATTATCGCTTTGGATCGGCGCGCTGATGCATTTGCCTCTCGTGATGCCCGGCTCGCCGCTGTCAGCATCGACTCGCAGTTCACACATCATGCCTGGCGCAGCACGCCTACAAGTGAAGGCGGCATCGGACAGGTCCGATTTCCGCTGGTTGCGGATATCACCAAAAGCATTGCCCGATCGTATGGCGTGCTGCATGAGGATGCGGTCGCCTTGCGCGCGACCTTCTTGATTAACGGCGACCTGGTTATCAGGCACGCGACAATCAACGACTTGCCGCTCGGCCGGAATGTCGAGGAGACACTTCGCATGGTCGATGCCCTGCGCTTTCACGAAGAGCACGGCGAGGTCTGTCCGGCGGGATGGCAAGATGGTGATCCTGGGATGCAACCGACGACTGAAGGTGTGGCCAGTTATCTCTCGGCCCACGCCGAATCGCTTTAACCTTTCCATTCATTGTCTGAAATTCCTGGGTACTCAGATGTCGTCAACTAAAGCATCTCATGAAAACGGTCTGCCGGTTTCGCAATTGTGCACGGCAGAAAACATGCTGGTCACGGTGCTGCGGCTGTGGGTGGAACATAGCCTTGGCCAGGACAACAAGTGTCGGTGGCGAACCGGCATCTTGTCTGCAGGGCTGACGGAAGATGTATCTTGGGCATTCGATTCTGCAATGCTCGTGACTTCGATTTCATTGTTCCGCCCAATTGAAATCCGAGGTCACGGTCACATGTTGATCTCAGACGACGAGCTACTAATTCTGAACGCCGTTGACCTCCTGCAACAGAATTCATTTGTTGGAGCTGCGTATGTTCTCTCCCGATGGCTTCCACCCGCGGCCGTTCGGGAAGTGCTCCCAATGCTACATAAACTTGCGATCGCCATGGTTCACAGAGGCCTGAAGCTCCCAGGGCGTAGCCACTATGAGATTTCCCATCGCCCAGCGGACAATCAACGGGGGGCGGTCCAAGGTGAAGCCTCGGCCACCATACATTGACCGCCGAGGCCAATGTGAGAATTAGACTGAGTGCTGCGTATGGGCAGGGCTGGTCGATCAGCCAGCCGGTGGCGGCTCCTGGCGGGCAATCCTGCGAAGTATGGCGTTCATGGCAATCACCGGCAGGACGCCGACCAGAACAATAAACAGAGCGGGCAGGGCCGCTTCTTCCAACAGCTCGTCCTTGGCGAACTGATACACATATGTCGCCAGTGTCTCATAGTTGAATGGCCGCAATAAAAGGGTCATCGGCAATTCCTTCATGACGTCGACGAAGACCAGCAATCCGCCGGTGATCAGCGGCAGCCCAAGCAGCGGAAGGATGACGTCCCGCAGACTCTGCATGAAGGAGCGGCCCAGCACCCGGCTGGCGTTCATCATATTGGGCGGCAGTCGTTGGAGGCCCGTGGTAATTGCTCCGTAGCCGACAGCCTGAAAGCGAACGGTACAAGCGATCGCGACCAGGCCGATACCGCCTGTCAGCCAGCCCTCGTATGGGATCTCAAACGTGTTCTCGATAATTGCGGCGATGCCATCATCGATTGCGCCTCCCACGGTTATTACGCCGATGGCGAGGATGGTGCCGGGGAAGGCGTATCCGATGGAAGCTAATGCGGTCAGGCGTTTCAGGGGTGTTCCACCTTCATAATGTGCGACCAATCCCAGGAAGGCTGAGGAGACGATCACAAAGACGGCGACTGCCGATGCCAACGCGATGGAATGCAACGATGCGGAAAGCACTGCATCTCCGAACTGGAGGGAGTGTCCCTGCAGAATAAAGCCCAGAAGAATCCCCGCGGGAACCAGAAAACCGACCGTTACGGGCGTCATGCAAATGGCGACACATGCTGCTGCGCCGAGGCCATCGACCCGTGATGTCGCCAGCGTCGTCGTTTTCCTGCTCGTATTCGTGAACTGTCGGCGCGACCGCGCCAGGAGCTCAATGCAAAGCAGAACCACGACGAACAGTGTTGAAACTGAAGCGATCTGGGCCGCCGCCGGCAGGCTGTTCATGCCGAGCCAGACATTGAATATGCCAAGCGTAATGGTCTCGATGGCGAAATATTCAACAGCCCCAAACTCCGAGATCGTTTCCATCAGCACGAGGGCCAGTCCGGCAACGATGGCCGGGCGTGCCAGAGGAACCGCTACACGGAAAAAGAGATTCCGGTTCGCCAGCATCCCGGCTTCGAACAGCGCCGCGGGCGTCAGCAGGAAGGCCGTGCGGGCCATCATGTAGACGTATGGATACAGAACTGCGCCGAGGACCAGCGATGCCCCTTCCATCGATCGGATTTCCGGGAACCAGTAGTCGCGCGCATTTTGCCAGCCGAATATATCGCGCAGCGACTGTTGTAGCGGTCCGGCATACTCCAGAAAATCCGTGTAGGTATAGGCGATCAGATACGTAGGTACTGCCAGCGGCAGGATCAGCATCCATTCCAGGATCGCCTTGCCAGGGAACCTGTATCGATGGACGACCCAGGCCGTCGTGACCCCAAACAACAGACTGACGCATCCGACACCAGCCATCAGCGTCAACGTATTGGCGACATATCTCGGAAAGACAGTACGAAACAGATGGTCCCACAGCCCGCCACTGTCGCCTGTTGCAGCCGCGAACACAGCCAGAATGGGCGCCAGAAAGACGAGCGCCAGGGCGATCGCCGCCAGGGTCCAGGGCGTCAGCCGAACTCTAGCCTTCGTGATTGCGCCGGTTGCCGCCTGGTTCACCATCCGACGCGGTCAATGACCCGTTGGGCCTGAGGCGCCAGATCTGCGATTCGGGCGATCGGCATTTGATCTTCCTTGAAGACTCCCCAGGATTTCAGTTCAGCGGATGGTTCAACGGTTGGGTTCACTGGATACTCGTAGTTTATGGAGCCGTATAGATTCTGGGCGGCCTCCGAAGTGAGGAATTCAAGAAATCGAATCGCCTCTTCCTTGTTCTTTGAGTGTTTCGCGACACCACCACCCGAGATATTGACGTGGGTACCACGGTCCTCCTGGTTCGGGAAAATGATGCGCACAGTCGACGCCCAGTCTCGCTGCTCCGGTATATCGGAAGATTTGAGCTTTCCATAGTAGTAGTTGTTGATGATGGCGATGTCACAGACGCCCTCATAGATCGCTTTTACCTGGCCACGGTCATTGCCCTGCGGCCGGCGGGCCAGATTGTCGACGACGCCCTGTGCCCATTCTTGCGCACTGTTCTCGCCCTCGGCATCGATGAAGGAAGCAACCAGCGCGCGGTTATAGACGTGACTCCCAGGCCTCGCACAAATGCGGCCCTTCCATTTGGCATCGACAAGGTCTTCATACCGCTTGATCAAAGCCGCATCGTCTGCATTCCGCGACACGACGATCACGCGGGCACGTTTCGAAAACGCGAACCAGCGGTTATTGGGGTCCCGAAGACGAGGGGGAATATTCTTCCGCAGAACGGCGGAATCCACGGGCGCCAGCAGGTCCTTGTCGGCGTAAACGAATAGGCGCGCGATATCGACCGTCAGCACCACGTCCGCTGGGCTTCGCGGCCCCTCCGCCTGAAGACGCTGTGCCAGGCCCTTGGAGGCGAAAACGATATTGATCTTCGTCCCCGTGAGTTTCTCATAGGCCTCGATGAACGGATTGATCAGGAATGGCTGTCGGTGAGAATAGACGTTGAGCTCTTTCGCGGAAGCGCCGAAGACGGCGGCTTCAATCACGATGGCCAGCATAACAATCAGGCTTGCGGCACCGCCGCGACGGATAAGCTTCAATTCAGGGAAAGAGATCATCTTTTTCGGTCTCCACAGCAACGAACTCTTCAAGCAGGTCATCAACTCCCGGAATGGCGTCAGATACACGGTCGTCAGGTTGTGGGGGCGGCGAGGTGCATCCGCAATTCCGAAGTGAAAATCCCGCTCCCGAGTGGAGAGGCACAGGCTGCCGCCGACCCAGTCCCAGATCGCCAGCACCGTTCCGAAGTTCTGATTCAGGTGACGGTCTTCAACGGAATGATGGATTTGGTGCTGAGCCGGCGAAATCAGCACATGCTCGAGGATGCGGCCATAGGAAATCCAGACATGGGAGTGGCGCAGGTTCGACCCCGCGATATTGAATGCGAACAGAATCACGTTCGCCCCGAACACGGTCATCAGTTCGACGCGATCGCCCAGGAAAAAGAAGAAAGTGGCCATCGCGGCCGCCTGGACGAAGATGGCCCGCAGGGCGAAGAGGGCGCCTTCAACGGGATGTGTTCGGTAAACCGTAAAGGGGGTCAGGGTCTCGGCCGTATGGTGAACCTTGTGGAAGCACCAGAGAATTGGCCAGGTGTGCAGACACCGGTGAACGAGGTACTTGGTACCGTCGTCCAGCAGGAAGAGCCCGAGAGTGAAGAGAGCGGCGATCATCCAGTCAGGCGCCTCTGTCAGGAACATCGGACGCCCGCCGAACCATGTGTGCATGGCCCCGAACAGTAGAGTCGCGACAGCGAGTTTTGAGAACAGACGCGGCACGACGCCCATCATGATCACCTGATTGAGGATCGCGATCAGATAGTCGGCCCGCGCCGATCGCGAAAACCAGATTCTCGCGCTGAAGATCTCCGCCACGCAGCGGGACAGCGTGAACTTGGCAGCAATCAGCCGAACGCCCATAGCCAGCACAAGAGCACTGGCGAGGTATCCGATGAAAATCCGTTTTTGAGGGTTGAGGAGTTGATCGGCGAGGCGATCAACGTACTCGACCAGGAAACTGTCCATACCGGTCAATCCATGAAACACACCGGGGGCTCAGGTTTCCGCACCTGAGCCCCCGCATATGGTAACGGTCAGTCGTTCTCGGCCGAAGCTTTATCGCCGAGCTTGGCGGCCAGATCCGCCATGTCGCCGGTCACATCATTGTTGCGTGCCTTGACGCCGAACTGGTCGATCATCAGCTTCTGCACTTTGGCCATGTGGAGCATGTATTCACCCCAGTCCTGACCCTGGTCGCGGACATAGTTGCCCTTGCTGTCGATGTCGACAACCTGACTGGCGTTCAGAAGTAACGGGCCCGCGCCAATCATCCGGTTCAGCTTTGTTGCTGTCTCACCAAGATTGTCCTTACCCGATTGCAATGACAACGCAAAACCCTTGAGTTCTCCCCAGTGCTTTGCATATTTCCTGAATTGCTCATTTGTATCACCATTAGATTCGGTGATCGTCTGAAGCTTCATCATGTCCTTGTAGACTGAACCTGCATACTTAAACACAGCCTCGGCTAACACCCTTTCCCAATTCTGCCCAATTACCGCTGCGTATTGCTTTAATTTGGACCTATCACCTTCAGTTAGCTTCTCGCCCTTAGCTGCAGTAATCAATTTCCGGCCATCCAAGAAGGCCTTAGTAATGGTGTGCAAATATTGAGTTTTTCCACCTTTATCAAAACCAGCTGCATAGTATGCAGGGCCAAAGGCCATCTCGCTCTTGAGGTCGACCTTGCCGTCCTTATTGTAGTCGGCAGCTTTCATGCCATCTGGCTTGCGCTTGGCGATGTTGTAAACATCCTTTGGCGTGAGCTTTAAAGTATGGGCTGGAGTGCCAAAATAGCCAAAGGCTTCATCCCAAGAATGTTCTTTGCCGGTGTAAGCCGCGCCATCCTTATAAGGCTTGTCATTGGGCTTCTTCTCTGCACTCAGCTTTTCGTCAAGATAGTTATCAACAGCCTGGTTATAGAAAGATGCGCCCATAAGAAACTTGGAGATCAATTGCGCATAATCGTAACCATTATCTTTATCGAACCCTTTGTTTGCAGATGAGGCCTTATCAATCCAGAATGCGACTAACTCAGGACCTGTCATGTTGTTTGGCATGCCGGAAATAGCGCCTTTGTAGGTCTTGCCGGCAAGGTTTTTCTTCTTGCTGATATCATCAACTGCAACTTGGGCAATGACGAAGCTGCCCTTGGTTTTGGGTGCAAGGATTTTACGTCCAGCACCCTTGCCCTGGAAGTAAGCCATCATTTCGGCCTTAAGTTCCGGATTGGCCGAGCCATTACCGGATCCGGCAAGCTTCTTTAAAGAATCATGCAGTGTTTGACGGGCTATTTGCCCTGTATAGGCAACAGAAGTGGCTTTACTCCCACTGTATCCTTTTACGGTGACGGGAAAGCCTTCATAAACCATTCCATCTGCCATCACGTTGCCGGATACCAGGACCAACGTGGCCGTTAACGCCAGCGCGGTTGTTCGTTTGCTCATTGATTAATTCTCATCTTAGGATTTTCAGGAATAATGTTGAGGTGTCGATAATAATTCTTATTTGCAGTCCCTGAAATGCAAATGACTCTTATTTTCATTTGCAGGACCTCAACAAGCTGTTGATCGGTGAGTCCGTCAAAGAAGTTCTGAAGTGTGACCTGCAGCTGGAACAGGAAGCAATTCACTTGGTACGGGAGGCAATTTCCTGTTGCGAACTGGAAGCGGATTACATTAGCCGGGAACTGTTAGCGGACATACTTGAGGGTGAAGAGGAACATCTGGATTGGCTTGGAACCCAGCTTGGGCTTATAGAATCAATGGGCCTTGAGAACTTTATTCAATTCCACAGGCACGAGTGATTTAGCTATCCCAGCCCTATTTGTGTACGGGCCTGGGGATTGCGTCCGCTTGAGCTGTTGCGGTGTCTCTTTGCGACATTTCCAATGGGGCGTCCTTGCCTCTCGGAAGTGTCTTCGCAATGGCACTAATGGCAGATATGAATGTCATTGGTTTTAGATGTGGCCAACTAAAAATGTCTAATACTCTTGGTTGGAATGCGATTTTATGCAGTAGCTGATTTGGCCTCTGGCGACGCGCCTACTTCATGCATCAATGCTTGGGGAAATTGAAGGCAGCGCCCACATTGAGGTCCGTTACCGAGCACTGAATACGCTTCCTCAGCGGATCGGGTTCCGCCCACCGCCAAGTGGCGGAGATCGCTGTCGCGATAACGATTACAGATGCATACGTACATGGAACTTCCTTGCGTCGTCCAACCTGTATATTTCTACAATCTCTAATTGATATTTTTAAGAATGATTGTCAATAGCAGTGAGAATGATTCTCGATCACAATTGTGTGTAGGCCACCTATACATGTGTGCGTACGTCACCTTGATATCTGCGGGCCTAGTCGCCAAATGAAGGCAACCGGACATTTGACGTCGCGGATCATCGAGGCTTCAACTGTTGGTGAAACGCTAAGCACGTAGGTAACGCGGAACAGATCCTGAAGAATTCGCCTTCCGGCATGCCGCGCCCATTGTTTATAAGAGGATATTCCCATTCTTAATGAAGTGTCCTTTTGAATGGAATGACTGCGGGGGACTCCTCCCGAGAATCTCCATGATAGGAATAAGTTTTTAATGAGAGTACGAGACCTCCGATCGTAAGCTTGGCTGCCAGGCGCTCCGCGATCAGGGCGCCGCACCGGGTCGAGGGTGCATTCAAACCTTCCTCAGTAATTGCTCGCACTAAGTCGTGGATTCCTGCTTGAGCCGCACTAATCATCAGCAAAAATGTGTACTCATTGGGGCTCAACGATACGCACATGGGGCAGCGGAAATCGAGCGGATGTCGTGCGGCACTTCCGTAAAGTGACATCAGTCCGTCTACTTCGGCGTAGATTTCAGAAGCGTTGGGTCGATTGAGTCGAGTTAGGATGCATTTCTCTACGGAAAGGTCGTGCATGAGCCCCTTCACCCAAACTCTCATTGTCCACAGCACGAGACGTTCGATGTCGTCCAAATCAGTGATGGTTAGATGGACGTCCTTGGGTCTCACGTAAACGACTGAATGTGGGGCACTTCCGTCGGGACGCCCTTCGATTTTCGAAGGGCCAATTGATTCAGTTTCTTTGCTGACTTTCTGTGACACTGCAGTCTGGCTCCCATGTAAGTATCTTAGTCTTGGGAACCTGGCTGGCTGAAGACGCACCCCCGCGCTCGTGGCTGGCTTGGTTCGGAATGGTGCGGCTCGAAGTGAGCCCTTGATAAATGATCGGTGTGGCCTCCAGTTCTATTTTGTGAGGAGCAATTTTCCGCTCCCGGTTATTTGAAGCCGGTAGGCATCAATGCCGTGTCGGATGATGACCTCCCGATTTCCACCAAATAGGTCTTGACTGCTGAGTTCACGCGTCTTCGAATTACATGC
>MDTE01132988.1_pt1 | contig 11410 bp, 8 predicted proteins | sample 811231 | NCBI WGS metagenome assembly MDTE01 (sample SAMN05326651, study PRJNA326480) | marine metagenome | isolation source: seawater | place: Indian Ocean: Red Sea | collected 2010
CGGACGCCCTGTCTCTATGGCCCAGCGGGACACCCGCTGATCCAACTCCTCGTCACCAGCCACCCGGGGCCGCACGAAGATCGCCCCCGCACTCCGAGGCAGGTGCTCGAGCACCGGGTGGGCCCGACCGTCCGCGGGCGGCTCGGTCCACCCCCTGGCCCCCACAGCGACGCTTCCGCCGCCATCAGCCGATCGCTCCGGCGTAGGCGCAACGACCACCACCCAGGACAGGGACTCGCGCAGGTCTCCTTGCATACGAAGGCGAAGCTCGGGCTCCGCCAGCTGCTGAACGACCGGATCATCAAGCGCTTCTGCTGCCGCGTCGAGACCCAGGAGAGCCCGGGTGACCGCCACCTGCACCGGCCCCGCTCCCCGCCAAGGTGGTGGGCCCTGCTCGAGACGACCCGGAGCCGCCGTGCCTGCCTCGTAGTCCAAGCGCATGGATGGGGGCGGGGCCTGGTAGGCGCGCGCCATGCCTTCGCGGGCCACCTCGATGTCGTCAGCACTCGGGGGGCGCCCGAGCAACTGGCCTTCGAGAAACACCCACGTGTCCAGCGAGAGTGCATCGGGCACACCATGACCAGGGGGAGCCTCTCGAACGACCACTTGGTCGGTCAAGGTGGCGAGAACAGTGCCGGGATCGGGCTCGCCGCTCTCGGTAGCGCTGCGATAGGCCAGGACAGGCCGGGGTGTCGGTGGCTTGCCGGGCCGACAGCCCGCCTGGGCGAGCCACTGCGGGGCCATCTGAGCACCTCCAGGGAGCGCTCCACAAGAGCACATGCCCTGCCCCTGGCTGGTCTGGAACGCATACTCGTAGGCGCCCAGGACGACAGCGCCGACGCGGGGGTCGGTAGCCGCCATCACCGTGGCCCGCTCGGCTCCGCCCGAGAAGCCCATGACGGCCACTCGGCTGGACTCGATGGGCACGCCGAGGCGACCGGCCAGGGCTCCATCGATGCCTCCCCAGCCTGCGACAATGTCCCAGCCCAGGGGCGTCTTCCCGCCCCGGCGGGCCCGCAATTCCCCGTACAGACCTTCGCCATAGTGAGCAGCACGCCAGCGAGGCACGGGCTGCGCCCCCTGCTCCGTGCCCCGACTGGCCACGTTGAGGACCGCCCAACCCGCACGGGCAAACAGCTCAGAACGCCAGACCACCTCGCGGGCTTCCACCCCGGCCTGCCAGTGTCCCGGGAAGTTGACTAGCAGGGGCAATGGCCCCTCCGGAACGGGAGAGGGAAGAAACACCATCCCGTGCACCCAGTCCCCCGGACGATCTCCGTGACGCCACCGAACGCTCGCCATGGTGTAGCCGTCCCCAGCCACCCCGGTGCCGGTGTACATGGCCGGAGGCGAAGGTCGAGTCACGGGCAGCGCGATCCGTTCGATGAGTTGACTGCGAGCCGACTGCAAGCCCGCCTCCTGGCAGACCGGCACGGAGCCCAGGCTCAGCCCTCGACCGCTCGAGGACTGCTTCTCAGCCTCGCTGCCCTGGCCCGCGCAACCACAGAGCAGGACCGCTGTGACGAGGAAGAGGCGGGCCCACGCCTTGACCCCGATCCCAGGAACGGGGAGCCTTGGTCGATGGCTTCTGCGCCTGCCCCGAGCACCGACGGACCCGCGAGCATCGCGCCCCAGCCTAGTCACTGGCTCTGGCCAGCGCTGCTGGCGGTCTGCACGATCACGTTCGCGGTACTGCACACAGCGATCCTGCAGTGGAAGTCCGTGGGCCTGACGATCGAGTGGCCCATCGACCTGTGCTTCTTTCACAACCTCGCCTGGAACATGAGCGAGGGGAACGGCCACATTCAGAGCGCGAGCTACCACGAGCCTCCAGGCATCTTTGGCGAGACACACTTCGAGCCCATCCTGGCCCTCGCCGTTCCCTTTTACTGGATCCAGCCCCGGCTGGAGACCCTCTTCGCCGTCCAAAGCAGCCTCCTGGCCGTAGGCTCCCTCGGAGTCTACCGCCTGGTCCGAGCGGCGGGGGGCTCTTCGCCTGCAGCATTTGGCGGCGGCCTCGTCTACCTGTGCTGGTGGCCCTTGTGGCGCATGGCCATGGCCGACATACGCCCCCTCACCTGGTCGATCCCCTTCCTGCTCCTGCTCGCCGCAGCTCTGTACGAGAGCAAGAAGTGGGAAGCCTTCACCTGGGGACTGCTCGCCTGCCTCTGCCGGGAGGAGGTCGTGATCCTGGTCGTGACCGTGGCGCTGGCAGGCCTGGCATGGCGCCACGAGGGGCGCGCAGCCCGCAAGTCCATCGCCCTTCGCCTGGCCGCCGCCGCCCTGTTGTTCTTTGCCGTCACGTCAGCCCTGCGCCTCAACATCACGTTTTATATCCGGCCGGACGAGTGGCTCCGGGACGTTCTGGGTGGCGGCACGGCGGAGCGAGGAGCATCGGCTTGGGGTCGCACGCCGGGCTCCATGCTGGGGGACCGCCTGCGCTACTTCTCGGAGTGGCTCCTGCCGGTGGGGCTGGGGGCGCTGCTCGCTCCCGAGCTGCTCGTTGCCGCCCTCCCCTTGGTCCTCTACCTGTTCAGCCAAGCGCAGTGGGAGGCCTTGTGGGATGGGCCCTACATCCACCACCCGGCCCCCGCCGTGGCCATCGTTGCCGCAGCCGCAGCCCTGGGCTGGCCCCGCCTGGTGCGCAAGGTCCGCGCCCCCGCGCCAGTGGTCGGGCTCGTCGTCGTCGCGTTGCTGGCCTGGGAAGGGGTCAACATTCGCAACCACTGGCAGCCGCACATCCTGCCCGAGCTCGCCCCGTGGCTGCTCCAGGACGACGACAACTTCGAGCAACTGGACATCGACAACAGAGAGAGCCTAAGGGAGCGCGTGATCGCCGCACGTCATCTGGCCGACCAGGTGCCACCGGATGCCGCCATCGTCACCGACTACGACACCCTGCACCTGTTCTGTGGACGAGAGGCGGTGTACTGCTACCAACAAATGGAGATCGAGCAAGTCGCCCCACCGCCGGGCGGCCTGACCGAGCCTCTGCTGCCCTACAGTCCCCAGCCGGAACACGTGGAGGAGGGGACAGAGCCGCCCTACCCCGTTCCCAACCCGCCTCGCCGACAGCCTCGCTGGGCGGTGGTGCGGGCCGACCACCAAGACTGGCTCGATCGAACTCAGGCTGCAGGCATGCACGAACGTGATCGGGCGGGCCCCTGGGTGCTGCTCGGACCGAAAGAACAAGGGGCGGGATCGCCTCCCTGATAGGATGAAGCCGTGGAGCACACCCTCCAAGAGCTCTCGCTGAGCCTCCGCGCCCACTACCCGTACCTCTATTTCCTGACCTGGGAAGAAGAGCGTGCGACGCGGGGCATTCAGCGGGTTGCAGACGAACTCGAGCGGCCGCTGATGTCGTGGTCGGTGGTTCAGGGGCTGGTGGGGCCCAAAGGACCCGTCCAGGACACAGCCGAGCCTGAAGCTGCTCTGGACCACATCCAGGGGCTCAAGAAGTCGACAGTCGTACTGCTGAAGGACTTCCACCACTACATAGAGCGACCCACCGTCCAGCGACGCCTCCGCGACATGCGGCGGGCCCTGGTCGACAGCCAGTCGGCCCTCGTCTTTGTGTCCCCGAGCGCCGTGATCCCCGCCGAGCTCGAAAAGGACATCGTCATCCTCGAGCTGCCCCTGCCCGGGCTCAAAGAGGTCGCTCGACTCTTTCACGCACTGCTCAAGGGCGAGGGCATCGAGCTGGGTCTCGACCTGTTCGAGCACTTCGTCAAGGCGAGCCTCGGCTTGACCGAGGAAGAGATCAAGCGCGTCTACAGCAAGGTGCTCCTGCGCTCTGGATCGTTCACTGAAGACCAATTGGCCGAGGTGATCGCCGAGAAGAGCCAGATCATCCGCAGATCCCGCTTCCTGGAGTTCCACGACCTGAGCACGTCGATGACCGATGTGGGCGGCCTGGAGAACCTCAAGGTCTGGCTCGATGCCCGCAAGAACTGCTTCTCGGAGAAGGCCCGCACCTACGGGCTGCCCCAGCCCCGCGGCCTGTTTCTGCTGGGGGTCCAGGGTTGCGGCAAGTCGCTGACGGCAAAGGCCGTGGCCGACCTGTGGAAGGTGCCCCTGTTGCGCATCGACGTGGGCGCACTCGTGCTGGGCGAGGCGGCCGCCGAGGAGGGCCTGCACCGGGCCATCCGCATTGCTGAGTCCATGGCTCCAGTGATCCTGTGGGTGGACGAGATTGAAAAAGCCTTCGCCGGAGTCAGCGAGGGCGCAGGCGACAGCGGCTCGGCGGCGAGGGTGTTCGGTAACTTCATCACTTGGCTGCAGGAGAAGAAGTCGCCGGTCTTCGTCGTGGCCACCGGAAACGACGTCCGCAACCTGCCACCCGAGCTTCTGCGGAAGGGCCGGTTCGACGAGATCTTCTGGGTGGACCTGCCCGACATCCACGAGCGCGAGACGATCTTCGGCATTCACATCCAGAAGGCCAACCGCAATCCAGCCGACTTCGACTGCTGGGAGCTAGCAGAGACCGCAGAGAGGTTCTCGGGCGCCGAGATCGAGCAAGCGGTCGTGGAGGCCATGTTTCAGGCCTTCGCCGAAGACCGTGAGGTCGAGACGCTGGATATCCTGCGGGCCATTCGCCAGACGGTCCCACTGGCTCGCACCATGGACCAGCGCATCAAGGAGCTGAAGGAGTGGGCGCGAGACCGCACCCGTCCCGCCACCTACGACACACGGCGCATCGACTTCTTTAGGAACTGGGAAGCGGCGAGCGCAGCCAACGAAGCGGACTGAGCAGGCCAGTACTCGCCGCCGAGGACAAGCTCGACGCTAGTAGCCGACCTCGATAGGCTCCACCCACCGTGTCCCTCGCCCGTCGAGCCCTCACCTACCTCCTGTTTCCCGTCGTGTTCTTCGGAGCGCTGTGCCTCGGCGGCTGGGCCCTCACCTCGGGGGCGGACCGCACCCTTGTGCTTGTCGGCATCGCGGTCTGTACCGCAGCGCTCCTCGCTGCTGTGGAGCGTGTCCACCCAGCCTACGACAGCTGGAAGCGCAGTCATGGGGATCTCGTCACCGATGCCATTCACGTGGGGGTGTCCAATGCGCTCGTACCCAAGGGGCTCGAGCTCGCCATCCTGGCGTCATTGGCCACCCTGGCTGCCGACCAAGCCGAGGTGCTCGGCCTCGGTGTGTGGCCCAGACACTGGCCGATGGCCCTGCAGTTGGTCCTCGCGATGGTCGTGGGGCAGCTACCCGAGTACTGGTGGCACCGCCTGGCCCACACGGTCCCTCTGTTGTGGCGCTTTCACGCAGTGCACCACAGCTCACAGCGGCTCTACTGGCTGAACGCCGCGCGGTTCCACCCCATCGACACGGCGGTGTCCTATGTCCTGTCCTTTGGCACCCTGACCGTGCTGGGGGCCAGCCCAGAAGCCATGATGCTCATGGCCATCTGGGTCGCTGTTCATGGGCTCTTTCAGCACTGCAACGTGCACCTGCGCCTCGGGCCACTCAACTGGATCTTCAGCATGGCGGAGCTGCATCGGTGGCATCACTCTTTGAGCGTGGAGGAGGCCAACAACAACTACGGCAACAACATCCTCTTCTGGGACATCGTCTTTGGCACGGTCTACTGGCCCCGGGATCGCGATGCGGCAGAGGCCATCGGGCTGGCAGATCTGCCCGCCTTTCCCCAGCACTACTGGGGCCAGCTCGCGGCGCCTTTTCGGTGGGCTCAGCTGGTCTCGGAATCGGTGGAGGAGCCTCGGCCAGCCTCCTCCCCGGAGTAGCCCAGCCGAGCCACGAGTCCAGGGAAGTGCTCATGGAGGGCTGAGAGGTGGGCGTCCTGCAGCACCGCTCGCCACTCACCGGGGCTGCCGTTGCGGTAGTGGTGACGCACATCCTCCACGCCCGGCTCCCGCCCACCGGAAAGCCGCGAGAAGCGATGGTGTTCGATGAGGTCCGCCAACTCCGAGCGAGTCAGCGGAGTAGCGACACCAAGGGTCGCCCTGCCCACCTGTCGAGCCACGGTCTGCAGACGACCCGATGCCCGCCCGTCGACCAGACCCAAGTGACCGAAGGCATCTAGCAAGAGGCTCTCGGGGCGGGCGACGAGGTCTTCGAAGCGCAGCTCGAGCACGCCCTCCGCTTCGTAGTTCCACTCGCTCATCTCCCGAAACTGGAGACGCCGGCATTGCACCTCGGCCATGAGCCCCTGGTCCAGAGAGAGCGCCTCTAGGGCCTCCCGGTGTTCCACCAACTCAGTCCAGTAGTCGGTGGGGTGGCTGTATCGATGGCTGTAGTAGGCGGACACCAAGACATCGCGCGGATCCCGAATGACGTGGAAGGCGCGCTGTGGCCCCAGCGTCTTGGCATGCGTCCAGTCCGCATTCATGTAGACGAGGACATCCACCGACTCCCGAGCGACAAAGCCGGCAAGATCCCCATCGAACATGCGATGGTCGTAGACCTGGCGGAAGCGCAGATCCAGCTTCGAGCACGCGGCCTCTAGGATCGCGGACACCCAGGACGAACCGCACCGGTGGTGACCGTAGAAGGCCAGCACTTCCCGGCCCCTGCCGCTCCCCTGCGGCCGCACGGTCAATCCAGTTCGCGCTTGAGCGGGCGGCCCATGAGCTGGGCGACCACCTCGCGGGGATCCCGGTCGTCGTAGAGCACCTGCCGCACCCCCTCGACCAGAGGCATCTCCATGCCCATCTTCTGGGCCAGGAGCGTCGTCGAAGCCGTCGTCCGCACGCCCTCGGCCACCTGGCCGCCGAGACTCTCCGTGACCTCCGCCAGCGTCATGCCGGAGCCCAGCCCTTTGCCGACGGTCCGATTGCGGCTGAGATCGCCAGTACAGGTCAAGACCAGGTCGCCCATTCCCGCCAGCCCCATGAACGTCAAGGGCTCGGCTCCACAGGCCACGCCCAGACGACTCATCTCGGCGAGCCCCCGCGTGATGATGGCAGCGCGGGCGTTGTGTCCGAAGCCCAGACCATCGGAGCAGCCGGCAGCGATGGCGATGATGTTCTTGACCGCACCACCCAGCTCGACTCCGGTCACGTCGTGGCTTCCATAGACCCTGAAGAACGGACGGGCGAAGGCCTTCTGAACAACGTCGACGACCTCGTCGTCCCGACCGGCGACGACGACAGCGGTGGGATGCTCCTCGAGCACCTCACGGGCGAACGAGGGGCCGGAGAGGTAAGCCAGCCGACTGTGCACCGCCTCGGGCAGTTCCTCCCGCAGCACCTCGTCCATGGTCTCCCCGGAGCTCTCGATGCCCTTGGTCGCGCAGACCAACAAGGATCCGGGCTCCACGTGCTCTGACGCTTCCCGGGCAACGAGCCGTGTCACGTGCGACGGCGAGACGAACAACACCAAGTCTTGACCAGCCACTGCCTCCGGTAGCGATGAGGTCGCCCTCAAGCCCGGCAAGGCGAAGTCGGTCATGTAGCGGGTGTTGCGACCAGCCTCGTTGATCTCGTCCGCATGCCCTGGCTCGAAGCACCACATGGTGACCGAATGGTCTCCCTTGAGCAGAACCGAAGCCAGAGCGGTTCCAAAGGAGCCCGCCCCCAACACCCCACACCGCAACGAAGCCGTCATCCATCCACCCCAAAACCACGCAGCGCCTCGTTCAAGCTGGTCTTCCGATCCGTGCTCTCTTTGCGCTCTCCGATGATGAGGGCACAAGGCACCTGGTAGGTGCCGGCCGGAAAGCTGCGCGGACGAGAGCCCGGGATGACCACGGCCCGCGCCGGAACGCGCCCCTTGTGCACTACTTCCTCCGGCCCACTCACATCAATGATGGGCGTCGAGGCGGTGAGAACGACATTGGCCCCCAAGACAGCCTCGCGCTCCACGTGAACCCCCTCCACAACGATGGCTCGACTGCCCACAAAGGCCCCATCTTCCACAATGACGGGCAGCGCCCCGGGGGGCTCCAGTACACCGCCGATGCCCACTCCGCCGCTCAGGTGGACGTCCCGCCCAATCTGCGCACAGGAACCCACCGTCGCCCAGGTGTCCACCATGGTCCCCGAGCCCACGTAGGCCCCGATGTTCACGTACGAGGGCATGAGCACCGCGCCCGGCTCGACGAAGGCACCACGCCGCACCGTCGCTGGTGGCACAGCCCGGACTCCCTGAGCCCGGGGGTCGCCCTTCAGCGGGATCTTGTCGTGCCACTTGAGGACCCCGGCCTCCATCGCCTGCATGGGGGCGAGCCGGAAGTACATGAGAATGGCCGACTTGACCCACGAGTGGACTGTCCACCCACCGCCGATCTCGTCCGGCGGAGAGGCCACTCGAAGCTCACCGCTATCCAGTCCGTCGATCACGGCCTCGACTGCCTCGCAGACCTCGGCTCGGTCCAGCCAGTCGTCGGTGCCCCAGGCCTCTTGGATTAACTCCCTCACGAGGGGAACTTTACTGACCCTTGGCGCGCTGTGCACCCGCAGGGCCCGAGGCTCACTTCAAGACGACGACGAAGGCGTCGTTCTTGAACTTGTCGATATCCTCGAGCTGAATCACAGCGACCGTGCGGTCCTCACGGTACTCCACCCGGTAGTCCTCGTCCTCGATGAAGCGCTTGCGAGGCAAGAGGAGAATGCGCTTGAACCTGCGAACGCCGAAGTCCTCCGCGTAGACCTTCAGAGTGCTCTGGTAGCGCAGATCGATCTTCTGGGTGAACAGGTCCTTGCGCCACTCCTTCAGGCGCATACCGGCTGGAGCCAGGATGTCCTGCTCGCGCAGCCTCCGCTTCGTGTCCACATAGAAGAAGACGCTCTCGTCCGAAGTGACCAGGTCTTCCTTCTCCGTGTAGAGCACGTCGCGCTCTTCCTGGAGGATCACGTGGCGGTCCTGTAGCTGGCTCAGGTCGGTTCGGAGTTGATCTCGAGTCGCTTCCAAGACTGTGATCTCGGCCTCCAGGCTCGCCGCCAGAGCCAGGGCCTCGTCCCGCTCTTCCCGAAGCTTTCTGCGACTGCGGACGTTGAGGAAGTAGGGTGAGACCCGAGCAGAGCCCTGCGTTACGGTCGTGCCATACACACCGTCCGCGTAGAAGTGCCAGACCTCCATGCCCGTAGCGATGTTCTCGGTGAGCAGGCTACGCCTCGCCAGCTTGCCGGCCTCCTTGCGGTCGAGACCGTGGTTCTTCACCAAGTAATCAATCGCCAGCTCACTGTGCGTGTCGCCGCGCTTGACGATGTCCGGCGTAGGGAGTTGGCTCTTGAGCTCGTCGATGTGCCCCTCCAAAGAGGCGATCGTCTTGCGCGTGTCGAGGATCTCGTTCAGCAAGCCCTTGAGGCTGATGTCCTCTTCACGACTGAGCATGGTGTTCAGCAGAGCCGCCTCATCCGCGTTGAGGGAAACCCCTGAGAGCTTGCGGCCCGTGCGCTGCTCGAACTTCTCGGCCAGCTCCAAGAACTTCGCCTGCTCCAGCTTGATGTTGCCCTCGTCGGACACAATCTGGTTGGCAGAACTGAGCTGCCCACCCACGGCATCGTCTTCCAGCAAGATTGCTGACAGATCGGAGCCGTCATCCTTACCGGCGCCCTCGGGCTCGGTCGCACAACCGAACAACAAGGACCCCAAGACAAAGGGCAGAACAGAGAGGGAAAAGCGACTCTCGAACATCACATCCTCCAGCTTCGCATCGTCAAGGAAGCGGCCGACTGTAGCAGAGGGCCCGCTGTTCGTCCGTAGCTACAGCGCCCAAGAGGTTGCGAGGGTGTTGAGATTTCATGGGAATCGCTAGGATCCAGCCATGATCCGGGCCCTTCCCGACACCATCGAGACACGCCACGACCAGACCGCGACACAGGTGGTCGCGATTCTGGACGGTCCCGACCAAAAGGTTGTCCTTCGCACAGCTCTCGCGCTGTCCCCCGGGCGACCCGATCGGGTCCGGGTCTGGTCGTGCCGTAATCCAGGTCGAGAACTGAGCCTTCAGCATCGCATCGCGGTCTATGGCCTCGCGCCGAGGACCCTTGCCGACCAAGCGATCGCTCACCTGGTGCGACAAGCCACCGAGGGAGCTCATGCCGTCACCCAAGCCTTTTCCCCGGAGGCCGGAGACCGGCCCCAGAACCTTCGCGCCGTCCATGACCTGGGCGCCGACTGCACTCTGCTCGCCGCCTGGCCCACGGAAACCGATATCGAGCACCTCGACTTCATGCACAGCCTCCTTTGTCAGCATCCGGGGCCGGTGCTCATCGGGACGGGGCGCGTGCTCCCGCCGTTCCAAACCGTCCTCTTGGCAACTGTGGTGACACACGGAAGCAATGAGGGCGACCGAGAAAGCAGTGCTGAGGAGCTGGCCACCGAGACCCCTTCCAGCCGTGTCGTCTTCGAGAGCCTGGCCAACTCGTATCCCCTCTATCGACGCACAGTCACCAGGACGGAGCTGTCCGAAGCCCTGAAAGAAGCGGGGCCAGAGGTCTTGGTGATCGTGGCTGTGGACGAAGCCCTGGCCCTGGGCCAAGGAGGTTGGCCGGGACTCGTCGAAGAGGTCCAAGGAGAACTGTGCCTGCTTGTTCCCAAGGCGGGACCCGAGCGAAATGAGGTGTTCCGGCTACTGCGTGGGGGCTGAGGCCCAACAGGACTCAGGCTGATCAGCCGCGCACTGCCCCCGCAGCATCGAGATAGTCGGGTCGGTTGACGAACGTGTCGGCCGCCAAGTCGGCCGCGAAGGTCGTGCCCACATCCTCAGCAGCGTTGCTGATCGCATGCTGACGCTCCAAGTCGCTCACAACCGGGTCGGGAGCAGTGTGATCTTCGAAGCGACCCACGTCTGCAGCATGCTCATCGGCCAGGTCGCTGCGAACCCGAGCTCGCGCATCCAGCTCGACCCGCATGGCAGCGGCTGCCACAGCGATGTCCTGGGGCCCGGCGTTGGCCGGAGCGAGCGCTGCCATCCGAACTGCGCGGGCCTGCGATGCCGTCCTCTGGGGACTGCCCTGCGTGTCCATCTGGAAGGAGATGCTGCCGTCTGTGGCGTAGCGCTGACCATCAGGTCCCATCGTGTAGCGATAGCTGGCCACGCTGGACTGGGCCCCACCAGCTGCCGCCTGGGCGCTGTAGTGAGCCTTGATCTTCCCATCACGTGTTCGCAGCTTACGAAGAATCGCTTCGGCCTCGGGCGCCAGCCGCTTGCCGGCGACCGCAGCATCGTCTCGTCGCGAGCGGCCCACTCGCTCGTCCCCCTGCTCTGGAGCGCCAGTACCCGCACTTCCCGGCAGCTGATCGCCCGGCTGAGTGCCGTCGTCCAAGCGGGCAGCGCGACCCACTAGGCCGCCAGAGTCCTGGTCACGCACGGGGACGAAACGACCCGTGGCGTCGTAGGTGCCCGGCGCGGGGCCCGCACGGTTGTACAGGGGGGAGGTGTTGGCACCAGCCAGGGCGCTGTCCGTGCCAAAGCCCGCACCCAAACCGACACCACCAGCGGAGC
>MDTE01009595.1_pt1 | contig 11409 bp, 11 predicted proteins | sample 811231 | NCBI WGS metagenome assembly MDTE01 (sample SAMN05326651, study PRJNA326480) | marine metagenome | isolation source: seawater | place: Indian Ocean: Red Sea | collected 2010
ACTTTGAAAGTAGCCAACGGAAGATTAACCTGCGCAGAAGCTTTAGGTCATAGAGAGTTTGTAATGACTAAACTTTATAGAAGTGCATAACTTAAAAACAATCTGTAAATGCTATATAAAAAATATTTGGTAATTATACCAGGTATTATACTTGCTTTTGTTCTTTACACTCTTTCACAAGGTTTTAATAATATTATAGGTATTGAACTTCTAGGATACTCTAAAAGCCCAATTTCAACTGCAATGATTGCAATTTTATTGGGAATGATTTTTGGAAATATATTTAAAGTAAGAGATAGTATTCAAAAAGGATTAGATTTTACACGCGAATATATTCTTAAATTAGGGATCATTTGTCTTGGGATACAACTTAAACCATTTGAGTTTTTAGACTTTGGTAAAATTGCTATTCCATTAATAATAATATGTATAGTTAGTGTTTTAATAGTAATAAAACTTTTAATAAAAAAATTAAGAATTCCAACAAGGATGGCATACCTTATATCTATTGGAAGTACAGTTTGTGGAACTACTGCGATAATGGCTACTGCTCCTGTTATTAAAGCAAGCAAAACCGAAATATCTTATGCAATAGCTAACATTACTTTATTTGGAATACTGTCTATGTTGTTATATCCATATTTTGCTAACTTATATTTCGATGGTGAATCTTTGTTAGTTGGGCTTTTTTTGGGAACTTCTATACACGAAACTTCACAAGTTGCTGCTGCAGGATTAATTTATGAACAACAATTTAACAGTCCTGAAACATTGAATATTGCTACTGTTACGAAATTAATTAGAAATACCTTTTTAATAATAATGATACCTCTATTTGCATTTCTTTATAATAGAGGTCAGTCAATAAAAAAGGACTATTCTATTATAGATATTTTTCCTTTTTTTGTTCTTGGTTTTGTTGGAATGATTATTTTTAGAAACATTGGAGATCAAACATTTATTTTTCAAAATAAAGATGAATGGATTGAAATAATTGACATAATTAAAATGCTCTCAAAAATTTCACTAACAATGGCAATGGCTGCTATTGGATTATCAACTAATTTGACAGATATAAAAAGTATGGGCTTAAAGCCTTTTGTTGTTGGATTTATAGCTATGGCAACTGTGGGAATTGTTTGTGTTTTAACAATAGAAATTTATTTAAATCTCATTATTTAGATGGTTTTGGTGATTTGTTAAAATATTTTTTCCTTAAATCTGATAAAAATCTTCTTATAAAAGCAGCAGCTACTCCTAAAGCTATTGCAAAAAATATAGAAAACAAACTATAAGTTATTGGCATGTCAGAGGAGAATTTTTGCACAAGTATCGCCAAGGGAGTTAAATCTTTTTCATCAACAGCTATTGTTCCGTTTAAAGCATGTTCAGCAAAAAAAGTGTCATAGGCTATCGCAATACCAACTATTAGTAATAAAATAGCTAGCAAAGCTTTTAACCCTGAACTTTCAATTGACTGACCAAGTTTTTGACCAGTTTGTACGCCTATTATTGACCCAATGACTAACATTAAAACTAATATTAAATCAATTGAACCATAGTTAAAAGCATGAAGAAAAGTTACAATTACACTTACAAAAATTGTTACAAATAAAGATGTTCCTGGAACCAACCTTGTTGGCATACCAATTATATAAATCATGGCTGGAACAAGTATAAACGCGCCACCAATACCCATTATAGCAGCTATAAAACCAACAAATAATCCAATTATTATTGGTGTGAATGCACTTTCATATAATTTTGATTTTGGAAAACGCATTCTAAATGGAAGACCATGAATCCAATAATGAACGTGAAGTTTTTTTTTTATTACAATATTTTTTTTGGCTTTATCAATTTCACCTAAACTTTCAACCAACATGAGAGTTCCTATGATTGCAAGTATGTACATATAAGCAAGTGAAATAACTGTATCTATTTTTCCAATTCCTTTAAAATAAGTAAATATATAGATACCCAAAATAGTTCCTATTGCACCGCCTATCACTATCATGAAACCCATTTTATAATCTAAGGTATTCTTTAAATAATGAGTAGTTGATCCAGACACAGAAGTGGCTAATATATTGTTAGCTTCATTAGCAACTGCATAAGCTGGGGGGACACCTAAAAAGATTAAAAAGGGTGTCATCAAGAATCCTCCACCTACTCCAAATAATCCTGATAATATTCCAACAAGTGCACTTAAAAGTATTATCTCAAGAGCACTAATATTAACTTGAGCTATTGGTAAAAATACTTCCATCAAAAATTAAAAATTTGAATATTTTTTATTTAAAAGTTAAAAAAGTTCCAACTATTATTACACCCCAACAGGCTGCTATTGCTGAAAAAATCCCTGTTTTAATAAAAGTTGTCTTATGATTTAAAATTCGTTGAGGGACTTTTTTTATATTTGAGAGGTGCATCTATTCCTTCAATAACACCAGTGTCAAAATTGTCAAACTTTAATTAATTCTAAATGATTTTTTTTTAATAGATTGTAGCTCCAAAGACTTTGACCTCACCATCCTCAACACCGAGGACTAATCTGCCTAAAAATTCGCCAGGAATTTCTTTGTTTGTTTGTTTAATTAGCACTGTAATATGCTCCCCTCTTCTAAGAGTGCCGAAGGGTTCATAGGTTTCATTTAGATTGGTAATAAGCTTATTATTAGCCCATTGTTTTCCAAGTTCTACTTCATTAGCTCCAAACAACATTTGAGTTGAAAAATCTCTTGTAAAACCTCCATAATCTTTCAGATTTGATGATCGAACTAAATTTTCCCAGAAAGGTTTACCAATTACAAAAATCTCCTCATCTGTTTTTGATAATAAATCCATAAAGATTATCTGTGATTTAATTGGCTAAGAGGCTTTTTTCTTCTCATTCTCATCTACGATATGGTAAACCGGAACTTTTTCCATCGTAAATTTTCCCGTCTTAGGGTCTCTTCTTGAAACTGTTAAACAATGCCAATTTTCATCATCTAATTTCATATGATCACCTCTATAATAATATCCAGGCCAACGCGTTTCCTCTCTAAACAAAGTGTGCTCTGTTACACATTGGGAAGTTAATGCTCTATGCTTCAATTCCCAAGCTCTCATCAATTGATGATAGTCCTCAGCTCCCACATTCTCCAAGTCTTCTTGGAGCCAAGTCAAAAGTTCTAAAGCTCTTTTTAACATATTTCCATTAGTCATGTAGTTAGATGTAATTCCACCAACATACTCATCCATTATTTTTTGAAGTCTTTGTAATCCTTGTATCGGAGAAATATAACTTGGGGATACAGTACCACCCGTAATTTCATTTTGAGCAACTGTATAAGTGTCTAAAGGTTTATAAATTGCTGATTTAAAATTCTCACATTGTTTGTCAGTAACATTGATACCCTCGGCCTTTTTATCTTGAATATATTTTACAGCTGCTTTTGCTGCTAATCTTCCTTCAGTAAAAGAGCCAGATGAAAATTTATGAGCACTACCTCCAACGGTATCTCCTGCACCAAATAGACCATCTATTGTTAACATTCTGTTATAGCCCCAGAAATATTCTGGGGGAGATAAATCCTCAGGTCCGCTTACCCATGCTCCTGAACAAGTTGCATGTGAACCCATGACATATGGTTCTGAGGTTGTTAATTCTGGATTTGTATATTTAGGATCAATATTTTGAGAAGCCCAAACTACAGCTTGTCCAACCGTCATTCCTAGAAAATTTTCCCAACCAACTGTCTCTAAGTGTGGATCTTGAAACGCTTCTTTTGTTACCATATGAATTGGTCCACCTCCAGCAGCTACCTCTTGAATAAAAGCATGATTTCTTAAACAAGTTGGTGTCGGATGATGATCAATATATTCACCAACAAGTTCTTTAGTTTGATCATACCATTTTTTTTCATAGTTCTCACCGTTGGCATTTTGTGTATAAGTTTTTAAATGTAAAAAATATGCACCAACTGGACCATAACCATCTTTAAATCTACATAAGACAATTCTGTTTTCCATTTGAGTCATTTTAGCACCTGCAGCTATAGGTAAAGCATAAGCAGATCCATTACTCCAAGGAGCGTACCAGGTTCTACCCATTCCTTCTCCAACAGCTCTTGGTTTAAAAATATGAGATGCGCCTCCAGCAGCTACAATTACGGTTTTTGCTCTAAAAACATGGAAATCACCTGTTCTCATATTAAATCCAACAGCACCACCTATTCTATTCTCTTGTGACTCATCCATAAGTAAATGAGTAATCATTATTCTATTATATATTTTATCAGCAGATTTTTTTGCAGCTTCAGCAACTATTGGTTTATAGCTTTCTCCGTGAATCATAATTTGCCATTTACCTTCTCGTAAATATCTTCCAGTTTTTTCATTTTTCATCATTGGAAGTCCCCATTCGTCAAACATATGAACAGTTGAGTCAACATGTCGTGCCATATCGTAGCCTAGGTCTTCTCTGACCATTCCCATTAAGTCATTTCGAGCATAACGAACATGATCCTCCGGCTGATTTTCATTCCATTGCATTCCCATGTAACAATTAATTGCATATAATCCTTGAGCTACAGCTCCACTTCTGTCAATATTTGCTTTTTCAACGCAAATAATTTTTAAATCTCTCCCCCAGTGTCTAGCTTCAAACGTAGCCCCAGTGCCTGCCATTCCACCACCAACGACAAGTACATCACATTCTTCATAGCGAGTTTTGTGTTTAGCCATTAATAGTAAACTCCTTTTTTAAAAGACTCTTTTGGAACTGATGGTAATTCTTGATTAGTATTTAAGCCCTCGGGCTCACTATACAATCTTTGAGAATTTATTTCTCCTTGGTTTGGATTATCACCTTCGGCGAGTTTTGGAATAAATTTTCCCCAAGGTTTAGTTGTTATAGGGGATACAAAGTTTTTTTCAGTTCCATTTCTAAATTTAATTTTCCAAGAAATAGTTCCTTTTTCTTCTTCTCTTCTCACTCTTACGCTGTGACCCATTGGTGCAAAATCAGCATAACCTCTGACATCAATAGCATGGTTAGGACAAGCCTTAACACATGAGTAGCACTCCCAACAAAAATTTGGTTCTATATTTTTTGCTCTTCTGATGTTCTCATCTATATGCATGATATCTGAAGGGCAAATATCTACGCAATGACCGCATCCATCGCATCTTGTCATGTATACAAAAGTTGACATAATTTTTATTTTTCTCCTTATTTTATTAACATATTAATAGTGTTTTGGCTCTTCTCTTTTTATACCTAGGCCAAATTGCTCAGGTGCATCTGCTGGTGGAGGCAAGTTATCTCTTGATCCATCAGCTTCAGCTAAATTTTTTTGTATTGCTGCTCCTGGTTTATAAAACATGTGAGCAAATTTAGACCAATAAACACCACCAAATAAAATTAAATTTGAAGCAATAAACAAAGTTAAAAATAAAAATGAAAATCCCACTTGTCCATTAAATTGAGTGTATGACCAAGCTAATCCAAAAGTTGCACATGCAAGTAAAGCTAATACAAAAAGATCTGCTTTAATAACTCTATACCAAGGATGAGCCTCAGCAGAGACGTCTACTCTTAAAAAAAACCAAAACCAATATCCTCCTACACAAGTTAAAATTGCCCCAACGTGCCATAACACTGACCATGTTTGAGAACTTGATTTATCTGCACCAGTGTAACAAAAAACTAAAATTGCTGAAGACAGCCAAAATAAGATTGTTCCATACATTCCAAGAACATGAGCTAGTCTTCTTTTGCCAAAACCTAATTCAGAGGTGGTTCCAATGTCAACTACAGTTGTTTTAGCGATGACGGAAGCTTTCTCACCTAAACCTAACTTCTTTGTTGCTGAAAGTTTTGCTTTTTTTGCGTTATTAAAAAAGTAAATAAGATTCTTATGATGTATCATCTGAATGATTGTTCCAAATGCAATCAATAAAACCATTGCAATTATGAAAGACTGCATTGCAAACGGCGAAATAGTCTCTGATAAAATTGAAAATGGGTTATTACTTAACATCTCCGCCTTTTTTAAAATTTCGAATTTACTTTTAAGTTTTATATATAGTTGAGTTTATAGTTCAACCTCAAACTAGGGTCAATTTGTCGTTTTTAATAGGCTATTTGTTTCTTTTATAATGTTGTTTTTGGGGAATGACTGATCTAACTCCTCCTTGAGGATTATTAACATCTCCTTTTCTTCGGGGAATCAGATGAATATGACAATGTAAGATAGATTGACCAGATACTTCTCCAACATTCGTACCTAAATTAAATCCTTTTACTAATGGGTCTTTATTTGTAATTTCTTTTTTTACAATTTTTATCAGTTCATTACATGCAACTAACTCATCATTTGATAAGTCGAAATAATCTTTAATGTGTCTTTTAGGAATAATTAAGCAGTGATAATCAGAAACTGGATAAGAGTCATAGCTTACATAAGCTAATTCATTTTCATGAGCGTATCCACTTTTTTTAATATTACAAAATAAACAAGGATTATTTGGATCTTTCATTATTAAAATTTATAAGAATTACATTTATTTGTAACATCATCATAATATTTTGAAAGAAGTTTGAATTTTTCTAATTTTTTTCTTTTCCATTTTATTTCATTAATAGTTTTCACTGAGGTAACTCCTTTTCCAGAACCTAGCAATAAGATTTCATCATAATTATTAATTTCATTTAGTAAGATATCTTTTTTAGTTATCTTTTTTATTTTTCTTCTAAAAAATTTATAAGTATTACCCTCATAATAATCTTTTTTTGGTGTAAAGAATTTTTTATCTTTAACAAATAATAGATTTGAAGTTCCAGTTTCTAGTATTTTTTTATTAAATATTAGTGCAATATCTGATTTTGAATTATCCATCTTAGATAGATAAGATAATATTTTTTTATATTTCAAATTTTTATACTGTGGTTTTTCTCTTTTAAATTTAACCAACTTGAGATTAAAATTGAGTTTTGGTCTAATTCTTTTTCTTAAGGATATTGATATAATTTTTTTATTTACAGCCACTCTTAATAAATGATTATATTTTCTGTTTTTTGATAAATTATTATTAATTACTTTTATAATGTCGGTTTTGAGAGTTTTTTTTGTTATTTGATATTTCTTCAGAGATAAAATTAGATTATTCAAATGGTTTTTAAAGAATAGAATCTTTGCTGGTTTACCAAAAATCCACATTGTTGTAAAAATTCCATGATCTTCCCAAAGATCATGAAACTTGGTCTGTTTAAGATCTTTAAGCTGATAAGATTTTTTTAATAAGTATGTTACCATTGATAGTTAAAAAAGACTCGGGGTGAAATTGAAATCCATATATTTTTTCTTTGTTATTTTCAAAAGCCATTGCAACTTTTGAAGTTAGACATCTCATAGTTATCTCAAAATTATTAGATTTAAAAGGTTCTTTTAATTTTAAAGAATGATATCTACCGACTTTGTATATTTTTCCTATTTTAAATAAAGACTTGTTGTTAATTACTTTAATATCTGATTGAAAACCATGATATATTTTTTTTTGTTCAATTATTTTCGCGCCCTCGCAAAAAAGAATGTGCTGAAACCCCAAACAAATACCTATAATTTTTTTTTTACCCTTAAATTTTCTATAAATTTTAGAGGTGGCTGGATAATTTTTTGGATTTCCAGGTCCTGGTGAAAAAACTATTGTTGATGCTTTCCTAATTTTTTTTTCATTTACTCTATCATAATTATCACACTCAACTTTATCAAAAAGAGAAAATTGATGAACTACATTGTGAGTAAAAGAGTCGTTATGATCAATCACGTATATCATTTGAATAAATCTATTAATGCTTTAGCTTTGATAAAATTTTCATTAAATTCATTATTTGCATTACTATCTACAACAACACCTGATGCAACTGAGATTTCAGACATATTCTTAAAATTTAGAATTGATCTAATAATTATATTAAATCTCATATCGCCATTAAATTTTAAGTAACCAAAACTTCCAGTATAAATATTTCTATTTTCTTTTTCCTGATTATTTAAAAGATTAAGCGTATTTATCTTTGGGCAACCAATGACTGAACCACCAGGCATCATTGCTTTAATAATATCAAAGTTATTAATATTTTTTTTCAATTTTCCCTTAATAAGGCTGACGTAATGAAAAAGATCTTTGTACTCTTCTACAATTTTCTGTTTAGACAATTTTACTGAACCGACCTTACAAATTCTAGATAAATCATTTCTTTCCATATCAACTATCATATTATGTTCTTTGTTTTCTTTTATATTTTTTTTAAAATAATTTAATGCCTTAATCTTATTCAAATTCTTTGTCTTTTTAACAGTCCCTGCAATTGGTTTTGTTGATATATCAATCCCTTTTTTCGTTATTAAATTTTCAGGTGAACAACTAATTATTGAGTAATTATTATCCTTAATCATAAAAGCCTCTGGAGCTAAATTGGTGTTAGATAGCCTTGAAAAAAAATCTAATGGATTAATTTTTGATTTAGTTTTGTATTTAGTGCAAATTTTAATTTGGTAGGTTTCGCCACTTTTAATTTTTTTCTTAAATCTATTGAATATTTTTGTATAAGTTTTTCTATTAATATTAATTTTAAAACTTCCAGATTTAAAATTTTTTAAATCATACTTTAAGTTATTACTCAGTTTTATCTTTTTTTCAGGTTTATAAAAAATACCTTTTGGAAAATTCAAATTTTTTTGTTTTGGAACCTTGACGCCTATCAAATTATTTAATAATTCATATCCAAAGAAACCAATAAAAAGATCCGTGTTTTTTAATTTTTTTTTATTTTTCTTAATCAAAAAACTTTTAATGTTATCATTATTTAAAATAATTTTTTTTGAAAAATCGGTATAAAGATCAAACCCTTTTTGAGATTTATAAACAATATAAGGTTTTCCGGACTGATGTATCTCTGCTAATTGATTTTGTTTATTCAATTTATTCTGTTTTTAATCTCAAAACTGGTTCTTCTTTAATTGGCAAATGTATTATTGCTGCGAATACTGATAAAGCAATTGCTAAATACCACGCATAATCATAAGAACCATATAAGTCATGAAATAAACCTCCTAAATACGCACCAAAAAAAGACCCTATTTGATGACTGAGAAATACTATTCCATACAAAAGTCCCAAATATTTTGTACCAAACAAATGTGCAACAATTCCGCTGGTTGCTGGAACAGTTGAAAGCCATAAAAAACCAAAACTCGCCCCAAACAAAAACGCAGAAATATTACTTGCTGGTGTAAATATAAAAAAAATAATTGAAATTCCTCTTAAAAAATAAATTCCACTCAAAATTATTTTTTTGCTCATTTTCGCTGATAAGTAACCACTCAACAAAGAGCCAAAAATATTAAATAAACCAATTAAAGATAATATTGCAGCTGCAGTCCAATCTTCTAAACCTCTATCAATAACATATTTTGGTACATGCGTCCCAACCAAAGTAATATGAAAGCCACACACAAAAAAACCCGATACAAGTAAAACATAACTTTTTGTTTTAAATGCCTCAGAAAGTGCTTCTTTAAATGATTGATCTGTTTTTTTTTCTACACTTTCAGCCTCTGATGGAGATCTTACAAAATAAGCAATAACCAAACCTGTTATTAAAAATAGTGTAAAAACAAATAATGTATAATTCCAACCAAATTCAGCTAAAGAATAATTAGTAAAAATTGGAGAAAGAAAATAACCAAAAGATCCGATTGCAGTTACAATACTCATTGCAATTGTTCTAGTTGATAAAGGAAAATGTTTGCCGACAACTGACATTGGAATACTTATGGCGGTACCACCAAGTCCAATTCCAATTAATAAACCCATATGAATTTGAAAAAATATTCCAGTGTTAGGACCAGTGTACAAGAAATACATACCTAGAGTATAAAATATGAAAGCTAAAATTATAGCTATATGGCCACCAAATCTATCAGCTAATGCTCCGAAAATAGGACCCGTTAATCCCCACATCAACATTTGAACTCCAATTGCAAAGCCAAATGCGGTGTTACTTATATTTAAACTCTCATTAAAATCTATAAAAAATAATCCAAAAGTTTGTCTTACACCAAGAGATATCAAAACTACAAAACATGCAGCAAATAAAGTTATTATTGCAGTTTTTGAGTGAAAAAATTTTTCAGAATTCATTTCAAGTGTCTCAATGCTTGTTTAATATCTGCAATTAAATCTTTAGGATCCTCAAGTCCTATGTGTAATCTTACAAGATGTTCGTCTTTAGCTAAATTCATATATCTTCTTTTGCCAGTTTCTCTAAATTCTTGATGTAACACCAAACTCTCAAAGCCACCCCAACTATAGCCATATCCAAACAATTTTAGAGAGTTAACAAATTTTCTTACAAAATTGATATTTTTTGATTTAATTTTAAGACCCATTAAACCAGACGCACCAGAGTAATATTTTTTCCACATTCTAAAATTTAGAGAGTCTTTTTTATATGGATATAATAATTTAATTTTTTTATTTTTTGATAAAAAAGCACCAACTTTTTTTGCATTTTCTCTATGTCTATCTAGTCTAACATCAAGAGTTCTTAGACCTCTTGTAATTAAATAAGCATCATCAGGTCCTAACCTTAGGCCTGTAATTTTTTCAGCAGCTTTTACTTTAGAAAAAACTTTTTTATTTACCGCTAAACTTCCACCCATTACATCAGAATGTCCAGAGTAATATTTAGTTGCAGAAACAATTGACATGTCAAAACCAAGTTTGATTGGTTTTAAATAATAAGGTGTGCCCCAAGTATTATCCATAGCGGTTAAAATTTTATACTTTTTTGCTATAGAAATTATTTTTCCAAGGTCTTGAAAATCAAAAGTATTACTTCCAGGGTTTTCAACAAATATCAATTTAGTTTTTTTTGTAATATTATTTTCTAAAGTTTTTAAATCACTTGGATTATAAAAAATTGTTTTTATATTGAATTCCTTTAAGAAATCTTGAGTTAATATTCTGGTAGGGCTATAAACAGGGTCGGCTACTAACATCTCATCTCCAGGTCTAACCACGCTAAAAATTGCTAAAAAAACAGATCCAAAACCTGTGGGAGTTGTAAATACATGATAACTTTCCTCTAATTTAGTTAAAATCTTTTGAAGAATATGGGTTGTTGAGGTTCCTTGTCTTCCATAATCATAATGTCCACCTGTTGGATTTTTTTTTGCTTTATTTTGTGTTTTTCTAATGTGTTGCATCGATTTAAATATAATAGTCGATGCTCTAACAACTGGAGGATTTACTGACTGATTATGAAAGTCTTTTGCTGTATGTTTTAAAAAAGTTTTAAAAGATTTTGACATAAAAAAATTGATACCTTCAGGGGACAATGCTATATCCAAGCCA
>MDTE01055595.1_pt1 | contig 11409 bp, 12 predicted proteins | sample 811231 | NCBI WGS metagenome assembly MDTE01 (sample SAMN05326651, study PRJNA326480) | marine metagenome | isolation source: seawater | place: Indian Ocean: Red Sea | collected 2010
TAGCGGGAGCTGGAGTCGAACCAGCGACCTTTGGCTTATGAGTCCAACGCTCTAACCAACTGAGCTATCCCGCCATTAGTCTTCTTTGATTTATAATACTTTTTATTTTTAGTTCAATACAAGTATAATCGGGACATGGCAATTTTAAGAATTGAGTTAAATTTCTTTGAAATTAGATCAAAAAGATTATAAAGATTATAGTAATATTCTTATGGATGAAATTACATCATTAGCTATTCTAATATTTGGAGGGTTATCATTAAGATATGCCCTAACTCTTTCTGGCCAAGGATGGGCAAAATCTCACGCTCAAACTGTTGCTTTTATGATTCTTCCTGTAATCACTTTTGTTATCACTAAAACCATTGCAGGTAATATAGCTTTATCACTCGGTATGATTGGAGCTTTATCTATAGTTAGATTCCGTCACCCCGTAAAAAGTGCTTTGGAATTAATTATGTATTTTGATTTAATCACTATTGGAATTGCAACAAGCGTAAGAACAAAGTGGGCTATCCAATTAATAATATGCACAATAGTTATTATATTTGCAGTTAAAATTTTTCAAAAAATTACCCAAAAATTTGGGAAGTCATTTTATAGTGTATCTTTTAATGAAGGTACAGCTCTCAACTCTATAGAAGTTTATTCTAAAGAAAAAATTGACTTTATAGAAAATAGTAACAATTTAGTTAGTTTGTTTAATGATTCAGCGCAAAATGAAATTATTTATAGACTAACATTTGATAACAGAAACGATCTTAGGGAATTTAAAGAGCAAATTGAAAAATCAAATAATATAAAAAAGATTAATGTCAATTATGTCTAATTGCTAATGAAAAAAAAATTTCTTGTTTTTTTTTTATTGACGTTTCTATTTCCAACATTAACTTATGGTATGGTAAATCCTTATTGCGCTAATGGAGCAAGTCAATCTTTTATAAAAGAGATTAATAAGCAAAAAATTAAATACATTAATGTAAAAGTTGAAAACTACCGAAGATGGACGAGAAATAGCTTAAATATTTTAATCGGTAATTTTAGGTGGATCCCCGAAAAATATAAAAAAAGATTCAATGCAAATATAGAAGTTGAGTTTGAAAATGATTTAAAATGTAGTTTTGAAGCCAGAATTAGACACAACGGCGATCAAAAAGATCATATAGCATTAAAAGGCAATTCTATTATTCAAAGTATAGATGTGCATTTGAAAACTGGGAACATTAACGGAATAACTAAATTCAAGTTGCTTAGGCCTAATACAAGAGGAAACTACAAAGACGAGATTATACTCACGGAATTACTAAGAGAATTAAATTATTTGTCGCCAAGAACAAGCTATGTTGATGTTGAAATAAATGAAATTAAATCAAAAATGCTTTTTCAGGAAAAAGCGACTAAAGAATTACTTGAGTTTAATCATAGACGTGAAGGACCAATTTTAGAGGGTGATGAGAGATTTTTTTTTAAATTAGCAAAAGATGTTCCTGATAATCAATTAAGCAATGAATCAATTGGCATGATACCTCTTTTAGAAAAAGGAGCTAATGCAATGTTAGCAAAACAAACTAATTCTAATTGGATGATCAAAGGTGGAATGCATTCAAAAATTTCACTTAACGCGTTGTCAAATTTAAATCTTGTTTATCTTTTATATTCAAACAAATATAAAGATGAAAAAAATAATTTTTTTTATTCTAGCTATACTTTAGATAATAATTTATTAGCTTTAAATGATCCTAAAAAAATTTTAATACTTGATGCTTATAATTTATTAATTTTTTCAACAAACGGATGGCACGGATTGGTACCAAACAACAGAAAGTTTTATTGGAATTCCATAGAAAATTTTTTTGAACCAATAAATTATGATTCTGACGCCTATATTGATCCTGGAATTTCTAGTTTCCACTTGCCCTTTAGTAATCAAATTGAAAAAGCTTTTGATAATTTAGAAAAATTATTAAATGATATTGATATAAATAATTTTACAAAAAAGGTAAATTTTAGAGGTCTCGATTTACCCAATTATGAAATTGAAAGAAAAATAATCATAATTAAAGAAAATCTAAATGAATTAAAATCCATATATGTAAAAACAGATCCAGAAATTATTGCTCATAATAGAAATAACGAAATACAAAAAAAAATGTGGGATAAATATTATAATTCTCTCTATGACATAGACCCACATATTTATTTGGTAAAGCAAACAGCAAAAAATAACCTATTTGAAAGATGTGTAAATAAATCTTCTAAATGTATAAATTACGAATTTAATGATAGCCAATTAAGAGATTTAGCAGAAGGAGAGCTGGTTAAAAATGGTAATTTTTATCAGTATGTAGGTCTAGATTTTTACAGTAATAATTTGCAAGTTAATACAAAATATAAAAAAATAAAATTTCAAAAAGGTTACTTTTATTTTGATGAAAATATCAAATACACATTTGATAAAGAAAAAAAAGAATTTAATATCTTTCAAAACAAACCAGGGGCTAGAGCTTTCTTTTACGACGGTTCATTAGAAAACATTAATATTAACTTTTATGGTTATGACAAAGAAATCAATTTAACTCCACCATTTTACCCAATTGATCAGAATAATTTAACTGGCTGTTTGTCTTTAATAAATCTTACAATGAAAAATTTGAAAATATCATCAAATAATTCAACCTGTGAAGATAGTGTAAATTTAATAAATGTAGATGGTGTCATCAAAGACATTAATATAAAAAATTCTTTTAGAGATGGGTTGGATATTGATTTTTCAAGGATAAAAATTACTAATATAAATATTTCATCATCTTTAAATGATTGCCTAGATTTATCTTTTGGAAAATATGAACTTTCAAATTTAAATTTATCTAATTGCGAAGATAAAGGTTTATCAGTAGGTGAAGGATCAAATTTATTTTTGAAAAAAATTATAGTGAGTAATGCGGATACTGGAATAGCAGTAAAAGATAGTTCTATAGCAACAATAGAATATCTAAATATAAAAAAAACATCAAAATGCATAGACGTGTACAGAAAAAAACAAGAATTTTCTGGAGCTATAGTAAATCTAAAGTCTGTTGAATGTAACAATGGAGAAATAAAAAAACAAAAAGGTTCATTTATAAATGGATACACTTTATGAGTTTTAGAATAGAAGAAAAGTTGACAATCGATAATTATAAAATCGTAGATTTTAAAAGTTTTCTCTCAAAGAAAACTGCAAAACAAATTTATCAACCTAGAAAAATTGAAAGTCTTTATTTCGATAATATTAATTATGAAATGTATAATGATTCTATTGAAGGCTTAACTCCAAGAAAGAAAATTCGTGTAAGAAATTATCCAGGAACTAATGACGCCAAATTATATTTAGAAACTAAAATTTCGAGTGTTGAGGGACGTTTTAAAACAAGAAAAATAATTAGTAGTAATAAATTTGATGAATTAAAAAAAGAAGGAATTTTTGATCCGCAGTATGGTTTGTGCAAACCCTGTCTTCATGTTAGCTATGATAGAGAATATTTTAAAATTGATGATGTAAGAATATCAATAGATAACAATATTAATTACAAAATATTTTCACAAAATATTTGTGAAAAAGACGCTTTCTCCGTTATAGAAATTAAAACTTCAATCAATAAAAATATAGATGAATTAGTAAAAGAATTTCCTTTTCAAAAAAATAGATTCTCCAAATACTGCAACGCAGTGGAAAAAATCATTTATAAACAAAAAAGTAATTAAGATTTGTTTAAATTATTAAATAATTTTTCAAAATGATTTTGATGATAAAAATCATAACCATTAGGACCTGCGGGAAATACAACTGGAAAATCCGGAGAAGCCTCAAGTAATCTTGAAACTTTTAATCCTTCAGCAACAGAGTATGCAAAACATTCATTTCCAATAAAAAACTTACTGCCTTTAATTATTTCTGCCATCTCCAAAAAATCTTTGCAATCATAAAATTCTAAATTATGAATTTCTTTTTTTAAATCTTCAAATTCTGATTTTAATCCAACGCATAATAAATTTTTAGTATTTTCTAAAAATTTATAATTAATGTATGTGTTTCTATATCTTGGTGATCTGACTATTACTATTTTGTTATTAACTATTTTATGAGGTTTTACATTAAGATAGGGTTCTTCCATATTTACATGAACGCCTGTGAGATGAGAGTACCATCTTACCGAATGAAATCTTATATTTATTGGTATTTTTCTAAATAAATCTAAATCTACATCAATTTTCTCATTATTATAAATATTTACAGAATTTAAAAAATCTTGTTGTTTAAGTAGAGGCAACAATAAATTAACTATTCTTTTATCTAGATAAACTTTACCTGAAGGATGATTTTGATAATCAATTTCCATTGGTTTGTCTGCTTGTATATAAAGTTTACACTTATGAGTTTTGGATAATTCTTTAATTACAGGCAAGGAATACATTATATCTCCCAAATGACCTGAATGTAAAAAATTAAGTTCTTTTTTAGTATTAATATTTTTTTCTATAGAAACTATTTTTTCATAAATCTCAGAATTATAATATTTTATTCTCTTTAGTGAACCGCTTTCATGTTTAAGATATTGATATTTACTTTTATTAAAAATTTTATACCAAATTTTTATAATAGGATTATTTGACATTTTTACAATTCTATCTATTGATATTAGTTGTCGTTATATATTATTTTTAAATAAAAACGAATTATCATTCTATTTACATCAAAAAATACAATAAAAAGCTTTAACAAAGCATTTTGTTTTTCTTAATGTTAAAATGTGTTTGTAATATGTATTTATTTTTTATACAAAATGTTTAATTAAACATGTCTAAAGTCGCGCTCATAACTGGTATTACTGGACAAGATGGATCATATCTTGCAGAATTATTGTTGTCTAAGGGATACAAAGTCCACGGAATTGTAAGAAGAGTAGCTTTAGAAGATGAAACTCACAGACTTTGGAGAATTAGAAACATCTTGAATGAAGTTACGTTACATGCTGGATCTTTGGAAAGTTATGCAAGTCTATTTAATATTATTTCAAAAATTAAACCGAATGAAGTATACCATTTAGCAGCTCAGAGTTATGTTGGATATTCTTTTGAAGATGAATTTTCTACTTTAAATATTAATATAAATGGAACACACTATTTACTATCTGCTGTTAAAGAATTCGTAAGCAGCAAAATAAAATTTTACTTTGCTGGTTCCTCAGAAATGTTTGGAAAGGTTACAGAAACTCCACAAAGAGAAAATACTCCGTTTAATCCCAGATCATCATACGGTATATCCAAAGTAACAGGTTTTTATTTGACAAAAAATTATAGAGAAGCTTATAAATTACATGCTTCAAGCGGTTTATTATTTAACCACGAATCTCCAAGAAGAGGTTTTGAATTTGTTACTAGGAAAATTTCTAATGGAGTTGCAAGAATAAAAAAAGGCTTACAAAAAAAAATTAAATTAGGTAACATGAAAGCTAAAAGAGATTGGGGGCACGCCAAAGATTATGTGGAAGCAATGTGGTTGATGTTACAACAGGATAATCCAAACGATTACGTAATAGGAACGGGCAAAGAATATTCTGTCGAAGATTTTGCTAAAAAAGCTTTTAGCCACGTAGGACTAAATTATAAAGACCATATAACGCTAGATAAAAATTTAATTAGACCTGCTGAAGTAGACACTCTTCTAGCTGACTATTCGAAAGCAAAAAAAAATTTAAATTGGGAACCAAAAATAACTTTTGATGAATTAGTAACTAATATGGTCGATGAAGATTTAAAAGCACAAAAATAAATCATATAAACTAGATAAATCTTAAACCCATTCTCGTGGCTACAAAAAGAACAAGAACTGCTGTTATTAAAACTAATATGCGAGTTGGAAAAATTTTTAAATTTAAATAGTTGCCAATTTGACCTCCTATTAAAACACCTAAAAGCAGGTACCAATATTGTTGTAATTCAGATAAAATATTATTTTTAGTTAACTGACCAAAGACTCCTACAATTGAATTTATTAAAATAAATAATGATGCGGTTGTTATTATATGCTTAGGTTTATCTGCTCTAAGTAAAAATAAGATTGGACTTAAAAATATTCCTCCTCCAATTCCAACTACTCCTGAAACAAAACCCAATATTGCTCCAATAAAAATAGAAACTGGAAATTTAACTTTTCTATAGGTTTCTTTTATATCGGTATATGTTTTAAATTTAAATAAAAGTAAAGTACCAGCTGTTGCCAAAACTAAAAATAATAATAATTCAAACAATTCTTTTTCAATAGATAGCGATCCACCTATAAAGGCTAAAGGAATAGAACCTATTAGATAAGGAACTAAAAGTTTGGAACTGAAATTTCCAGACTTTATGTAATTAAAACAATTTCCAGAGACAACAATAATATTACAAGATAAAGCTATAACAGGAAAAATATAATAAGGGATATCCCAAATTAAAAGTAGAGCTAGATAAGTTGAGCCTCCTCCAAATCCGACACTAGAATATAATAAAGCAGTAAAAAAAAATAATATTACTAGTAAAATCATGGTTATTTACTTTATAATAATATCATGCAAGTTAATATAGCCTTGTTAACAGTAACAGATACTAGAACCATTGAGACAGATAAATCTGGTTCAATTTTGGTTAAAAAAATAGCAGAACAAAAACACAAATTAATTGATAGAAAAATAGTAAAAGATAAAAAAGATCAAATAAAAAAAATTTTACTTGAGTGGATAAAAAAAAATGACCTTGATGTAATTATTACTACAGGAGGAACTGGTTTAACAGGAAGGGATATAACTCCAGAGGCAATAAAGGAAATAGCAGATAAAGAAATACCTGGTTTTGGCGAATTATTTAGAGAATTGAGTTACAAAACAGTTGGTACTTCCGCCATGCAATCAAGAGCATGCGCTGTATTGGCAAATGGAAAATATATTTTCGCTCTGCCAGGATCATCTGGTGGTGTTACTGATGCATGGGATGGAATATTAAAATATCAATTAGATATAAATCATAAGCCATGTAATTTTGTAGAATTATTTCCAAGATTAAAAGAAAAATAAAAATATGAAATTTAATGCTGTTAGAGCTATGCTCATTACTTCTCTAGTAATAATTTTATTATATGTATTAGGTCTTTTTCTTCCTATTATTAAAAACACCAAAGAGTCTAAATTTCATATAAAAAGTACAGTAGATTGCCTAGTGTAAGTTTACTTTTGATATTTCCTTTTCCATTCTTCATAAGATATGCCATACACATGCTTTCTGGCTTCCGGATCTGATATTTCTATCCCCTTTTTTTTAGCTTCTTCTCTGTACCACTTAGATAAACAGTTTCTGCAAAAACCTGCCAAATTCATTAAATCAATATTTTGTACATCATTTCTTTCTCGTAAATGGTGAATTAATCTCTCGAAAGCAGCTGATTGCAAATCTTTTTTTGTAGCTTCGTCCATAATAAATATATTATATCATTTTATTTAAATTATGAAACTTTCTGGATCATATAAATTAAAAGTAAAAAAAGAAATTGTATGGAAGGCTTTAAACGATCCTTACATTTTAAAACAATGTATTCCTGGATGTGACAGTTTTGAGAAAGAAAGTGATACTGTTTTTAATGTTACTGCTACAAATCAGATAGGTCCTATGAATGCTTCTTTTTCTGGAACTGTTTCCTTAACAAACATCATAGAAAATCAAAGTTATACAATGACTGGTGAAGGACAATCGTCAGTAGGATTTGCAAATGGTAGTGCTGATGTCAAATTAGATGAAAGCAATGGATCAACTATACTAACTTATGATGTAAATATTAATGTTGGAGGTAAAATTGCACAATTAGGATCACGTTTAATTGGAGGCGTAGCAAAAAAAATGTCAGATTATTTTTTTGGCCGTTTTGCAGATGTTACTTCGCCTATTAAAAAATCTGTAAGCACAGATAAGATTGTAGAAGAAAAAAGAGTAAAAATAATAAAATCAAACTTTTTAAATAAATACATTTATTCAATAATTTTTGTTTTAATTCTACTCACAGTTGCAATTTTTTATTTTGTTTCACGTTAAATTCTGGTTGAAGTCTTTGTTTTATTGAGTTCTAATAAATAAATTGATGTGCATTATTTATGGGGGGAATAATGATCGCAGTTAACATAACGGTAAATGGGAAAAAAATTTCCAAAAGTATTCAAGACAACACCCTTTTATCAGATTTTTTAAGAGACAATTTATCTTTAACAGGTACACATGTCGGATGTGACACTTCGCAATGTGGAGCATGCACAATTAACTTAAATGGAAATTCTGTAAAAAGTTGCACGACTCTAGTTGCTGATTGTGAAGGTGGAGTAATAACAACTATAGAAGGTTTATCGAAAAATGGAAATATGCACCAAATGCAGGAGTCATTTAAAAAACATCATGGTCTACAATGTGGTTTTTGTACACCAGGAATGGTTATGAGCGCTATTGACTTATTAGAAAAAAATAAAAACCCAAGTGAACAAGAAATAAGAGATTGGCTTGAAGGTAATCTCTGTCGTTGTACAGGGTATCAGGGAATTGTTGCTGCTGTAAAAGATGCTGCTTCAAAAATGTAAGGAAAAATAATTATGGCAAATTTAGTTGGTCAAAAAATAGCGAGAAAGGAAGACAATAAATTTCTTACTGGAAAGGGTAGATACACCTCTGACATTAATCTAGCTAATCAAACTTATGCTTATTTTGTTCGTTCACCACATGCACGAGCAAAAATTAATAAAGTAGATCATTCTAAAGCGATGAAGGCACCGGGTGTAATAGATATATTTACCGGAGACTGTGTTATTAAAGATAAAATTGGAGGATTAATTTGCGGCTGGAAGATAGTAAGCCAAGATGGCAAAGACATGAAGTGCCCTCCTCACCCTGTTTTAGCTAAAGATTCCGTTAATTTTGTAGGAGATCATGTAGCTGTTGTTGTTGCAGAAACACTTGAGCAAGCAAAAAATGCCGCTGATCTAGTTAATGTAAGTTATAAGGTACAGAAAGCTGTAGTAAATACTGCTGATGCAACAAGTTCAGAAGCAATTCACGAGGGAATTGATAATAATTTATCTTTTGATTTTTTGTTAGGTGACAAAGGAAAAACTAATGAAGCTTTTTCTAAAGCTGATAAAATTGTTAAACTTGATTTAGTAAATAATAGATTAATACCAAACGCTATGGAACCAAGAGCTGCGATTGGTGATTATAATTCATCTACAGATGAATTAACTTTATATACAGCAAGTCAAAATCCACACTTGGACAGATTGATTATGTCAGCATTTAACGCTGTCCATCCAGAGCATAAATTTAGAATTGTTTCTCCTGATGTAGGAGGTGGATTTGGATCAAAAATCAATGTTTATGCAGAAGATGTTGTTGTTGCTTATGCATCAAAAAAAATAGGGAGACCAGTTAAATGGGTAGCCGAAAGAAGTGAATCTTTTATGTCAGATAACCATGGCAGAGATCATATTACTCACGCTGAATTAGCGCTTAAGAACGATGGAAAAATAATAGGCTTAAAGGTTGATACGATTGCAAATTTGGGAGCATATTCTTTAGTTTTGGCTGCTGTTACCCCTACATATTTATATGCACCTCTAGTTTTAGGAATTTACGATATTCCAACAGCATGTTGTACAGTAAAAGGCGTTTATACAAATACGGCACCAACTGATGCTTACAGAGGAGCAGGAAGACCAGAAGCAACATATGTAATAGAAAGAATTGTTACTGAGGCTGCAAAGGAAATTGGGATGGATCAAGCAGAATTCAGAAAAAAAAACTTTATTAAAAAATTTCCTCATCAACAGTGTTTAGTTCATAATATTGATTCGGGTGATTATGATGCTCATTTAGATAAAGCTATAGAGCTTTCAGATTATAAAAACTTTGAAAATAGAAGATCACAATCGGCAAAAAAAGGAAAGTTAAGAGGTATAGGATTCTCTACATATTTTGAAGCGTGCGGAGTAGCTCCATCAGCAGTAGTAATGTCAATAGGTTCTGGAGTAGGTTTATGGGAATCCGCTGAAGTTAGATTTAACCCTACGGGAAATATTTCTGTTTTTACAGGAGCTCATAGTCATGGACAAAGTCATGACACAACGTTTGCTCAAATCGTTGGTGATAAACTAGGTGTGCCTATTGAAAATATCGATATTGTCCATGGTGATACTGATAAAGGGCCTTTTGGAATGGGTACTTATGGATCAAGATCGCTTGCTGTTGGTGGAACAGCAATCGTAAAAGCATGTGATAAAATTATTGCGAAAGGTAAAAAAGTTGCTGCAAAAATGCTTGAAGGAAAACCTGAAGATATAGATTTTAACGCTGGAGAATTTATATTAAAAAATTCAAATAAAAAGAAAACAATTGGTGAAGTAGCTTTTGCTTGTTATCTACCAGGAACATTTGGGGACGTTAAATCTCCTCTTCCTGAAGGAGTAGAACCAGGTTTGGTTGAAACTTCTTTTTTTGATCCTTCTAATTTTTCTTTTCCTTCAGGTACCCATATTTGTGAAGTTGAAGTAGATGAAGAAACGGGAGATACAAAACTGGTTAAATATACTGTAGTAGATGATTTTGGAACAATTATAAATCCTTTAATTGTTGAAGGTCAAGTTTGTGGTGGTATAGCTCAAGGCGTTGGGCAAGCTCTATATGAAAATGGACATTATGATGATTCTGGTCAGCTAACTACAGCCTCTTATATGGATTACACAATGCCAAGAGCAGATAATTTGCCTCAAATTGTACTCGACTATACTTGTACTCCAGCCACATCTAACCCTTTAGGTGCTAAAGGATGTGGTGAAGCAGGGACAATTGCGGCACCGGCAGCTGTAATGAATGCTGTTATCGATGCTGTTGGAACAGATGTTTCAATGCCAGCAACAGCTGAGAAAGTTTGGAAAGCTCTTAAAAAAAAAAGTTCAAAGAAAGTAGCAGCATAATATATGAAAAATTTTAATTTTAAATCAGCAACAAACTCAAAAGAAGCTACAAAGCTAGCTGGAGGACGTGCAACTTTTTTAGCTGGAGGAATGTCACTTCTTCCTGCGATGAAACTTAGATTAGCTGCTTATACAGATCTTATAAATATAAAAAAAATTAAAACACTTTCTGGAATTAAAGTTTCAAGTAAATCTTTAAGGATTGGAGCAACAACTACACACACCTCTGTTGCATCATCAAAAGAAGTTGGAAAATCAATTCCTTCACTGGCTGTTTTAGCAGATGGTATAGGTGATCCTCAAGTTAGGAATAGAGGAACAATTGGCGGCTCAATAGCTAATAACGATCCAGCTGCAGATTATCCTTCTGCTTGCCTTGCTTTAAATGCAA
>MDTE01141281.1_pt1 | contig 11407 bp, 8 predicted proteins | sample 811231 | NCBI WGS metagenome assembly MDTE01 (sample SAMN05326651, study PRJNA326480) | marine metagenome | isolation source: seawater | place: Indian Ocean: Red Sea | collected 2010
TCTCGTGCTCGTCGTCGTGACGTTGGCGCTGTATCACGTGATTTCTTTGTTTACGCTCTTGTACAAGTTGGCGAGAAAGAACGGCGTGAGTCCGTGGTACGGATTCGTGCTCGGAGGGACGTTTTACATGGCGTTCATCATGTTAGGCGCGGGATTCTTCGTCGGTGCGTTTCATCCCAATCTCAAGGAGGTTCACGATAAGCGCGTGGGACTGAACCAAGACGGGTTTTACGGGAAGACGCACTCGGACAGGAGCAAGGCGTTGGAAGGTTTGTCGTTCACGAGCGCGAGCTTGTTCTTCGCGGTGTTCGTCGTTCTGTTGTTCTGGAGAGATTCCATCTGTGGAGACACGCCGCCGCCACAGACGCAACAGGCGGCGTCGCCGACGGCGTCGTCGGCGTCGACTGCGAAGAGTTCTCGGTTTTCCAGAGGCGCGAGTAACCCGTTCAAAGTGACGCCGCTCAACGAGCAATCCGAGTCGCCGCCGAGCCGCATGGAGATGGGACAGGTGGGAGGTAACGGCGGTGGTGGTTCATCCCTTCGTTTCGGTGCCGATAGATTCGCGGCGAGCTGAAGATGATTGATACGACGACGACGTGTAACGATGAAACAGATTGACGCTCACCGCGCGTCGCCGTCCGACCAATCCATCCCGATCGCGTCCAGCGCGTCAATCTTTCTCTGACTCAGAGTACCGTTTCGACGTTTCTTTCGCATCTGACGCGTCCACGCGGCGAGGCCTTCGTCTCTCTCCTCGTCGACGCGCGTCGTTCGAAACGTCTCCGCGTGCGCCGCGAGCTCGGTCACGCGTCGTTCAAATTCACTCGCGCGCTTCACCTTCCATTCCTCGCACACCGCGTCCAACGCGTCGATGCGCTCGGGTTCCAACTGATCTCGCTCGAATCGTCGCCTCTGCCCTCGTATCCACTGGAACAACGCTTCGTCTTCCACGAATCTCGGCAACCGTCCGCGCGCTTCATAAAACGCTCGCGTCTCCTCCAACCTCTCCTCCCAACTCACCACGAGATGCGCGCGAACGTCCCACTCCATCCCCAACGCATCCAACGCCTCGACGCGCGCGCGCGACAATTTCCCGTCCCGACGCGCGCGTCTCTGATCGAGCGTCCAAAAATACAATCCGTCCTCCGCCCTCTCCGGCACGCGACAGTGTCCCTCTCTCTTCGCGAACGCCTCCAATTCCTCGTACCTTTCCTCCCACCTTCGCACCGTGCGCTCCTCGACGCCGTCGAAATCCACGCCGAGATCCCTCAGCGTCTCGTATTTCTCGCTCGAGATGTTCCCATCCCGATAATCCGCGATTTGATGGCTCACCCACGCGCGCACGCGCGCGGGAAATTTCTCGCGAGGCGTTCCCGCCGCCACCTCCCTCGCCAGTTCCCGCACCCGCGTCTCGAAACTCGTCGTCTCCGCGCGCGTGCCCGGTGATTTACGCAGATCGAACGTCACCCCGAGCTCGGCCAATCGCTCGCGACGGTCGTTCGAGAGCGCGCCTCGTCTCGCCAAACTGCGCTGTCGCGCCAACCACCGCCGTTGCGCGTCGAGCGCTCTCGGAAGCTCGATCGTCGCGTGCATCGCTCGAAACAGCGCCAACTCGGCGTATCGATCGTCCCAGGACGTCCGTCGTCCCTCTTCAGAGGACGAGGACGCGTCGGCGTCGCGCGAGGCGGTGGCGACGACGGAGAGGAAAAGCCGTTGGGGCGACCGATGACGCGTCATCATCATCGCGCGCGCGTCGCGGCGACACGCGCGCGCGGACGACGACGCGGAGACGGTGACGACGAACGCCATCGCGCGCATGCGGTCGACGTCGCGCGGGAACGATCGGTCTCGTCTCGCGACGCGGCGCGGACGATGAATGAATTGATTGCGCGAGGCGAAATGTGGGAACGACATCATTCGTGACGTCGCGCGACATGTTCGCGCGCGCGCGAGCGCCCGACGCGCGCATGTCGACGCGCGGGGTGACGGTGGTGACGCGTCTGGCGTCTCGAAGCGCGCGACGGGCGTCGCGCGCGGGCGATGGAGGCGTGGGCGCGACGCGTTCGTTGACGTTTTTGTGCGAGCGCGCGCCGGTCGTCGACCTCGCGTCGCAGCGAGACGCGTTCGAGTCGCGCGCGTACGACGGGGTGGTGTATCCAGATCTTCCGTCGTCGTCATCGGACGCGGAGGATGGAGAGGCGGCGGCGATGCGCGCGTGGGCGCCCGCGGCGGTGCGCACGGTGGCGGGCGCGGCGTGCGAAGACGTCTCCGCCATTCGACGGCGGGCGTTGCGAGCGGTGGAGGCGTCGAGAGGGGTCGAGAGGTGCGCTATTTTGTGCGTGAGCGGTGACGCGCGCGGGGACGTCGGACGAGGGATGACGAGCGAGGATGTGCTGCGAGAGTTGGGTTCGATGCGACGACGCGGCGACGTACCGAGAGAGACGACGCTGCTCGCGGTGGCGAATCCCATGCTCGGTGCGGTGGAGGCGGAGCGCATGGCGCGAAAACGAGAGCTCGGCGCGGAGGGATTCATCACGCAGCCGGGGTTTTTGAGCGAGAGATTCGATCGATGGCGAGACGCCGCGGATCGCGTCGGCGCGTTGGATGGATTTTCGCGAGACGGAGGACCGAACGGTCTCGCGGGTCTCTTCCTCGGCGTGTGCGCGCCGCGCTCGGCGAAAAATGTAGAATTTTGGTGTGCGTTGACCGGGGTCGACATCGACGCGGACGCCGAGGCGCGCGCGCTCAGGGATGAGTACGCTCGCCGCGCGAGAGAGATGTCCCGTCGACGTTTCGACGACTGGACCTTCGAGCGCGTCGAGCTCGCGCTCGTGCGCGCCGTCTCGTTCGAGCGCGCCCTCGGCGCGCACGTCATGCCCGTCACCAAGGGTGGGTACGCTCACGCCTTCAGGCTCGCCCGCGACGTCTTACCGTCGTTTAGATGATTGTAGACGGATGCGCGCGAACGAGCTCGAGAAAAAGTTAAGTTTTTCACGTCACACCGTCCCGCGCGCCGTGTCGTCCCCGTCGTCGTCGCGAAGGACGCGCGCGCGCGCGCGTGAACCATGCGTTTTCTCGTCTATTTCCTCCATCGCTACGTCGATTTCAGGTGCGCGCGCGCTCGCGTCGTCGCGCATCATTTTCGCGCACTTTTCAGCCGCCGCGAGCGAATGGGCGTCGCGCGCGGCCGCGTCGTCGGTCGCGTCGCTCTCGCTCGCGCGCGCGAGATGAACGACACACACTGACCGCGACGACGTCGCTCTCGTCGCTCGAACAGGCGCGCGGAGTTTGAATCCGTGGCGGAGCTCTGCGGGCTCGAAGACGCGTCGACGCTGCGCTGGACGCGCGCCGACGAATCGGACGTGGACGCCACGCCGTTTTGGTACGTCGATCTCCCGAGCGAGGAATTAGCGCGAGCGATCGCGTCGCGCGCGTTGCTCGTGCGAGGCATCGTCGAGGAGTGGGGCTCGGGCGCGGATGAAGAGGCGTGCGCGCGCGCGGCGGCGGCGTACGACGAATCCAGAAAAACGCCGTACCTCGACGAATCGACGACGTTCAGGGTGGAGGTGGAGGATTTCGGGTGCAAGGGCGGGACGAATGACGTCGTGCGGCGGCTCGACGTGCTGAATCTGCCGTTCAAAGGAAGGGCGAATTTAAAGAATCCCGAACACGTGTTTTGGAGCGTGGTGAGCGACGCGGAGCGGTCGGGCGACATGCCCGGCGTGCCGAAACGCGTGTTTTTCGGACGTCTCGTCGGTCGATCCGATCGGTCGATGCTTCGGAAATACGATCTCAAGAAGCGGACGTATCTCGGGCCGACGTCCATGGACGCGGAGATGGCGCTGTTGATGGCGAATTTCGCGCACGCGAGACTGGGCGGGGTGATTTTGGATCCGTTTTGCGGGACGGGATCGATGCTCGTCGCCGCCGCGCATTACGGGGCGATGACCATGGGCATAGACATCGATTGTAGGGTGATCAAATACGGGAAGAGCGCGGCGACGAAATCGGGCAAGTTTGGCGTCAAGGCGGACGACGCACCGAGCGTCAACGTGTGGTCGAATTTCGAGCAATACGGCTTGCCGCCGCCGCTGGCGTTGATTCACGGTGATTTACACGCGCTTCCGACTCGGAAGTTTGGATTGGAGGGGATGATCCAGGGCATCGTTGCCGACCCTCCGTACGGCGTTCGCGCCGGTGGACGAAAGAGCGGCGGTCGAAAGCCCGTGACGGAGGATTACATCATCCCGGATGAGTTGCGAGACGGGCACATCCCGAGCACGGCGCCGTACCTGTTCGGCGAGATGAACGACGACCTCATGGAACTCGCCGCAAGATTCCTTCCCATAGGCGGCCGTCTCACGTTTTTCCTCCCCGGCGTCCTCGCGGACACCGAGGAAGAGGTCCGAGAGCTCGTCCCGTCGCATCCGGCGCTTCGTCTTCGATGGCACTCGCTCGAAACCTTCAACGAAGCCTGGGGTCGCCGTCTCGTCACCTACGAGAAAATCGCCCCGTACGACGCCGACGCCGCCAACGAGGCGCGCGCGCGCGCCGCCGCCGCGCGCGCCGCGAGCGACAAACCAGATTTAATCGAGCGCATGCGCGCGCTCGTCCGCTCTTCCGACGCCGGCGAGCGAAAGCGTCGGCAGAGATACGAGCGACGCTTCGGCAAACCACCCCCGGACGCCTCCGAGACCGAGTCGTGAGCGACATTCCGCTCGCACGCGCTCATAGATTCATACCGTAGTTGTAGCAGACCGATCTAGTCGCTCGTCGTTCCCGTTCGGTTTCGAGCGCGCGCTCGAGCGCGCGCGACAGTTGGTGTGGGCACATCTTCGCGCCCCTCACTCTGACGCTCTCTCTCGCGCTCCGTCGCGGTCGCGCGCGCGAGAACCCGATGAAGACGATGCGTGGGTCGCTGTTCGTGGCGCCGTCGGCGGTCGCGCGCGTCTCGCGCGCGCGCCGCGCGTCGTGCCCGCGCGTCTGCGCTCGAGGTGTGGATACGCTCGTCGACGCGCGCGTCGCGCGTCGCGTCGATGGATCGCGCGCGGCGGTGGTGGCGCGCGCGCGGGCGCGTGTGGTGATCGCGCGCGCGTCGGCGTCGCGCTTAGCGCCGCAGCAGACGCGCATAGACGGCGTGGACGCGTACGTGAGCAGAATGGCTGATTTTGTGCCACCGAGCGCGGCGGCGGCGGCGCTGAGCGCGTTCGCGCTCACCGCGATGGGATTCATGATCGGGTGTCTGGTAACGCTCCGAGAGGTTGTGCGAGCGTGTCGAGAGGCGACGCTCGCGTCGAGGGCGGTGCGAAATTGTGCCAATTCCATCGACGGGTCGTGCTCGAGCGTCAACCGGTGCACGACGAACATCGACGAGACGTGTTCGGGGATCGACGATTTCCTCGTCCAGGCGAGCACGATCGGGATGACGACGAACAACATCTTAACGGAGGCTGGGCTGTTGCAGCGACGGGTGACGGAGCTTCCGAACGCGCTGATCGGCGCGCTCGGGGACGCCACGGAGCCCCCTCCGCCGAGGAGCGTACTCGCGTCTCGCGAGGGAGAATCCGTCGAAGAGGTGGCGCGACGGGACATCGTGTTGGGGAAGGAGATCACGGGTAGAAGATTAGGGAACGGCTGGATCGGCAGCACGATGCACCGATTTTTCTTTTCCAGGGAAAACACGTTCGAGGTGGGAGAATACGTAGCGGTGAAGCGCAGTAACAATACGTACACGTGGGGAGTCATAGAAATGACGGATTCGGGCGAAAGCGAGCACGGGGAAGAGTTGAACGGCGTGGAAGCGTCTCGCGATAGCGTATTAGGAGACAGCATCGAGTCCGAGGCGGCGACGTGCGCGTGGCCTATGCGAGATTTACCCGCCGAGGAGGCGGCGAAACAAATCGAAGAGGCGAATCAAATCACCGTCGGCAAGGTGTTCCGCGCGCTCATTCGCATGCCGATACCGAAGAGCTTGGGCGAGACCGAGCGACAGTATCGAGTCGTCGTCGAGCTCGATCGAGATTTGTACAGATTCAAATACGTGGACGCGTCGCTGCTCGGCAAGAGATACTAATCATCGCGTGTAATCACAAATTCGCGTAATATCGCGACACCATCTGCGACAATCGATTCGAGTCCGCACCGCTAAATGTTTCAACCTTTTTCCCGTCGACGTACACCGCGAACGTGGGCATGCTCGAGACGCGCTCGTATCCCGAAATGTCTTGATTTTCGTCGACGTCCACCTTGAGAAAGTATGCCCGAGGAAACTTCGTCGCCATGCCCGTGAACACGGGACCGATCATCTTACACGGCCCGCACCACGTCGCCGTAAAATCGACAAACACGAGCGGTTTCGTTCCGGTGATCTTTTGGTACATCGCGTGATCGTGAATCTCGACGACGCCCGCCTTGACCGCCGGCTTCCGCAGTTTCGCCCGAACCGCGTTCACGCTCTCCGCCAACGACGCGTCGCCCGGCAAATCATCAAACAAACCCGTAAACACCCCATCTGCTTCCTCCAGTCTGTTCAACTCCACGAGCGCCGTCCCCTTGCGAAGTGCGGCCTTTTGATACCCCGGGTCTCGCGCCAACGCCGCGTCGGCGTCCTCGAGCGCGCCCGCGTGGTCCCCCAATTTCGCTCTACTCGCCGCGCGATTCGCGAAGAGCAACGCCGCCCCCGGAGGACTATCTGACCCCTCTCTCAATCCTTCGTCATACGCCGCAATCGCGCCCTCGAAGTCTCCAGCCTTGAACTTTTCGTTCCCGTCGCGTCTCGCGTTCGCCAACCGCTCGAGCGACGCCTTCGCCTCTGGAAACGCACCCAGCGCCTTCAATCCCTCCTCAAACGACCCGAGACGAACGAGTAAACGCTCCAACCGTTCCTTCGCCCGCGCGTACGTCCCATCGTTCGCCCACGCGATCGCACAGCTCGTCACGGCGGCGCCGTAATCTCTTTTCGCCATCCACGCCGCCGCTTCGTTCGCCTTTGCCCTGGCGCGCTCGCCCCCGGTCGTCCCCGCGTCGTGACTCTCGACGTACAATCGAATCGCCTCGTCGTATTCCCGCCTCGCGAGCGCGTCGTTCCCGCGCGCTCGCGCCGATTCAGACGCCATTCCACCGTCGGCACTCTCTGACGCATCCACCGCCATGACGACGCCGCTTCGCGCGCTCGCGAGACGCGCGCGCGAGACGACGACGACGACGACGATGTCATCGCGCGCGTTTTCGAGACGCGCGCCGCCGCCGCCGCTGACGTCCATCGAGCACGTGTGGGAAGAGGTGCTCGACGAGCGTTCGGGCCGGAAATATTACTGGAACGTCGAGACGGACGAGGTGCGTCGCGATGGACGACGACGGACTCGGCCGTTCGATGACTGACACCTCTCGCTCGCAGACGACGGAACTCGGTGCGTCGAGACCGACGACGTACTCGGCGCTGGACCCGTCCGCGCCGGCGCCGGGGGCGAACGGGCCGCGAGGCGCGCCGCCGCCGCAACGCGCGCGCGACGACGATCGAGGCGGTGGATCCATCGTCGGTGGATTGGGTGGGATGATGGCGCAGGGCGCGGCGTGGGGGATGGGAAGCTCGCTGGGACACCGAGCGATCGGTGGGATTTTCGGGTACGGCGGCGGGTCGTCGAGCGCGAGCGAGGGCGGCGGGTACCCCGTCGGGGGGGATACCTCGGCGCCGACGCCGCCGGATTTCGGTGGACAGAGCGGAGAGTTTGATTACGATGACGACGGGTTCGGGGATGGGAGCGATGACGCGAGTTTATTCGATTTCTTTTCCGAGGATTGAGTCCGAGTCGGCGCTACGGTACGCTTGTAAGAAAAAATCGCGCCCGCGTTCGGGGAAGAAACCGGATGTAACTCGGTCTTTCTTTCGTTCGTTCGTTACAAAACCACGACGATTCGCGTGCGTTAGGAACCGATGCGAGCGACTACCGCGACGCGCGCGTGTCTCACGCGGCGGTCGCTTTGGAAGTGGCGGAGTCGCCGTCCTCCTCGGCGGCGTCGCCCGTCGGCGTCGACGGCGCCGCCGCCACCGCCGCCGCGCGGAATTTCGCCACCGTCTTCTCGCTCACAGAGATCGCTGGACTCGCCTTGACGGACATCGGCGACTGCGCCGCCTCCGTCTCCGTCTGCTTCGTCTTCTCATCCTTTTCGATCTTCTCTTCGATCCAAGCCTTGAGCGTCGAGCTTCCGTATCCGTACTTTTCCGGCAACTGCACGTAATCCTTCGTCTCCACCTCGGGTTGCTTTCCCCAATGTTTCGGGAACCTCGCGATCCACGGTCTCTTCGGATTTCTCACCGAAACGTACTCGTACTTATCGTTCGTCCGTCCCGAACCGTCCGTCGCCTTGAGCGGCGTCCCGAATTCGTACTTGGTCCCTCTCGCGTCGCCGAACATGTTCACCTCGTCTCGATTCGCGAACAACCATCCATCGATGAGGTTCTTCTCATCGAAATCAATCTCTCGCTTCGACTTGACCGCCTCGAACGGGCGCACGTCGGTGCGGATCACCGCGGATGCCTCGACATCCGACGGTTTCTTCTTCGGCGTCGAGCGTCGTTTGGGCGACGCGAAGCCGCCACCGTCGCCGTTGGAGGCCACCTGTTTCACGAGGGCGATCGCACCGGCCACCGCGGCGATGATCACGGGCGCGCGCATGGTGGAAGGGCGCCGCGAGGCGTCGATCAGTGCGGAATTGATCGAATGGCTGGTCATTGTGTCCCGGGGGCGCGGGCGAGACGCGCGCGCCGACGCGGGGACACATCGGGACGCGGACGGGACGAGGGTGATCGAAAAGACGAAAGGACGAAAGGACGACCACGAACGATCGTGGGTGGGAGAGGAGACGTGAAGTGAGTGACTATCGTGGCGTTACTCGCGAAGGACGGACGCGAAACCGTCGACGCGCCGAGACGTCGGCGAGTCGACGCGCGAGGCGGGATCTTTATTTTTTCGAGCGCTTGGTGCGCGCGGTGGGTTCGGGTTTCGGTGCGGCGGTGGCGGCCTCTTGTCGCGCGGCGGCGCGGTCGGCGGCGGCCTCGCGGCGCTCGCGTTTCATGCCCTTCATCTTCGCCGCTCCGAGCGCCTCCAAGCCGACTTGCTTCTCCACGTATAACCGACCCACCTTGCCCTCTAACACGTCGTCTGAGACGTTCTTTTGTTTCTTAGCGACGCGTGCCTTTTGGTACGCCTCGCGCTTGACGTCAGGTGGCGCCTCGCGGTGTCGACCGCACGTGAAATCAAAGCTAGGACCCATCTCGGCGAGCTCCACCAAGGGCAACCGCGTCCCGGATTTCTTATACTTGATGGCGTACTGACGAAACATCACCACCGGCGGTCCGCCCGGATTACTCAGCGCCGTGCACACGATGGCGCGATCGATCCCTTTGAGATTAATCCTATCCACGACCCTCCCTCGAAACACGTCGCACAGTATGTTCTTCGCCAATCGCAACCCGTCGTGCGTCTCGAAATCCTCACCCTGAAAACATAAACACGGTTTACTCCCCGCCACCGCCGCGGTCCCGGCGTTCCCGAACTCCCGCATCCCCTTATAATTTCGCACCAACATCTCCACGCAATCGAACAGATGATACTCAAAAAACCGTCCCAACGTCAAACAATGCGGTCGTTTCTTTTGATGCGTCGCCAACGCGAACGCGCCCGCGTCAGCCTTTTTCGCAAAAAATTCCAACGACGTCTCCCCACCGCCCTCGAACGGGCGCACCCCCGGGTTCTTTCGACTCATCTTGTGCGCTTCCTGCCCCTTGACCCGCGCCAGATCCGTCAACACGTTTTTTAAAACCTCCGAGCTCGCGTTCCCTTGGAGACAGAGGAGCGTCTTGCCCGCGCGTTCGATCTTCTTGGGCGCGCGGTCGAGGAGCGCGCGTTTCCCGGCGTTGGTCGTCGCGCGCTTGATCTCCATCTTCGTCTCCATCGCCGCGTCCGACATGGTGGCGCGCGCGCGACGCGGTGCGGTGTGACGCGCGTTCGATGCGCCGAATGGGCGGCGGCGGCGGCGCGGCGCTTTTTGGGCACCGTCGGCGAGCTCGGCGACGCGCGGGGACGAGACGAGGGCGCGCGCGGTCGAGAGGAGGCGGAGACGGGAAAAAAGTGACGGTGCGTGTGTTATAGAAGGCCGTGAACGCGCTCACGCGAGCTCGGAGACGACTTCCGAGGGGAGAAAGTTGGCGGATTTGAGCGTGTCGTCGGCGTCGAGTTTGATGATGGCGGCGCCGATGGAGTCGCTGGCGGAACGACGAGGTAAATCCTTGACGGAAATGCGGTTGGAGATGCCGCCGGTGGTGGAGAGGAGGATTTCATCGGTGACGTCGTCGGCGATGCGGTCGATGAGGGTGATGGTGGCGAGGGAGTCGTCGTCGCCTTTTTTAAACTTCATGCAGCGCACGCCCGAGCGGCCGCGAGAGAGGAGGCGGTACGAGTTGGCGGGGGTGACTTTACCCTTGCCTCGGACGGTGGTGTAGAGGATGAAGGGACCGGTGTCCTCGTCCGCGGATCGCATGCGTTCCTCGGGGACGATGATCATGCCCGCAGTCTTGGTGGGGAGGATTTCTGAGTCGTCTTCGTCTTCGTCTTCGATTTCTTCGTCTTCGTCGTCGTTTTCTTCTTCGTCTTCCGTCTTCTTCTTCTTCTCGTCAATGCTCTTGATGCCCGCGATCGGTCTGCACGCCGACTTGACGATGCGGAAATCGCTCACTCTGCAGTGAAGCACCTTGGCGGAATCATCCTTGCCCGTGCCGCTGATAAAGAGATGATCCGACGTTCGCGCGAACATCACCTGTTTCAATCTGTCACCCTTTTCGAGCTTGATCACCATCTTACCCTTGTTTCCGAGCATGGACGCCGCGGAGGCGACGGACACTTTCCCTTGGTTGGTGAGCATGACGACGACTCGATCGTCTTCGACGCTGTCGAGTGTCAAGTCGGTGGACAACACCGCCGACACGGTTTGGTTTCTCTTGGCAAACGTCGCGAGCACGCTCGTCACCGGAACGCCCACCGTGTTCCGCTCCGCCTGCGGGATGATCTTGGCGGGAATCTTTTGAAGACGACCTCGATCGGAGAAGAACAACAGGCTGTCCGTGTCCATGCAGTGCATGGCGGCGGATAACTCGTCGTTGGCGCGCAATTTGCTCATGCGTTTGCCGCGCGTGCCTCTGTTTTGCGCGCCGAAATTCTTTGGACAGATGCGTTTGACGTACCCGCGCTCGGACAAGGTTAAGATGTTATCCTGGGGCGGTCCCTCATCGACGTCGATGTCGGCCGAGGACGATCCGAGGTTCTCGAGAGACGTGCGTCTCGGTCTCGCGAACGCCTCCTTGGCTTCTCGAGCCTCCTCCACCAAGACGTCGATCACCTTGGATTGATCA
>MDTE01189250.1_pt1 | contig 11407 bp, 9 predicted proteins | sample 811231 | NCBI WGS metagenome assembly MDTE01 (sample SAMN05326651, study PRJNA326480) | marine metagenome | isolation source: seawater | place: Indian Ocean: Red Sea | collected 2010
AAAGATATGGTAAAAACTGTTAATACAAAACCTGAAGATGTTAAATATGTTATACAAACTCATCTTCACTTAGATCACTCGGGTGCAATAGGACATTTTCCAAATGCTACACATATTACACAAAGATTAGAATATGATTATGCATTTAACCCTGATTGGTTTTCAGAACCAGCTTACATTAGAGCAGACTTTGACAAACCAAATATTCGTTGGAAATTTTTACAAGGTAGAAAAACTGATTTTTATGATGTTTATGGTGATGGAGTTATAAAAGTAATATTTACACCTGGACATACCCCTGGTCATCAATCTGTATTGGTTAATCTTCCAAAAACTGGCCATATGCTATTTACTGGTGATGCTTGTTATACGGGTGATCATTGGTGTGACAAATGCTTGCCAGGACTTGTTGCTTCATCTTCTGATGCAGCAGAATCTGTTAAAAAATTGAGAAGAGTTGCGAAAGAACACAATGCAAAAGTTGTTTGGGGTCATGACCCAGTTTCTTGGCAAGATTGGAAAAAAGCACCAATGTTTTATTACGACTAAATTATTATCGTGGCGAAGTGGATTTCATAAAGTCTTTTTCTAAAAATAAACTAAGCCATTTAGTTAGCTTTGGAGCTTCTTTAATCCAGCCATTACCAAATCTAAAATTGGTATAATCTAAGGAACAAGCAATTGATATTTGGTCCATAGTTAAATAACTTTCATCAAAATTTTTCCAATTATTTTCTAACCATTTTATAGTTCTTATAATTCTTATTTCTTGTTTACTCATGAATTTTTTACTTTTTTCATTATCAGGTCTAATGGATTCCATTCTCCATTCCAAAACAGATTCCATTAATCCATTTGCAATGGAAGTTAACGACATTACTTCCCAATAATTTTTTTTTGGAAATAAGGTATTTTTTTTTGAGATTGAATCAAGATACAAGCAAATATTATCGCTATCTAAGATTGCCTTTTCATTAACTAATAAAGTTGGTATTTTTCTTATAGGGTTATGTTTATCTAAAAAATCAGCTTCATAAACATTGATAATTTTTTCTTCTAAATTAATTTCTTGGACCAAAGAAGTTGCTTTGGCTTTTCTTCCAAAAGGTGAGTTAGGACCATTAAATAATATAATTTGGTCTTTCATAAAGATTATAGCTTGCTGATAAGAAAAAAAATATTGATAACAAGAAAAGCTGATATTTCTTCTTTTAATTGTTCATAATTAACTTTTCTTAGCTCAGTAGAAGATAAAGCTATATCAACCAAACTTTTTGTTTCCTCTTTTGTTATGCCTATATCTTGAGATAAATCTTCTATTATTTTATGGTAAGAAATTTGATTAACTTTTTTATTTTTCATTCAATAATTATTGCTACTGTTCCAGGATCAACACCTTCTTGATCGTTGTGTATGTTAACTTTAATAACTTTTCCATCTACTGGAGAATTGTGATGAACTTCAGTTTTCATAACTTCCATTATAAATAAATCATCATTTTTCTTAACAACATCTCCTTCTTTGACTAGAACTTTCCATATATTACCCGGCACTGTTGTTTTTACTTCAGTAGTCATAAATGTTAATTAAAAAAACGAACCTTTATATTTTTCATTCCTCTTTTTTCAATTATTTTATTTCTAATTTTTTCATCCAATTTTTCCTTATCAAAATCTATAATTTTAATGTGGTCAATTTTTTTGGACGTTTCATTATTAATTATTAAATCTTTTTTATCATAAGTTATTAAGCTTTTTTCAGTACAAATATCAGTTTGTTTTGCTCTTAATTCTTGTGCTTTTTCTACAGATATTTCAACAAAGTTAAAACTATCACCGGGCTTTGCTTGACCAAGTTTCCAAAATGCTGAAGAAGGAACTGTATAAGGAACAATAAACCCTCCCATACTAGGCCCATCATTAACTAATATAATTGGAGTTTGACCAGCTAGATTAATTGCACCAGCAGGATACCCTTGGTCGATAATATTTGAAGGAAAAGTTCCATGTTCTAGTCCTTTGTTAACAGCTTTTTCTGCAAAAGACCATTTAGGACCTTCTAATCTATAGCCAGTTCTGTCGCTTTTTGATTGAAGCTTCCAACTAGAATTTAAAAACATTTTATGACCTTTTTCATCAATCCAATCATCATTTGGACCTTTGACAACTTCTATAGACCATTTTTTATCAGTAGATAAAACTGGAATGGAACTTTCTTTTATCTTTCTAACTTCATGTGAATTATTTTTATGTAATGGAATTATTTGTCCTTCTTGAATAGCTTTACCATCTATACCACCAACTCCGGCTTTATGAAAAGTTGATCTTGAACCTAGCCATGGCGATGTATTTATTCCACCAGAAAAGGCTATGTAAGATCTAGCTCCAATAGTAGCAAAAGACATTTCTAGAATTTGATCTTTTTTAACTTTTATGCTTTCCCAAAGAGGAACAGGTTTACCATCTATTTTTGGAGACATATTGGCTCCTGTGATTGCAATAAGTCTATCACTATTAAATTTAAGAGTAGGGCCCATGAATTGACATTCTAAAGCAGCGGTTCCAGGTTCATTTTGGACAAGTATGTTTGCTAATCTAAATGACCAGCTATCCATTGGGCCAGATAAAGGAAAGCCTTGATTTAAAGTTCCTATTCTTCCAGGATAATCTTGTACAGAAGTTTCTAGACCTTTTTTAATTACTTGAACCATAATTTTTTAAAACCTTTTTGATTGATCAATGCTTTTTAACCATTTTTTGTAATCTTTTACTGAGAATTTTTGATATTCAATAATATTGTAATCGTAAGTTCCTTCTTTTATTTTTTTTGAAACATGATCAAACTCTTCATAGGTTGTAGGAACGAATTTTACTCTATCACCGGGTTGGAAAAGACATATATTGTTTTCAAAAACGGGGAAACTTTTTTTTGTATCCCATATAGGAACAGGAATAATTCCAAAAATCTGATAACCACCAGGGAGTCTATCTGGATATATACACGTTGAGGCACCACCCATTCCCACAGTACCTTTTGGAGTCCATGTTCTTGGAGGATTATATTTTGGTACAGTTAACTTACATCTAGGATCAAGGGCCATCATAAAAGGAAGGCCTGGCCAAAAACCTATGGCAGCTACCCAATATTCAGTTCCAGAATGAACTCTTACAAATTGGTCAATATTTTCAAGATTGTTTAATTCAGTAATAAGTTCAGGATCAGGTTTTTTTTTAGCAATTTTATCTGAATAATCTTCGATACATTCTTTAGTCCATTTATCTAAATAAACAGTTGGAAAAGAAAAAATTCTACTATTTATTTCTATATCATCTGAAGGTCCTAAAGAATTAATTAAAGATTTTAATTCATTTTTTAATTCATTAAAATTTATTTCTTCAGGCTCATAATGTACAATCATTGAAGCAAAGCAGGGAGAAGTTTCATATACTCCTTTTAATTTATGATCTTTAATTGCCTTAGCTAAATTTTGTGCAGTAAAATTTAATTCTAAATTCATTATATTTCCAAATTCAATAAGCATATATTTGTCACCAGCTGGTAAAAATTTTGGAGAATCATAAATTTTACCTGGAACATTATTAACTTCAGTTTTTATCTCAACTTCAGTATTATTTTTTTTGGAAGAAACAATATTTTCAAAAGCTTTTAAATCGTTTTCTGTATAACCTTGGCCATTTTTATTTTTTGGTGTTTTTGCTATGATTTTTTCAAATGCTTTTACATCTTTTTCGCTGTATTCTTGCTTAGTTTTAGTATTTTTTTGTTGTTTAGGTAGTAAATTGTCTTCTTTTTTTTTAATAAATGAAGCTAAATTATTTTCAATAAATTTTGTATTAAAGTTAGCATCTTCAAAATTTTTGCTTTGAAGTACAGATATCAAAAAAGATTTATTAGTACTTATTCCCTCAATTTCAAAATTTTTTAAAAAATTAATCATACCATTAATACTTTCAGTTCTATCCGAACCTTTAGAAATAATTTTTGCTATCATTGGATCATAATAAAAAGATATTTCATTTCCTTCATCAACTCCAATATCCAACCTAATGTTTTCTAAACTTGTATCTGGAATTTTAAGTTTTGTGATTTTTCCAGGTGAAGGAAGAAAATTTTTTGAAGGATCTTCTGCATACAGTCTGCATTCAATAGCATGTCCAGTTCTACTAATTTTATTCTGTTCTGTTAAATCGAGATTAAAGCCCAGCGCAAATTTAATTTGCATTTCAACTAAGTCAGATTTAGTTATAGATTCTGTAACAGGGTGCTCTACTTGAATTCGTGTATTCATTTCCAAAAAGTAGAATTTTTTTTCATCAATATCGTAAATAAATTCTATTGTACCAGCACCTTCATATTCTTGATTAGTTGCAAAATTTACAGCACTTTCTGCCATTTTATTTATAATACCAGGCTCTATTTTTGGAGCCGGGCTTTCTTCTATAATTTTTTGAAATCTTCTTTGTATTGAACAATCTCTTTCATAAAAATGAACAGCTTTTTTTGGACCAAAACCAAATATTTGTATTTCTATATGTCTTGCATTTTTTATAAATTTTTCTAAAAAAACATCATCATTGCCAAAAGCTTTTTTTGCTAAGTTTTTTGTTTTTTCTACAGACTTAACTAATTCACTGTAATTATTTACAATTTGCATTCCTATTCCGCCACCACCAGCACTTGCTTTAACTAAAATTGGAAAACCAATCTCATTACATCTTTTTTCTAAATCTTTTTTTTCTAAATCTTTATTGTTTAGACCGGGACAAATCGGTAGTTTGCTTTTTAAAGCTAAATCTCTAGCTATGTCTTTGTTACCCATGGATACAATAGTATTAGGTTTAGGTCCTATCCAAACAATTCCAGAGGCAATTACTTTTTCTGCAAATTTATCATTTTCAGCTAAAAATCCATAACCAGGATGGATAGCGTCAGCTTTTACTTTTTTTGCAGCTTCAATTATTTTATCTGCGGATAAATAACTATCTTGTGCTTTTGAACCACCTATATGAATTGATTCATTAGCTTTTTTTACATGTTTACTGTTTCTATCTATATCTGAATAAACAGCAATTGAATGAAAATTTAATTTTTTACAACTATCAATAATTCTACAGGCAATTTCTCCACGATTTGCAATTAGAATTTTTTTCATTTGATTTATTTTTTAAGAGCTTTTTTTAAACTTTTTATTATTTCAACAGCATTAGGTGTATCAGAATGAACACAAATAATATCACAACCAACTTTAGTATCAGTACCACTAGTGTTTTTAACTTTTTTTTCTGAAATAGCTCGTAGACAACGTTTTACAGCCAGTTTGCTGCTATATTTAGAATTTTTACCTTTTGCTATTACAAGTTTTCCTTCTTTGTCATAATCTAGATCGGCATAAAACTCGGCAATAAAATCCAATTTTCTTTCGTCTTTATAAACTTTTTCATGAACAGTATTTGCCATTCCAAAAATACTCACATCAAAAGCTTCAACGGCATCAGCGATTGCTCTAGCAATTTCTTCATCTTTTGAGGCCATAACATATAATGATCCGTGTGGTTTTATATGATTTAAAGGCATATTTAATTCATCTAAAAAAGCCTTAAGAGCACCAACTTGATACATTATCATATTTTTTAAATCTAATTTTGGCATTTTCATTTCTCTTCTACCAAAACCTTGTAAATCTGGAAAAGATGGATGCGCTCCTACTTTAACTTTATGTTTTTTTGCCAACTCAACCGTCTTTCTCATATGGTTAGGATCTGAAGCGTGAAAACCACAAGCAACATTGGCAACATCTATCAATGGCATTATTTCTTCATCATTACCTGCATTATAAATTCCAAAACTTTCACCCATGTCACAATTTATTTTTGTCATTTTTTTCCTCCAAGTTTTAAATTTGTGATCTAATATGAGGAGATCTAGCGTATAGAGCAACCATAGGTATAATTAATAAACCTAATATAAACTGTTGAGCTTCCCATTTTAAACCCCAGCCAATTAATACTGTTGTAATTACCTGTAAAATCATAACCCCGATTACGCTTAATCCGTATCCTCCATAACCTCCTAATAAAGAAGTTCCACCAACTACTACCGCGGCAATTGTCAAAAATAAATATGTATCACCTACACCTATAAAACCACCTCCACTCCATCCAAGAAGCAATGCACCTGTAAGAGCAGCAAAAAAACCACTAATTACATAAGCGCCAACCCAATACCCTCTTTCAGAAATAGATAATCTTGATGATGATAAACGACTTCCTCCAAGGGCGTAGAGATTTCTTCCCCATTTAGTTAAACGAAGAGCAACAATTATAATTATAGAAGCTACAATCCAAATTAATATTATAGGAGGAATAGGTAGACCAATGGTTTTACCATTCATTGAAGCAATGTTTCTCATCCAGTCTGGTACGACACCAAAAACTGTACCAGCTGAAAAAGTACCCATAGCTACAAGGATTTGAACACCTCCTTTAACAAAAAATCCAACTCCCAATGTTAAGATTAGTGCTTGGCCTTGTAACCTAAAACTTAAAATACCATTAATTAATCCTATTATTAAACCTAAAATTAACACAGCAACTAAACCTAACCAAGGAGGCACCCCTTTGGAAATTAAAGACATCAGGGCAACATTAGAAGCTCCTATTAAAAATGGAATTGATAAATCAAGACCACCTAATAAAGCAACAAATGTTTGACCTACTGTGGCTAAACCCAAAAATGCTGCAAACACTAACATTGATTTCATGTTAAGAAGTGAAAGAAACCCATTTATTGTAAGCGAACCCAATATAAATAATCCAATTAAAACACAAATACCTATGAACACACTTTTTTGTGCAGTTATGTATTGACCAACAACTCCCATCAATATAATAAAACCTAGGAAAATTAAAAAAGACACTAAGGTACGCCCCGAAAAGAAACCTTCAGCAATAAATGAAACAAAAATAAAAATTAGAATTAACAAAATAAATGCTAGAGTTTTCCATTTATTTTCACGAACGGTTTTAAAGAAGAAATTTTCTTCATCACTCTCTTCTTCCTTTTCTTCTTTTGGAAATTTAGTAAATATATTTTGTTTTAAATCACTATTAATCCATCTGACAGAAAAATGATACCAACCCCATAGTATTAATCCAGTTACTGCTATTGAAAATGTAACTATGTTCATCCAGTCGGCGCCGTCATACCAACCTAATACTGCAGTACCTATACCGCATAATATTGCAAATAATAATCCTAAACCTTTAAAGAAAAGAAAAGCTGATCTTTTCATTTTATTTTACCTCTTCCCATTGACTTAGTTGTCTATCACGGGCAATTTTTTGCCTATAAATGTTCATAAATTGCCACACCAATGGAGTTAAAGGTATTCCGATAGCAAACACAGCAATTATTTTATAAAAAGAATATCCAACCGAATAAAACATTGCAGACCACAAAAGACCAGCAAAGACCACTATATACATATAAGGAGCAAACCTTTTATAACTTGCTTTTTGTCCCATATTTAAAAACAAAAAGTATTGTACTAAAAAAACAGCAAGAATACTGAAAGCTATTTGTGAATAGCCGCTTCTTATAATTTCATAAAAAAATCTTTCTGGTCCTTCATATTTTACTTGAGATAAGTCTCCAATATTTAATTCACTTATTATCTGAGGCTGGTAAAGAGAAGTATCATTGGATATGAAAGTATTTCCACCAACGAAATAAGTTGCGAGAATAGCTAAAAAACCAAATCCAAAAATATAAACATTTGTGAGATTCTTTATTCTAGAGTGAGCAAATGGTGCGGTAATTACAAAAAGTAATAAAATAGTTAATATGACACCATATCCTTGGATACCAAAAAAGCTTTTATCGACACCTTCAATTAAATTATTATAAGAAATACCTTTCAAAACAACCATTGTTAAGGCAGCTAAAAAGAAAAGCATGGCGGTGGATTTTGTTCGATTGCTAAATTGCGGCAACATAGCGACCACAATTAAAGAAGCAAGCAGAACTACACCAGCAATATAAATTATACTATACGTAGTTCCTGAAAGAGATAAATTAGAAAAATAATCAATCTTTTCAAGACTAAAGTACTTAGGCGATGAAGTTTCAATACTACTTGTTTGCCCTGATTGTAAGCTTATTCTTTCAGTATCTTTTAACAAATCTTTCTCTTTATCTTCAGGATCAAAAATTAATCCTGCAACTATGATTGCAACAATAATCGCAAAAGAAACGGTTGAAGGACTCCTGTGAACTGAAAGTAAGTATAGCATAAGAGCAAGACCAGCTATTCCAATAATAATATAAAATACTATTGTTCCTGGTGTTTCTGTTAATCGAACCACAGAATGCCCAGCTAATGATCCACCCTTAGCAGTTCCAGTTCCAGTAGTTGCTCCAGCCTCACCTTCTTCAACTATAATATTACCTGTAGCGTCTAACTTACGCACTTTTTGACCTCGTTGATAAGCTTTAGAAGCTTCGTCGATATCCTCTTTTAATTCCGATTCAATTACTATAGGCTGATCGTAAACTTGGTGAATTACAACAAACAATCCTGCAAAAGACATAAGAATGAAAAAAACCATAACAGACAACCCTTTAGTCACTCTTTGTACATACGGAAGTATAAGACTTACAAGTAAAGCTATAACCAATACTGCTCCATAAGATAAATCGGAGACAAAACTTTGTAATCTTTCAAATCTAAAAGTAACTAAAATATAATTAATTAAATAAAGGTTTCCAGCACCTAATATTGCACCAAATGCACCACCTCGACCCCCCACAAGACTTGCTCCACCAAGAACTAGAGCGGTTACTCCTAAAAGTGTATACTTTGTTCCTTGTATAGGATCTCCAGAACCAACCAATGCAGTAAAACATATAGCAGATAAAGCAGCAAAAACTCCAGCTATTAAGTGAGCAACTATTCTTACCCAGTTAATTTTAACACCACTTGTAAAAGCTGCACGTTCATCAGCTCCCATTAATTTTAAGTGGCCCCAAAAAGCCGTATGGGTTATGATATAAAATAATATTGTTGCTAAAATCATTAGAAGAAATATTTCATTAAATATTGTAAAGCCTTCACCCCAAGGTATTAGCCAATCAGGTGCAATTCCTCCTGGACGAGATAGAATAACAAGATTAATTCCAGTGAATGCCAAATAGCCTGCTAATGCTACTATAATTGGTGAAACCCTCACAAAAACAACAATTAAAGCATAAAAAAATTGCCAAATTAAACCTATTACAATAGCGTAAATGAACCATCCAATAGGAGTTTGCAGGTATCCATGAGCATATAGTTGGATACTACTTACATTTATAAAACCCATAAATGGACCTATAGATAAGTCGACACCACCTCGACCAGCCATAACTATAAATGTCAAAGCATAGGTCGTTAATATTAGAGGTGCGCTAAGGATTATTGCACTACCGATACCTGATTGTGAAATTATAATTGGACTTCTTATCATTGCAAATATTAATAGTGAAAAGAAAATAAATATTGGCACCATAAGATACTTATTTGAAGAAGTATCTACACTTGATCTATAAGTTTTTGTTATTTTTTCTACTAGTTCCATAAATTAATCAAAATATACAATCTTAATTTTTTCAATGCCCAATTTATTTTTAAAATTTTTTTCCTTTTCTTTTAACTTGTTAAAATCAATTATTTTAATTTTTTTATTATTTGACACTGGCGCATTTTCATTTTCATTTCTTGTTTTAATGATTTTATCAAATTTATTTACATCATCAGAAGTGTAACTTGTGGAGCTTTTTGAATATTCATTTTTAATATTTGAATTTTCAGCAATATTAACATTTGTGAATTGTTTAAGTTTATTAAATTTATGGAAATCAGAAGAATTATAATATGTATTTTTTTCTGATTTATGAGGTTTCTTTGATAAAGATTTTTCACTATTTTTAATATTCATAATGTTATCAAAGTTGTTATTGTCAGACATTGAGTATTTAATTTGATTTTTAATTAATTGATTGTAGTTTAGTTTATTTGTTTTGAATTTTTTAAAATTATTTAACTTTTCGAAACTAGTTAAATCTTCTTCCGTGTAATAACTATTTGTAGTTTCTTTTTTCATTAGAATGTTTTTATTTTTATTTTTTTATTTGAATTTTTTTCTTTAGAGTTTTTTTCTTTCTCAAAATCTACAACTTTTATAATCTTTTTATCTACGTTAACAGGTTTTTGTGTGTGAGTATTTATTTTATTTGTATTTTTTGTAATACTTGTACTACTTGATTTGTTAATACTAGTTGATACTATACCTGCAGTTTGACCAAACATTCCTTCAAGCAAAGTATCAGCTTTAACTTTTTCATTTTCAAAAATATCGAATATTGTTCCATGTCTAAATACAATTACCTTTGGACAAAGTCCGATAAATTCTTCAAGTTCACTAGATAGAAAAATTACTGTATTTCCTTCTTCTACAAAGTTTCTAAGATGAATATACAAATCTCTCTTCGTGCTAACATCTATACCTCTTGCTGGATCATTTAGAATAAGAATCTTTGGATGTTGGGCAAAAGATCTTGCTATCATAACCTTTTGTTGATTTCCTCCGCTCAAGGAACCTATAAGATTGTCTCTTGGTCCAGTTTTTATACTTAGTCTTTCAACTTCATATTCATATATACCATTTAACTCAAGCCAGTTAATAAAACCTAACCATCCCGCTTTGCTTGTTGTACGATAAAGTGGAACAACTAAATTTTCGTAAATACTTAAATTAGGAAGTATTCCTTCTTTTTTTCTATCTCCCGAAACAAAAGAAATGCCATTGTTTTTTGCTTCCATTAAAGAATTATATTTTGTGAATTTGTTATTAACATCTAAGACTTCGGTAGTACCACCTTGAGATTCCTGCACGCCAGCCAATATTTTTACAAAATCATCTTGTCCATTACCATCTAAGCCTGTAACACCTACTATTTCACCTTTACGTACTTCAAAGTTAACTGGCGTACTGTCAGGCCAAACAACTAGGTTTTTTGCTCTCATTACCACTTTGTCAGTCTTTGTTTTTACCGCAACAGATGTAGATTTCTCTCCTGATTCAGTTCTTCCTGTCATTAAACTCAATAAATTTTTTTCATTAAGATCTTTTTTTTCTAAAACACCAACATCTTTCCCGTCCCTCATAACAGTTGCCTTATCACTTATACGTATTAATTCTGCTATCCGGTGAGTAACAATAAAAACAGCAACACCATTATCTCTTAAATCTCTCATTTTTTTAAACAGTCTTTCAGTTGAATCAAAATCAAGTGCAGCCGAAGATTCATCTAGAATTAATACTTTTGTGTTTTCACGTAAAAATGCTCT
>MDTE01120800.1_pt1 | contig 11406 bp, 13 predicted proteins | sample 811231 | NCBI WGS metagenome assembly MDTE01 (sample SAMN05326651, study PRJNA326480) | marine metagenome | isolation source: seawater | place: Indian Ocean: Red Sea | collected 2010
AGCATTAGCTCTTCTTTCACCTAAAGCTAAGTTATATTCTCTAGTTCCTCTTTCGTCAGCATGACCTTCGATTGTGAATGTCAGATCTTTTTTCTTTCTCATATAAGCTGCTTGCTTACGTAGTGTATCTCTCGATGCTGTAGTTAAAGTTGATTTGTTTGTTGCAAAAAATACTCTGTCTCTTACTCCCGTCGCCAAATATTCAACAGTATCTGATCCAGTGTATACGTCACTCTGCATCATACCTGATTGTTTCTTTTGCGTTGCGCAAGCTGAAAGTGCTAAGCCCGCCAAAACAACTATTAGAAACCTTTTTAAATTAATCACAAAATTCATGAGTTGCTCCCTATTTATTTACTGATCTTTTCAAAGTTTTATTAAAATCTCAATACAATATTTCAAAATAACGTTCAAGTTGCAAGTCAAATTTTCTATGAAATAAGGCTACTTTGATAACAATCCTGACCAAGAGGGGTCTGAACCGTCAGTTTCCGTCTCTATTAGTCTCTCATTATACCCTGTCAAATCAATTGACCAGAGTTTAGCTGAAAAACCCTCTCCTTTAGAATCTGACTTCGTTTCTCTATAAAAAATTAAAACTCTACCATTAGGCGACCATGAGGGTGCTTCTTGATAATAGTTTTCGGTTAATAATCTTTCGCCGCTCCCGTCTGGTCTCATTACGCCAATATAAAATCTATTTTTATAAACTTTTGTAAATGCAATTAAATCACCTCTTGGTGACCATACTGGAGTACCGTAAAGACCTTTTCCAAAAGTTATCCTTTTAACATTTGATCCATCACTTCTCATTACATAAATTTGCTGCAATCCACTTCTATCAGAATTAAAACAAATATATTTTCCATCAGGAGAATAAGAAGGGGATGTATCTATTGAAGAATGATCTGTAATTCTTTCAACTACTCGTGACTCCAAATTCATAGTATAAATATCTGAGTTTCCATCTTTAGCAAAACTCATTATAATTTTTTTTCCGTCTGGTGAAAATCTAGGCGCAAAAGTCATGCCAGGAAAATCTCCAACGACTTCTTGCATTCCAGTTTCAATATCAAGCAAATATACTCTTGGTAAATTTCTAAAATAAGACAAATAAGTTACAAGTTGATTTTTAGGACTAAATCTTGGAGTTAAAACTAATTCATTTCCTAGAGTTAAATATTTAATGTTAGCTCCATCTTGATCCATAATAGCAAGTTTTTTATATCTTTGTGTTTTTGGACCAGTTTCAGAAACATATATTATGCGTGTATCAAAATAACCTTCCTCGCCAGTTAATCTTTGATAAATTTTATCTGAAATAATATGTCCAATTCTTCTCCAATTATCTGGTGTAGTTGAAAAAGCCAATGCTAAAATTTCCTTTGCCGCAACAACATCCCACAATCTAAATTCAACTCTTAGCTTATCTTCTGAAATTTTTACTTTACCTGTCACCAAAGCTTGTGTTTTTATTAATCTCCAATCTTCAAATCTAGGTTTCACATGGGCTATTTCAGGTTTTTGAACAAAAGAATCTTTTTTTAATGGGTTAAAAAGACCTGATCTTTTAAGATTTACTTCAACTATACCTGAAATTCTTTCTCCAACATTTTTTATAATTGAACCATTGTGATTTATATCTTTAGATCCAGATTCTTGAAAAAGCGGTGAAACAGCAATAGGTAATGGATCTAGATTCCCTCTTGTGATGTCAACTTCGATTAATGAATTAGCTTGTTCTTCTAATATGAATATAAAAAATAATATTGAAAATATTTTTTTCATTTTATCCTTTTAACATTTCATTTGCGTCAAAATTAAGTTGTAAATCTTTCCATCTTTCATATCCGGTAGGAGGTACTCTTAATGGTTGACATATTCTAATGGCTCTAAGAGCGCTTTCAGCTAAAACTTTATAAAAACTTTGTCCTGGTTGATTCATACGTGCGTGATCTAATATTTCCGATTTCAAAACTGTACCATCTGGTCTTAATTTTAATTTAATTCTTACTAATAAATTTTCTTGATAAGGTAAACCTAAAGGCAAACTCCAGCAACCAAAAATTTGTGCTTTTAAGGCATCTTCCTCGCTTAAAGTTAAATTTGATACAAATGACGTTTTGACGTTACTTTGAGTAAGTTTATCGCTTTTTTTTTGTGTCTCAGCATAATCCTCTTTGGATTTATCTATAAGTGCTGCTATTTGATTAGGATCAAAAAGTTCTTTTTTTTCAAATTCTGAAGCTTGTCTAATTTGTTCCTTTATCTCTTCTGGATTTTGTTTTTTTTTAACAATCTCTTTTTTTTCCTTATTTAAATCTTCAGGCAAAGGTATTTTATCTGGTTTCTCTTTTTTCTTTTCAGACGGAGGAGCTTGTTCGGAAACAACTCTTTCTTCTTCCTTTTTTTTTATTTTTTCAAGAATTTCTCTAGCTTTTGGGGCAAAAGGAATATTTGTATCATCTGAAATTTGTATTAATTCTACAGACAAAATAGGAGGTAGATCTACTGGAGCTCTCATCATAAATGGCAAGGTTAAAGTGGTAATAATAATCATAGCAGAATGTAAAACTACGGACAGAAATAAACTTCTAGTCATTTAGCTTTTATATGGCTCAGATATTAATGCAACTTTTGAAAAACCTGCTCCTGAGAGCATTCCCATAACCTCCAAAACTCTTCCATAATTTATTGTCTTGTCTCCTCTAACATATATTCTTGTATCTGTCCGATTATTTGAAATTGCTAAAATTTTTGGAATAATTTTTTCAAAACCAACTTTATGTTCTTGAATAAAAACTTCTCCTTTAGAATTTATAGTCAATGTTAAAGGTTCTTGATCATCTGGGAGAGAATCGGCTGAAGATTCTGGTAAATCAACTTGAACTCCCACGGTTAACAACGGTGCTGTAACCATAAAAATTATAAGCAAAACTAACATTACATCCACGAAAGGAGTAACGTTTATTTCGCTCATTGGTTCTTTTGATGAACGATTAAAATTAAAACTCATAATATTATTCTAAATTATTGATAAAAATCTTTTTGAAAAATTTTCTATTCTAGCGCTATACCTTTTTGAATCACTATTAAATTTATTGTAAGCAACCACAGCAGGTATTGCAGCAAGTAATCCTAAAGCTGTAGCAAAAAGTGCTTCTGCTATACCCGGTGCCACTATAGCTAAACTAGTATTTCTTGAAATTGCAATTGATTGAAAAGAATTCATTATTCCCCAAACTGTACCAAACAAACCGATGAAAGGAGCAGTTGATCCTACTGTAGCTAGAAAAGTAAAATTTTTTTCTATTAATTTTATTTCTCTATCACTAGAGATTTCTAAAACTCTACTCACCCTTGCCGATTGAACGGCAGAAGATTTTGATTTGGTTTTAATCAATTCAACCATTGCAGATTGGAATATGCTAGTAAGAGGGTCCTTGTCTCGATTATTCAAGCTATTATAAAAACTTTCTGCCGATCTTGATTTCCAAAATTTTTCTTCGAAAGAAGTGGTTGTTTTTTCTATTTTTTTAAAAAGTTTATATTTTTCAAATATTAAAGCCCACGAATATATTGAGGCTGCAATTAAAATTATAATAACTCCCTTAACAATAAAATCAGCCCTAATAAAAAGTTGTAGTATAGAAAAGTCTGTTGCTCCTCCCAACCCAACAACCTGTGTAGCTACTTCTTGTTCCATTGGGTTTAATTTGCATCTAAATGTGTCATGAATTTGACGCCAAAATTAGATTTTAAGGGCCTAAAGTTGTGTATCATTGAAATATCTGGCAATTAGAATTGCATCAGCTTTGTTCGAGTCCTTTTTTCTTGAAAGTTTGCTTGAAATAATAGGATAAATTTCAATAGCTTTTGTTCTACTAGCATCTTTATTGGTCTTAATTAAATTGAAGTGCTTTTTCCACTTCATTGGTCTTACAAAGTAAATTGGTAATTTTAATGCTGCACATACTCCTTTTATAACACCAAAGGATTGACCAAAGTTAAACATACTAGTCACTCCTTGTCCTGGCATGGCCGTTACATGTTCAACAACAACTATAGCATCATCAGAATTTTTTATTTCGTTTAGCAATATACTGCTTACCTCTGCGCCGTTAACTTGTCTTTTATTTTTTTTTCCATCGATCATTGTTGGCATTTCGTAAACTTCTATAACCTTTTTATCTTTTAAAACGCAAATAGCGCCGCTTACACCAGGATCTACTCCAAAAATAATCATCAAAATTTCTTTTCTATAAAATTGTTATTAACTTCTAAATTTGCATAAACACTTTGTACGTCATCATCATTTTCCAACGTTTCAAGAAAATTTAAAATCGATTTGGTTTTTTCTTCATTTAATGAAATTTTGCTTATGGGCAACCATTCAATGCCAAATGAAATAAATTCATTGATTTTTTTTTCTATCTCAAGTTTAACTTTGTAAAAATTATCTTTTTTAATAATTATTTCGTGATGTATATCATTTGATAAACAGTCTTCAGCCCCCTCTTTTATTGCTAATTCTAATATATCGTTGTCTGAAATTTTTTTTTTATCAATTCTTATAACGCCTACTTGTTTAAATTGGTGTGCGGCCACACCGGACTCTCCTAAATTTCCACCAAATTTTTGAAAAATAGTCCTTATATTTGAAGCTGTTCTATTTCTATTATCAGTCAAAGTTTCAACTATTATTGCTATTTTTTCTGGTCCAAAACCTTCATATATCAAGTTATCATAATTTAAATTTTTATTCATTTCTGATTTATTAATTGCTCTTTCGATATTATCCTTAGGCATATTAGCTGCTCTAGCTGCTTGAATTGCAGATCTCAATCTAGGGTTAGTATCAGGATCTTTTGAACCTTGCTTTGCTGCCACAGTAATTTCCTTTGAAATTTTGGAAAAAATTTTTGATCTTAATTTGTCTGCTCGACCCTTCCTGTGTTTGATGCCTGCCCAGTGTGAATGTCCAGCCATAAGTTATTTATTATTTTATATTGAACCCCCAAAAAAAATAGGCTCAACATTTTTTGCAAGCCCAGTTTTTTTGTCAGCTATTACGACTAAACCAGATATAGTTGCTTGCCCTAGGGCAGGATAATGTTTTACTGCTGTAGGATCTTTTGAAAACATTTTTAAAGAATTTTCTGTATTCATTCCAATAACAGAATTATAATCTCCACACATCCCTATATCTGTTTGATAAGCTGTCCCCTTGTTTAAAATTCTACAATCTAAAGTTGGAACATGAGTGTGTGTTCCCACAACCATAGTTGCTTTGCCATTAAACAAATGTCCAATTGCCATTTTTTCACTTGTTACCTCTGCATGCACATCAACAATAATAAAATCTGCTTCTCTTTTTAATTTAACTGTTTCAATAAACTTTTTAGCAGCTTTGAAAAGATCATCACATTTTTTCATAAAAATATTTCCCATTAAATTTACTACTGCTACTTTTGTATTATTTTTAGATTTAAAAATACCAAATCCTTGCCCAGGAGATCCGTTAACCATATTTATTGGCCTCAATAATCTTTTTTCAGAATCAATAAAGTTCATTGCTTCTTTTTGATCCCAGATATGATTCCCAGATGTTATAACATCAACTCCCATTCCTAAGTATTCGTCAACAATATTTTTTGTTATGCCCATACCAGAGTCGTCTGAATTTTCACCGTTAACTATAACAAAATCAATTTTTTTTTTTTTAATTAAATTTGGAAGTTCTTTTGCTACTGCTTTTCTGCCGGAAGGACCGATAATGTCGCCTAACATTAAAATATTCATAAATTTGATGTTTGTATTTTAACTTATAATACCTTGATCTGTAAAAATATAGTCTAATTTAAAATCATATTTATTAACAGGAATTGTTCTACATTTTTGAAAAGAGTAGGCTATTCCTAATGCAATAAAATCATTTTTATTTTTTTTTAATGCTCTATCATAATAACCTTTTCCATGACCTATCCGATTAAGGTTTTTGTCAAAAGCAACCAATGGCACTAAAATTACATCAGGTATAATTTTTTTTTTTGTTTTTTTTTGGCTCTAGAATACCAAAATTATTCACATATAACGGATCCATATAAGACCAAAATTGAAAACTCATACTTTTAGAAGATTCAACAACTGGCAATGCTACTTTAAAATTTTTTTTTGATGCTGTTTTAAGGAACTCTAGAATGTTGACTTCATAATATGAAGGATAATAACCGGCTATCGTAATTTTTTTATTACCAAATTTTTTTTTTATTACATTAAATATGATATTAAAATTGAAATTTATTTCTAAATTTTTCTTGTTTTTAATAATTTTGAGAAATTTTTTTCTTAAAAACGACTTAATTTGTTTCATTTATTGTAGCTTTTCTTCTGATGCTTTATCTGCATTTTCAATAAATTTTTCTATCGATTGAGTAGTTTTATCTAAAATTTCTTCATATAAATTTTTGTTTTCTTCGGCTAATAATTTAAAATCATTAATTTCTTTTTTCAATTTATCAATTTCAACTTCTTTTTCATCTTTATAATTAATTGCTAAAGTTTTTAATTCTTTAAATTTTTCTGATAATTTTTGGAATTCATTTTTATTACTTTTTATTTTTTTTAATAAATCAAAATAATCATCTATAATTTTTATAGCTGTTATTAGAAGAAGTTTATTTTCCCCTAAATTCCCAAGACTTTTTTTTAATTCACCGTATTTTTCATCTAAATGATTCGCTAAATCTACAAGATTGTCCTCTTGACCATCATCACAGGACAATAAATAATCTTTATTGTTAAATTTAATATTTACGTTTGCCATTTATCTATTTCTTCCATAAGAACATCTGTTTCCTGATTAAGTTCGTCAATTTTTTGTCTAAATGTATTTTCTTTACCAAAGCGAGATTTAACATCTTTATTGATATTTTCTAGTTCTGACTTCAATTCCTCATGTTGTGCCAGGAGAGATTGAAAGTTTTTATCAGTTTCCTCTTTTTCCCTTAATAATTGATTCTTTTCTAGGTTAAGTGAATCAATGTGACTATTCATTTTTGATACTTTATTTGACATTAAATTTAATCTTTTAAGAACATTATTTAATTTTTTTTCCTTTTCCCGATAATTTTTCATTTGATTTACCTAAAAATCATATTATTGATTTGATACGTTCAAGTCTATATAGGTTTTATAGTGAGCACACACTTTAAAGATTTATCAAATGCAATAAGATTTCTTTCTATTGATGCTGTTCAAAAAGCTAATTCTGGACATCCAGGTTTGCCAATGGGAATGTCGGATGTGACAACTGTATTATTTAAATACTACCTAAGGTTTAGCCCTAAAAACCCTGATTGGATAAACAGAGATCGTTTTATCCTCTCAGCTGGTCATGGTTCAATGTTGCTATATTCCATTTTATATTTAACTGGATACAAAAGTGTTTCTATAAATGACATACAAAATTTTAGACAATTAAATTCTATCTGCGCAGGACATCCAGAATATGAAAAAAGTTCAGGAATAGAAACTACAACCGGTCCCTTAGGACAGGGTCTATCAAATGCTGTTGGTATGGCGATTAGCGAGGAAATTTTAAAGAAAAAATTTGGTTCAAAATTAATTAATCATAAAACTTATGTTATAGCTAGCGATGGTGATTTAATGGAAGGCATAAGCCATGAGGCGATGAGTTTAGCTGGACATCTTAAATTAAAAAATTTAATTGTTTTTTTCGATAACAATAAAATATCTATAGACGGATCAACAGATTTGGCGGTTTCGGATAATTACAAAAAAAGATTTGAAAGTTATGGTTGGTATTTTCAAGAAGTAAATGGTCATAACGAAAAACAAATATACAATGCAATCAAAAAAACCTTAAAATCAAATAAACCAAATTTAATTTCATGCAAAACTATTATCGGTTATGGATCACCTAACAAAGCGGGTAAGGCTTCTTCGCACGGTTCTCCTCTTGGTGAACAAGAAATAGAGTTGGTTAGAAAAAAATTAAAATGGAAAAACGAACCTTTTAAAATTCCAAAAGAAATAATAAATGAATGGAGAAGAATTGGTAGCAAAGGCAATGAGGAGGAAAAAAAATGGAATAATATCCTTAATAAACAAAATAAAAAAACAAAAGAAGATCTCTTAAGAATATTTAATAATAAGCTACCAGATAATTTTGATAGAATTATACAAGAGTACAAAAAGAATGTTTTTGATGCAAAGCCAAACATTGCTACAAGGCAAAGTTCAGCAAATGTGCTGGAAGAAATTTCTAAAGTTCTGCCTGAAATGATTGGTGGTTCAGCTGATTTAAGTGGTTCAAATAATACTAAAACAAAAAATTCAATAATTATTAAACCAGCAAATTTTAAAGGAAATTATATACACTATGGCGTAAGAGAGCATGGTATGGCAGGAGTGATGAATGGAATGGCTCTACATGGAGGCATAATTCCTTATGGTGGTACTTTTTTAATTTTTTTAGATTATTGTAAACCTTCGCTAAGACTATCAGCTTTGATGAAACAAAGAGTAATTTATGTATTTTCTCATGACTCAATTGGTTTGGGAGAGGATGGACCCACGCATCAACCAGTAGAACATTTTGCTCATTTAAGAGCTATTCCGAATTTAAATGTATTTAGACCGGCTGACACAATTGAAACACTTGAATGTTGGGAAATCGCCTTAAAAAGTAGTACTAATCCCAGCGTGATAGCCTTATCAAGACAAAAAATCCCATTTGTTACTGAGGTGCTCTCAGAAAAAAATATGAGTAGTCAGGGAGGCTATGTAATTAAAAAAAATAACCCTAATCCTGAAATCACAATAATAGCTTCAGGTTCTGAAGTTCAAATTGCAATTGATGCATTTAAAAAATTACAAGAAATTAAAATTAATTCAAAAGTAGTTTCTATGCCTTGCCAAGAATTATTTAATAAACAGTCAAGCGAATATAGAGAAAAAGTTATTGAAAAAAATTCAAAAAAAATATCTATAGAGGCTGGCAGTATATTTGGTTGGGAAAAATATGTTGGCTCAGATGGAATCTCTCTAGGAATTAAATCTTTTGGAAAAAGTGCTCCTGCTAATGTACTTTACCAGGATTTTAATTTAACTAGTGATAACATAGTAAAAATGGCAAAGAAAATTTTAAATAAATAATTATGGCTTTAAAAGTTGGTATAAACGGTTTTGGTAGAATTGGAAGAATGATCCTAAGATCTATTATTGAAAATAATAGAAAAGATTTAGAAATTGTAGCCATTAACAACAGAGGAAATTCTGAAGTGAGTAGTTTTTTACTAAAACATGACACGATACATGGAGATTTAAAAGCTAAAATAAATCACTCAGAAAAAGCAGTTGAAATTAATGGAAAAACAATAAATATGTCTCACGAAACGGACATATCAAAAATTGATTGGAAAAAACATAAAGCTGAAATTGTATTAGAGTGCACTGGCAAATTTAATAATAAAGAAAAATCATCACAGCATATTAAATCAGGAGCAAGAAAAGTTTTGGTTTCAGCGCCATGCAAAGGAGCAAAAAATATTGTATTTGGAGTAAACCAAAAAACTCTAAAAGATAGCGATAAAGTGATATCTGCAGCATCCTGCACCACTAATTGTCTGGCTCCAGTAGTTAAAGTAATTAATGACAGTTTTGGTGTTGAGAGAGGTTTTATGACGACTATTCATTCTTACACAACTGATCAAAGATTATTAGATAACTCGCATAAAGATTTAAGAAGAGCAAGAAGTGCGCCGAATTCAATTATACCAACAACGACAGGGGCGACTAAATCTCTAGGCGACATAATTCCTGATTTAAAAAATAAAATTGAAGGAATCTCAATTAGAGTTCCAACGCCAAACGTTTCCTTAGTCGAATTTGTTTTTTCTACAAAAAAAAATATTAGCACTGAAGAAATAAACAATTCATTTCTAATGGCTTCAAAAAAAGAATTAAAAAATATCTTAAGCACAACAAATGAGCCGTTAGTATCTTCAGATTTTAATCATAACCCTCATTCATCTATAGTTGACCTTTCATTAACTAAAGTTGCTGATGGCAAAATGGCAAAGGTTTCAGCGTGGTACGATAATGAATGGGGTTTTGCGAACAGGATGTGCGACTTAGCAGTTTATTTGGAAGATCTAAAATAAAACATGAGCAAATTAAAAGCTCTTAACGAAAATTTAAACTTAACTGATAAAAAAGTAATTCTAAGAGTAGATTTAAACGTTCCTATGCAAGAAGGAAAGGTAACGGACAAGTCTAGAATTAACAAAATTATTCCGATTATAAATAATCTTATTAAAAAAAAAGCTAAGATAATTTTAATTTCACATATGGGTAGACCGAAGGGAAAAACAGATAAAAAATTATCTTTAAAACCATTATGTTTGATTTTGGAAAAGCTAATAAAATCAAAAGTCCATTTTTCTGATAAAAATAGTGGTCCTATCGCTAAAGAAAATATAAAAAAAATTAATAATGGAGAAGTTTTGTTGCTTGAAAATCTAAGATTTAACAAGGCTGAAGAGTTAAATAGCGTATCTTTCGCAAAAGAACTTTCTGAACTCGGTGATATTTATATTAATGAAGCTTTTTCATGTTCTCATAGATCCCATACATCTGTCTGCGAAATAACTAAACACATAGATTCATACGCGGGTGAATTATTTATAAAAGAAATAAATGCAATAAAAATGCTAACAAATAATGCAAAAAAACCTGTGGTTTGTATTATTGGTGGATCAAAAATCTCAACTAAAATGGGTATTTTAACCAATTTAATAAAAAAAATGGAAACTATTGTTGTTGTTGGAGCTATGGCCAACAACTTTATAAAATATAAGGGATTTAATATTGGTAATTCTTTATTTGAAAAAGGACAAGAAAATTTATTAAAAAACATAATAGCTCAATGCAAAAAAAATAATTGTAACCTTCTAATACCAGAAGATGTGATAGTGGCAAAAAATATTAAAGATAAAGGTCAATTAAAAGATGTTACCAAAATAGAAGACGGAGACTTAATCCTAGATATTGGCAAAAAAACTATCGAAAGAATTTATAAAATAATAGACAATGCAAAAACAATTTTATGGAATGGTCCTGCTGGATTTTTCGAAGCTGAAGAGTTTTCAACGGGAAGTAATAAAATTGCACAAAAAATAAATGAAAAAACTAAAAATAAATCCCTTATATCAGTAGCAGGCGGTGGCGATACTGTTGCTGCAATAAATAAGTTTGGTTGTTCTGATGGATTCACTTATATATCAACTGCTGGTGGAGCTTTTTTAGAACTTCTTGAAGGAAAAAATTTACCTGGTATAAAAGCCTTAGAAATAAAATGAGTGAAATAGAAAATATTGCAAA
>MDTE01045543.1_pt1 | contig 11404 bp, 11 predicted proteins | sample 811231 | NCBI WGS metagenome assembly MDTE01 (sample SAMN05326651, study PRJNA326480) | marine metagenome | isolation source: seawater | place: Indian Ocean: Red Sea | collected 2010
CCTTGTACCTGGACCACCCGTAGTTCCAGATGGTGTATGCCATGAACAGGCCGCTGAACATAAGCCCGTAGCCCCAGATGTGGTCCTGGACCTCTAGGAACTGTGGGAAGCGAACCCCAGTCGAAGGGTCCATCTTGATCCATAGAGCCGCGCTGGGAAGCCCGAATAGGAAAATCGCCAGACCAGTTAGTGCGACTGACCTGGATCTGTCGAATCCGTGGTCCACGAAGTTCCTCACGCATAGCTCCACTGTGGAGATCATGGAGGTGAGTGCAGCGAAAGAAAGAGCCAGGAAGAATACGGCTACCATGACAAGCTGCACCAACGGCCCTCCGGGTGCTTGGGCGAAAACCTCGGGCAGGACTAGGAACGTGATAGCTGAGCTACCTCCGCTTACCGCCCCCAGAGGATCGGCTGAGACGGAGAAGACCGCCATCATGACGGTAAGCCCTGCGATGATGCTGATACTGTTGTTTGCCAGGCACATGGTTGCCGCATTTAGCGTGGTATCCTCGTCCTTCCTCATGTATACTGAGTAGGTGATTGCCATACCCATCCCGGCAGAGCAGGACCATGCGGACTGCGACAAGCCGTTAATCCATGTCTCGGGCTGGACGAGGTACTCGGGTTGTATGCTGAACATGTAGATGAAGCCGTCAAGCGAACCGTCCTTCACGTCCATAACGAATGCCAGGAATAGTGCCGTGAACAGGAGAACGAACAGTGAGGTCATCAGCGTGACGTTTGCCTTCTCGATGGCCTTAGCGCCACCCCAAATGGCGGCTAGGGTGATCAGAACTGTAATCCATTGGAAGAAGATAACCTGCATTGGGTTCTCGAGAAAAGTGTTCCAGACCTCGATAGTGTCGACTCCTTCCGAAAGCCCACCCCTGATCGCTATCTGGAAGTAGTTCAGGCACCAGCCAGTAACCACTGCGTAGTAGAACCCGATTGCCACGTTTATCCATGCCGTCCAGAGACCCATCCACGCGAATCTCCTTCCAGCAAAAATTCGGAAAGTCCCAACTGTGCCCACCCTGCTTCTCTTTCCAAGAGCGAATTCAGCGATAATCAGTGGTACGGACCAAAGGAACAGGAAGATTAGCCAAGGGATCAGGAAGGAGCCGCCGCCATTCGCCCCGACCATTCTAGGGAACCTCCAGATGTTCCCCGTGCCTATCGCTGCACCTATGGTTGCGAAGATTAGCCCCAGCCTTCCACTGAACTGGTCGCTAGATGTCTCTGACTGGGAACCCATCCTATCCCCCTGACTAATCCGTTTCATCTACTGGCATGCCTAGCACCCTTTCTTCCTCTGAGAACATCTCCCTGAGAGAGAATCCCAAGCCTCCCCAGACGAAGGTTGCAATCACCAGGAACATCAGGACGCTGAGTATTGCGTCCCCGAATCCGGCTCTGTAGGGTATCGACAGTTCGTAGTAGTTGCCACCCTCGTCAACTGTTGGGTAGATGAAAGGGAAGGCGCCATTGGTTGTACCTAGCATGGCCTTGTACTGGATCTTCCCTACTGAAGTGTCAGGCAGGGGGACGTGTGCCTCTATGAGAGTGCCATTTGAGCCGTCCCGGAGGGGGCAATGGACGCTAGAGTCTGGTTCGATGAAGGGGGCTCTTGACCAGGGGACCGAGGACCATTCAGTAGGTCCGAAGTCATCCTGCTGCCTAGTAGGCTCTACGAATCTCCACATCAGGTGGGTCATGTTGATGTCAGTAGAATAAGGGAAAGATACGTCAAGGCAGAATCCTATTGGAATGTCTCCGTTGGATGGTACGGTGACGTTGTCTGGGCTGGAAAGCCACTGCCTTGCAGTCGTGTTCTCAATCCCAACTATGGCTCTGTAACGGGGGTCGTCAGCGATCTCCGTCATGTAGAAAGCAATTCCTACGTTCCTTACTGCAATGTGAGCTATGTCCTCGGGCAGCTCGTGGAAAGCGTTGCCTATCTCTATGGTGTAGCAGTACGAGTTGTGCACCCCGTAGTGCCAGTCGCAGAAGTCCCCAGTAGTGGGATATAGCTCAGACGACTGCATCGGAGCGTAATCTGTCATCTCGCCCATTATCTGTCCGTGGTAAACCAGAAACTCGTCATCGGGGGAGTAGCAGTTTGTGCAGTGACCCCACGGCCAGAGGACGAGTTCTGAGAATGAGTGCCATGTTAGAGTCGTCTTGAACTCGGAAGCGCCGTCGCCGTCGTCGTCGTTCATCTCCGTCATGTCCTGGATGAACTTGGTCTCTGGCTCCGTGTTTCCGCCCATCCAGTCCTCGTCGATATGACCGTCTGCATCGTCGTCCTTTCCATCAACATGATCTTCGTTTACCAGGCCATCGCCGTCATTGTCCTCGTAGTTTACCGGGCCGTTGTATACGTCGTTGTTAGGTCCGTCAGCATAGCACATCCCGGGGAATAGGGGGCCTGTAGCCCCCAGAGGGGCTCCCCACTCGAACTGGTAGTTCCGGTTCAGGTCCACTCCGTCGCATCCCTCGTCCACTTCTTCATCTATGTCAGGGATCGGAGTAATGCCCGTATGGGTATTGTCCCTGAGATTCTTCCTCCAACCGGATGTCCTGCAGTTCTCCCATGCTGTCGGGCCGCAGAATTCCTCTCTGTCATACCTGTTCCCATCGACATTTAGCATTGGAATCAGGTAGATCTCCCTTGAATCGATCAGGTCTGTAATGAACTGCTCTGAGAAGTCCTCGTCCACACCGAGATCACCCGGTCCACAGGGGTTACCGTCGCCGTTGCTGTCCTGGTTTGAAGCATTGAGAAGACCGCAGTCGCCGTCGTCGTCCACTCCGTTCCAGGGGTCTTCGTCGATTGACCCGTCGCCGTCATTGTCGACCCCAGCCATGCCATAGTAATAGGCCACGGTTTCTAGGAAAAACATCGGGACTTCGTAGGACATCCACTCTCTGGCATGGTGGTTACCCACCAACATCACATCGGGTCGGTCATCGAAGTTTCCACAGTCTCCAACGAAAACGTTGCAGTCCCCACCGGAAGCGTCCTTTGTGATCTTTAGCCACGGGCTCCGGTGGTTGTAGTACCAGCCCTCGTAGTCGGTAGCAGCCATTTCGTCCCCCCGAGCGTTGACACCCCCAATTAGGCCCTCATGGTATGTCATAATCTCAGGGTTCCTATCGGCTAGGAACTGCATCCTGTTCTTCATCGTGAAGTAGTCGTGGTATTCCCTGAATTGGGCCTTAGTGTCCCCGCCCCATGGGAAGTTTTGGTTTGCATACTCAACCGACCAAATCTCCTCTGGGGATAGTCCAGCCTCTACTTCCTGAGCTTCACTAGTCGGAGCAATAGCTACTGGAGAGAGCAGGCTCAGAAGGAGCGGGAGAAGCATTGCTGCGACTGGGGCTCCTGGATTTTCGAGAGGTTTTCTATCGGGCCCTGAGTTGGTTTGTCCGGGCATGCTAACGTTTTGCCGGGCCACCTCTACGTATTGAATAGCACGGAGAACGGTCCGTAGGACCGGGTTTCCTTTTTGAGTAGGTCCTTGTAGGAAAACTATGGCAACAGAGGCGGCGATAGGCGAATACTTGACTGGGGAGGATATCGGGTACGGTTTCTCTACAAATGGGGTATTGTTTCTCGCATTTCTCGTTGGGATTAGTTTTGCATCGGGAGTTCTGTCCCGCAAAGTGCTCTTTCCACGAATAATGGACCTGCTTTCTAAGACAGAGAGAATAGATGGCAAAACCCTGTTTGCCCCCAGATCCCTTGGATGGATGATTGGGCTGCTTGTAATGTGGCAGACAGTAGCGTGGGTGCTAGATAGTGTCGTTGGAGATGCTGCAGGAGCTATCTGGGGAGTAGGTGTGATGGAAGATGTTGCCGAGCTTTGCAGGGCTGCTTTCGTCATACTGATGCTGCTAGCTGCTTACAAGTTGGTAGATTACCTGGACGCATTCATAGTTGTGGAGGGGGATAACATGGCTGCTAGAAGATCGCTTGCTAGCGTAGCAGAAGCGATAGGTAGACTCGCGGTCGTAGTCCTAGGAGTCTTCGTAATAGCGGGTCTGGTTGGGTTGAACCTCAATGGACTAATCGCCGGCCTGGGAATTACCGGCCTTGCACTAGCCCTGGCTGCCAAGGACTCGGTGGCAAATATCTTCGGTGCCATTTCGATTATCATAGACCAGCCTTTCAACGTAGGAGACTGGATAATCGTAGAAGGCGTGGAAGGAGAAGTAATCACCATTGGTCTAAGGACTACAATGATTAGGACTGGGAACGACACAATCGTAACAATCCCCAACTCTAACATCACCAACTCTGCTGTGGAGAACTTCACAATGAGGAGGTTCAGGAGGATAAGACCTGTTTTCGAATTCGAAGAGGATAGCGACGAGTCCGCTTTGAAGGAGTTCTGCGACTCCCTCTGCGAACAGGTTCTTGCTGACCCAAGATCAACAAAACCCGGAGACTCGTGGGTCAAGATAACTAGTAGCCTTCCATCCAAGATAACTGTGTCCTGCAACTTCTACTGCGAGTCTAGTAGCAAGGTTCAGAGGGAGTTCAATGAAGACATACTTCTAATGGGCCGAGCGAGAGGCAATGATTGCGGTTTGAGGTTCCATGAGCCGAGGCAAAGGCGTCAACTCTAGGAGGTGGCTTAGTGGCCAAGCTCATCCTGATTCGCCATGGGCAATCGATATGGAATGCATCCAACAGATTTACTGGGTGGACTGATGTTGATCTGTCCAAGAAGGGCGTCTTGGAAGCAGAGCAAGCCGGCCGAGACCTGAGCGCACAGAGGATTGACGTGGTCCACACAAGCGACCTAGTTAGGGCACAGAGGACTGCGGAGATAATCATGTTACTGAATGAGTGCTCAGATGGCTCGGAAACAAGGAATGACTGGAGGCTCAACGAGAGGAACTATGGATCTCTGCAAGGCCTCAACAAGGCAGAGACAGCTGAAGAGTACGGAGCAGAACAAGTGCAAATCTGGAGGAGGTCTTTTGACGTTGCACCCCCTGATGGAGAGAGCCTGGAGATGACTGCTGAGAGAACGATTCCATACTTCGATGAAGAGATCATTCCCGACCTTCGGGATGGCAAGAACGTCCTCGTTTCTGCCCATGGTAACTCGCTTCGCTCGATTGTGATGCACATAGAGAAGATTAGTCCCGATCAGATCGTTTCCCTTGAGATCCCAACCGGAGTACCCATGCATTACTTCTTCGAGGACGGGCAAGTCAAGCGAATCGAGTAAATGGGATCTCTGGAGGGGGAGCGAGTCCCCTGTAGAACCTTAGGAGAAGTATGCTAGCGACAATGGAGGCAAGGGGAATTGGAATCTCGACAATAGAAGGGGGGAATGTGTTGACCAGAGAAGCTATCCCGAAGAATGCCGCCATCATAGAAAGGGCTCCGAAGGTCCTGTTGTTGAACATCCTCTTCTGGTAGGGGGTCACATATCCAATGATTGTTGTAGCCGGCTGAGGGGCTCCCGACTGGTGGGAAACTGCCTCGATAACGTCTAGCAGGCACTGCTCGTACTCCCAAACTGCTAGTCCTCCGCGATGGGAGTAGAAGACATCGTCTGAGCACCACTTTACTGGAGCTGAATCCCTCCATCCAAGTATCAGAGAAGACCTGAGCTCCACGATGTCCAACTGGCTGGAGTTTTCGAAATGTAGCCTTGACAGGTCGTGAACCAAAGAGGACAGGTCGCGAATCGCCGGGAACTCACAGTCTGGAGGGTGTAGGGCGTCGCTGAGCCTTGGCCTGCCTATTCTGATAGTGCCATCTACGAAGTCCTTGAACCTCAAGTCCCCAATTCCAAGCATACAATCGGAGTCTCTTGAATGTGGGGCTCTCCAAATCGACTGCGAGCGAAGAGAGGCCTCTAAATTCTCAATTCTCTTGTTCCACCTCCTAGGATCGGGTGGGGTGGTTCTTGCTGACTCCACAGCCTGGTGGTATCGGCCTAGGGAGTTACCGCACCTCCATAGAATCTCACTAGAAGCGTCTAGGTCGCCACTTTGCATGGACTCGGAAAGATCAGTCATGAGGCTTGTTTTATCTGAATCTCTTTGGCGGAATAGGATTAAGTCAGTACCCTCCCAAATATATCCCCCGCAGGGGACTTCGCAGATTGTGTTAGCAGATTTGGCACGCTTCCTTAGTAGGCCGTCAGACCCCCATGGAAGGAACTCGGCTAACCACTCTGAATCCCCTCTAAGAATTGCGATGGGCCCCCTTTCATTTTCTGTTAGTGAAATCACTTCCAGGTGTTCGTGTTCGGGCACCATCCCCCAGGGCTTCAGTTCGGAGACTATTGTTAACCAATCTGATTTAGACTCCAATTTCGATGGTTCGATCATCTTGCATGACATCCCGATTCCCGCGAATGAGGCGGACTCGAAACCGGCTGGCACAGGATAGGAGTCTTCTAATTGCTTCATTGCCGCAGGCCTCCAAAGCCTCTCCCAACCTGGCATTATTCTCAGCCCTAGGAAAGGGTTCAGGGCTTCATTGAATCGGTCTGCGAAGGCTTGAATCAGAGTGACCCCAGCGAGTGTCGTGGAACAGAGCGGGACGGGGCTGCCGATAGCGGTGGACATGGACGGAACTCTCATCCTAACAGACATGAGCTGGATAAGTATCAGAAGAGTATTTCTCAGGCGTCCTTGGTTGATTCCTGGAATGCTCCTAAACGAGATTAGTGGTCGCAGAGCTCAGTGGAAGAGAGACCTAGGTGAGAGGCTTGTTTTCAATCCAGCAGAACTGAGATTCCACGAGGAGTTCCTGGACTGGTTGACTGGGGAGCACGCCAAGGGCAGAACGCTGGTTCTAGCCACGGCTTCTGACAGATTAATCGCGGAGCAGGTAGCCGGGTATGTTGGTCTATTCTCAGACGTCATGGCTTCGGACAGAGGTTTCAACCTCAGGGGACAGAAGAAGGCTGAGGCTCTAGTCTCCCGATTTGGAGAGCGCGGTTTCTCATATGCGGGAAACAGCAAACACGACCTGGCAGTTTGGGATTGTGCGGGAGAGGTTATCGTAGTCAATCCTGAGAGGGGTCTTTTGGACAAGGTCGGAGATTCGGCTGACATTATTTTCGAATAGCCCATCCCTGGTCAGTTGTCTTAACGTTTGAACGCTTCCGGAAGCCTAATGGGAAGGCGCAAGAAAAGCGTTGGGCGCAGAATCGATGGCTTGGCCAAGTGGCTTCTCGGATTCAAAATAGTTTCATTTCCAGCAAGGATGGTTTCTAACTCCTGGTTAGCCTGGAGCTTCGTCTCGAGGTTGGACAGGATTAGGGTCAGGCGGAAACGAGATAGGCTGATCAATGGTAATTTGCCGCAACACATCTCAATCATAATGGATGGCAATAGGAGGTTCGCTTGGAACATGAGCCTTGGTTCCGAGATCGGCCATAGACATGGCAAGGAGAAGCTGAAAGAAGTAATGGATTGGGTATTGGATCTAGGAGTTCCCTACCTTACTGTATACGCACTTTCTACAGAAAACCTCTCCAGCAGGGATGCTGATGAGTTGGATACATTGTACGACTTGTATGAAAATGGGCTCAATGAAATCGCTGATGACCCCAAGATTCACTCTAGGAATGTGAAAGTTCGAGTGGCAGGGAGGATAGATTTGCTACCCGAACGAGTCAGGGAGGCGATTTCGTACGCCGAGGATAGGACAAGCTCTTACTCCAATTTTACATTCACGGTCTGCCTTGCATATGGCGGTAGAGAGGAGATAGTGGACGCAGTAAAGGGAGTAGCGAAGGACCATGCGTCTGGGAAGCTCACAATTGAGCAAATAGACACTAGAGAGATTTCCAACCGACTCTATGACGCTGACATTCCAGACCCGGATCTTGTGATCAGGACTAGTGGAGAGGAGAGGGTCTCAAATTTCCTCCTTTGGCAGATAGCATACTCGGAGTTGTACTTCACTGACGTTCACTGGCCATCCTTCTCCAAGGGAGTGCTCTACGATGCAATAGATACCTACCAGATGAGGAGGCGCAGATATGGGGGGTGATGGTGTTTTTCGGAACCCTGCCCTTGCAGTAGATGCGATTGCGCTGAGGGGCGGTCCTGGGGTAGTTGAGGTCCTCATGATAAGAAGGGGTGCCGACCCATGGAAGGGGAGTTTGGCATTTCCGGGAGGGTTCGTAGACAGAGGTGAGGATCCTGAAAAGGCAGTATTGCGAGAGTTATTGGAAGAGACTGGTGTATCTGGTAGCGAGCCGAAATTGTTCGCGGTCAGAGGTGCGCCTGATCGGGATCCTAGGAAGCACATCGTCTCGATTTTCTACCTAGTCGAAGTTGATTCAGATTCCGTTCCAGAAGCAGGTGACGATGCCTCCGATGCTGTTTGGGTTGGGCTAGAAGACCTGGAAGGAGAAGATGTAGCCGGTGACCACATTTCTGTAATTGAACAACTTCGCAAGTAACCCTATACACCCTATCCCTTGGGCGCAGTCATGAGCAGGAAACTGAAGATTGATACAGGCGAGCCAAAATTGGGACCATACACCCCCGGAATTAACGTCAAAGACCACATCTGGCTTTCCGGTCAGATCGACATCGAGTCGGGGGAAGACATTGGGTCTCAAACTGTTGGCACCCTTGCGAAGATTGACGATCTTCTAGCGGCAGCAAACAGTTCCAAGAGAGACTTGGTAAAGGTAACTATACTTATGACTGACATTGGATTCTACTCAAATATCAACGAGATTTATTCTGATTGGCTTGGTGATACGATTCCGCCGGCCAGAGCAGCTTACGAGGTGTCAAATCTACCGGGGGGGGCATTGGTGGAGATAGTCTGCGAGGCCTTCAGATACTCGGGAGAATTCAGGACCGATCTTCCTGCTGAGCTTGAGGAGGCCCTAGTCTAATGTCATCTGTCGATGACATAATCATCAAGAGATTCGAAGATCCTGACGAGGTAAGAAATTTCGAGAAGGGAAAGTTCGAGATAGTGCATTTCGAAGGAATGACCATAGGGAGGGCGACGTACTTCCCCGGTTGGAAGTGGTCGGTGGATGTTTCACCCATCTCTGGTACTGATTTCTGTGAGATTGAGCACCTAGGGATGGTTATCTCCGGAGTAGCAACTTGTGCTTTCAAGGATGGCGAGGTTCATGAGCTGCGTGAAGGTGACCTCTTCTACGTAGGTCCTGAGCCTCATGACAGCTGGGTTGTTGGTGACGAAGACTACGTTTCCCTTCATTTTCACGGGGCTGAAAAGTACGCCAATTGAAATCGACTATGAGGTATAGTTAGGAAGGTCTGTCTGGGGGGGTCGACATGAGCGTTTTCAAGGCGTACGATATCAGAGGGATTGCCGGAAAGGACCTGGACGTAGAGTTCGCGGAGAGGCTCGGATTGGCCATAGCAACCCACTTGGATGCAAAAAGCGTTTCAGTGGTAAGGGATATCAGAGATTCTAGCCCTGATTATCACGAGGCTTTCGTTAGGGGGCTGAACTCTGCCGGAGCAGACGTTTTGGATCTGGGCATATCCACAACTGGGGTACTGTACAGGTCAACAGTTGACCTGCCAGTTGATGTTTCTGTAGCTATTACAGCAAGCCACAACCCACCGGAATACAACGGATTCAAAATCTGCCATGGGACCATCCCCCTTGGAGGAGAAGAGCTACAGGAAGTAAGGAGAACATTCGAATCCGGCGAATTCAGATCCGGAAAGGGAAGTCACGAGATCAAGGAAGACTACGAAGAGCAGTACATCCAATCAATAGTGGACACCATTGGAAGGCCGAACAGGGATATCAGGATAGTACTGGACTGTGGGAATGCTGTTCCTGGCCCTCTAGCTGTAAGGGTGTTAGAGAGCCTAGGCGTGGACGTAGTTCCGATTTTCTGCGATTGGGATAATTCGTTCCCGAATCATCCTCCGGATCCGACACGCCCGAAAAATATGGTCGACCTTGGGAAAGCGGTCGTGGAGCACGGCGCCGAGTTCGGGATAGGTATGGATGGGGACGGGGATCGCCTAGGAGTTGTAGACGAGCAGGGCAACTTCATCCACCCCGATAGGCTGATGGGGATTTTCGTGAAGGATGTACTGGAAAGTCTTCCAGATGGTGCTTCAGAGGAGCAGCGTACTATTTTCTATGACGTAAAGTGCAGCATGTCTCTCGAAGAGGCTATTCAAGGATTTGGAGGGATCCCCCGGATGGTCAGGACTGGTCACACGTTCATGAAACTCGAGTTGAGGAACTCTCCTGAATCTCCCATGGCTGGTGAGATGTCTGGCCACTTCTTCATGAACGATGATTGGGATGGCTTCGACGATGCAATCTACAACGCGGCAAGGCTATTGAAAATAATTGGCATGGATCCATCTCCAGAGCAAGCAGGCCCAAAGTTCTCCGAGAGATTCTACTTCATGCCCGAGTACCCGTCTACGGATGAAGGGAAGGTGCCACTAGTAGGGGACAGGGAAGAGGTGATGGCTTCAGTGATTGAGGCATTCTCCGACATGGAGTCCTCCATTGTGGATGGAATTAGGGCCAAGTATGAGGATGGTTGGTTCCTATGCAGGCCATCCAACACGGAGCCCATCCTAGTAATGAGGGTCGAGGGAAGGACGGAAGAAGCTATGTTAGGAATTCTAGAGGATGTTAGAATGCGTATAGGAGGATTCATTGACCTCGAAAAACTTGAGTGAAAATCGCTAGTCTTCCAAATCATTTCCGTTAATCAGAAGTGGTAGTGCGACAATCAAGCCACAGCATACCGCGGATACAGCGGCCACGAAAATTCCGGCCCCCGCAAATAATCCTCCCACGCCTTCTACTACGGTCCCTTCTGCGCTTTCATCGATTATCTTTCCAATCACAAAAGAATGTATTGCAGTCCCTAGTGCATTGACGCCCACGGCCCCGAATCCCACCCAAACTCCTCTCCTCTTGTAATTGAACAGAAGAGTGCCTGCATATACGAAAACTACTGAGCTGGCAAACCCGATAATGGGGAAAATGAAGAGCCAAAATCTCAGAGGGTTGTCTGAAGCGCCCCAAAGTTCCGCTTGATTACCGGCGTCAAGGAAACCAAAAAACTGCATTAGTGCTCCTAGGCTTCCCAACATTATTGCTAGTGCACCGTAGATCTTCGGCCCTGCGGTCTTCTGGTTTGCATAGACAATCGTTGTAGACCCAGGTACTGATGTGGGTGTTCCCTCAAGGGTCATGGATAGTTGAGGAGCAGTAGCGGTATAATTGTCTTCCCGGACTAGTATCAAATCCTCACCATTCACACCAATTCGCTTATTCAGATTCCTCCTTTGCGCCGCTTATCGCCACTGTAGCTTAGCCTGGTAGAGCGTCTGATTCGTAATCAGAAGGCCGGGAGTTCGAATCTCCCCAGTGGCTCCATCA
>MDTE01104797.1_pt1 | contig 11404 bp, 12 predicted proteins | sample 811231 | NCBI WGS metagenome assembly MDTE01 (sample SAMN05326651, study PRJNA326480) | marine metagenome | isolation source: seawater | place: Indian Ocean: Red Sea | collected 2010
CAACCTCTGATTTAGGATCTGGAGGTGGAATGCCGGGATTAATCATAGCAATCATAATGAAAAAATTAAAAAACAGCATGAAGATAAAACTTTATGAAAAAAGTTATCACAAATGTGTTTTCTTAAAAGACGTCTCAAATAAATTAAATTTGAATACAGAAATAATACAAGAGGATATTTTTAAAATTAAAAATATTGAAACTGGAACTATTATGTCCAGAGCTTTTAAACCAATGCCCATAATTCTTGATTTAGTGCAGAGAAATTTTGGTAGATATAAAAATATAATTTTATTCATGGGCAAAAGTGGAAGAAAAATTTTGAGAGATAGTCTTAAAATTTGGAATTTGGACTATGAGGAAAAAAAAAGTTTAACAAGTAAAGATTCGTTTTTGCTAAATATAAAAAATATGGAAAAAAAAATTTAATGAAAATTATTTCAATAATAAATCAGAAGGGTGGAGTTGGTAAAACAACAACAGTGATTAATCTTGCATCAGGATTAACCCAACAAGGAAAAAAAATTTTAGTTATCGACTTAGATCCCCAAGGAAATGCAACAACTGGTCTTGGCTTATCTAACTCGGAAAGATCAGATGAAACTATTTATGGTATTTTAAATGGAACCAAGTCTATCTTAGAGGTAATTAAAAAAACCAAATTTGATAATCTTGATCTAATAACTTCAAATGTTGATTTGTCCGGCCTTGAGGTTGAAACGGCCGGCGATAGTGATCGTGCGTTCATTTTAAAGGTTAAATTATCCGTCTTTTTAAATGATTCTGGGGGATCATACGATTACATACTCATTGATTGTCCACCATCTTTAAGTTTACTAACTGTAATGGCTCTTGTGTGCTCAAATTCACTCTTAGTTCCACTTCAAACAGAATTTTTTGCCCTAGAGGGCTTAACTCAATTGATGAAAACAATTGACCGCATAAAAATTAATTTGAATCCTGATTTGGAAATTCAAGGGATACTTTTAACAATGTATGACAGAAGAAATAAATTATCATCAGAAGTTGAACAAGAAGCAAGGAGTTATTTTAAAGAAAAAGTATATCAAACTGTTATTCCACGTAATGTTAGATTATCCGAAGCACCATCTCACGGAGTTCCAGTTTTGATTTATGATAAAAATTGCTCTGGTAGTAAATCATATTATAGTTTTACAGACGAATTTATTAATCAAGAAAATCAAATAGGGAGTGCAGCTTAGTGAATAAGATTAAAAAAGGATTAGGACGAGGATTATCATCATTAATAGGTGAAACTAAGATCGAAAATAACACAAATAAATTATTAATTGGTGACCTTTATCCCAATAAATTTCAACCCAGGAAAATTTTTGATGAAGATAGTTTGAAAGATTTAGAAAAATCAATAAAGGAAAGAGGTATTATTCAACCAATTATAGTTCGAAAATCTATTGAAAGTTCAAAATTTGAGATAATAGCTGGAGAAAGACGATGGCTTGCAGCTCAGAAAGCTGGTCTTCATGAAGTGCCAGTTGTTGTTACTGAAGCTGATGATTTAAAATCTTTGGAATTTGCAATTGTTGAAAACGTTCAAAGAAATGACCTTAATCCTTTAGAAGAAGCACAGGGTTACCAAAGACTAATAAATGATTTTTCTTATGATCAAGAAAAGGTTTCAAAATTTATTGGAAAAAGTAGAAGTTATATTACCAATTGTTTAAGAATATTAACGCTACCTGCTGATGTATTGAATTTGATTGAAAATAAAAAGTTATCAGCTGGTCATGCAAAAATACTGGTTGGTCTTGAAAATGCGAGTTTTGTTGCAAAAAAAATTATTGAAAAAAAACTTTCTGTTCGTCAATCAGAAAATTTTGTCAAAATTTTTAAAAAAAAAAAAGGATCTTTTATAAAACCAATTGATCCTAATATTCAAAATCTTGAAAAATTAATTTCTGACAAGATTGGCTTAAATGTTTCAATTAAAAATAACAAAAAAAACAAAGGGACAATTACTTTTGTTTATCATGATATCGAACAATTAAATAAAATAATTGATATTATAAAATCTAATTACTAGTATCAGAGCTACTTTTTTCCAGTATAAAGTTAGTAATAATTAATATTGAATTGGTATAGTTTTTTTTGATTTCAATTTCGATATTATTAATATTTTCAATAAGTTCTTTTAATTTTTCAGGTTTCCATTTATAAAGTTGAACTTTAATAATATCCTTATCTTTCCAAAAAATAGGTGGTTTAGCTGAATTGATTGTTTTATTAACATCTTTATTTTTTTTAAATTGGATAGCAAGTTTTAGTATTCTTTTGGCTTTAGATAAAAAAGTTCTGAGAATTATAATACAATCCTCTGTATTATAATTATTCTCATTCAGAATGTTTACAATTTTATTTTTATTTTTTGCTAAACAATTATCTATCAATTCTGATAATCCATAATTTTCGCTCAGATTAATTAATTTTATTATTTCTTGACTAGATATTTTTTTTCCGTTTATTGCATAGTTTATAATTTTATCAAGTTCATTGTATAAATTATTTCTATCTCCACTGCATTTTTCAATAATTAAATTTATATTTTGTTGTGAAACTAAAACATTTTTTTTTCTTAAAAAAGTTGAAGCTACTTTTGAAAGTGTCTCGTTATTGTCTGGATACGTTGGTATACAAACAAGATTTTTTTTTTTTTTCAAATAAAGATCTAAGTTTTGATTTTGTTTCTAAAATTCCTGCATTGATTATTATTTTAATATTATCAATATCTCTATTGACAAGGTCTTGAATAATATCGTGAATTTTATCTGAAGCCCTATTTATTATAATTATCTTATTGTTCTCAAATAGTGAATTAGATAAAATATTTTCATAGAAGGGTTCAGTTTCATCTTTAATCTGTTTTTCATCATAATAAAAAATTTTTCCGTCACTTTTATCTAATATTTTATTAATACACTCAGTTTTTAAACCTTCATTTTTGCCATATAGTAAATAAAAGATTGTATTATTAGAAATTTTACCTAATTCAAACGTCTTAAAAATCATTTAATTACTGCTAATCTTAGAAACAATTTTTGAGATATTGTAGATGCAATATTTTTTTTTATGTTTCTCTCATAATTTTTTTCTTCATATTTATCAGTCATTTTTTGAAAATTGAATTTCTCAGTTACAATAAGATTTTCAGAATTTTTACCTTTTTTTATTACAAAGGTAGTTACCACACTTGATTGATAATTTGTTATTGCTCCGCTTATATCTTTAGACAAAATATTTTTTGTGTAATTGGTAACAAAACTAACATCTATAATTTCAGTAGCTTGATCTTTGCTATTTCTTTTTAAATTTGCTGCTAATAAATTATTAATATATTTATCACCCGTAAAATCAGTTATATTTATTTTGTAATTGATATTGTTTTGATTTGAATAAACTGGTTTATATTCACAATGTGTTAATAAATTTAATGATACTAATATAATAAATAATTTTTTAAGCATCTAAATAATTATGTTCAAAAGTTTATCTCTAATATAAATTTTTCTCTTAATATCCCTCTGATCTAAATATTTCATTATTTTCTCATCATTCCTCAAAATTTCAAAGAGTTTTTCCTCACTTATATTTGGTTTAGTTTGAATTAATCCTCTCTTTTTTCCATTAATTTGAATTACAATATTTACTACCTCTTCTTTTAACATGGATATGTCGTATTCTGGCCATTTAAAATTATCACTCTCAATCATATTTAAACATTCGTTCGCGAAGTGAGGAAGAATTGGGGTCATTGTAATTAAAATTTTTTCGTAATTTTCTTTAAGTGTTTTTTTTGTATATGGTTTATCAACTTGTTTATTTAAAAAAGAATACATCTCATATAAATTTGCAACAATTTTGTTATAACTAAAACTCTCTAAGTTATCGTGTATTTTTTTTATATATTTATTGGTATATTTTTTAATTTCATCGTCATGATCATTATTGTGTTTTTTTTTTAATTTCACCAATAATTTTTTCATTCAAGTGCCAAAGTTTTTGAATAAATTTAAACGATGAAATAATACCTTCTTGAGACCATTGAACATCTTTCTCTGGAGGACTATCTGATAATATGAATAATCTTGCTGAGTCAGCCCCATAATTAGAAATGATATCTTCTGGGTCAATTGTATTTTTTTTTGACTTAGACATTGACTCAGATGGGCCAACAGAAATCAATTTTGATTTATCTTTTTTAAGATATTTTTTTCCATCTATATTTTCAATTTCATCAGGACTTACCCAATTATTTTCAGGATCTTTATAAGTCTCGTGACAAACCATCCCTTGAGTAAATAAACCTTCGAATGGTTCTTTTATATTAAAATTAGTATTTTCATATGATAAAGCCTGCATAAAAAACCTAGAGTAAAGTAAATGTAAAATTGCGTGTTCTACCCCTCCAATGTATTGATCTACAGGCATCCAGTAATCAATATCTTCTTTTTTAAATCCATACTCAGTTTCTTTTGGAGAGCAAAATCTTAGGTAGTACCAAGATGAGCAAACAAAAGTGTCTAAAGTGTCAGTTTCTCTTAACATTTTTTTTCCATCTATAGTTATATCTCTCCAATCTTTTTGGTTATTTAGTGGGTTCCCCTTAACGTTAATATCTATATTTTCTGGAAGCTCGACTGGTAACATTGATTTAGGAATAGGATGTGCATTACCACTTTCGTCGTATGCTATAGGGATTGGGCATCCCCAGTATCTTTGTCTAGATACACCCCAGTCTTTAAGTCTGAAATTAATTTGTTTTTTACCCAATTTTTTATTTTCTAAAATCTTAATCGTTTCAATTACAGATTTTTTGGGTGCCTCAAGACCATTAAGAAAATCTGAGTTTATTAAAATTCCAGGACCAGGGTAAGCTTCTTGCCCTACCTTAAAACTCTCATTTTGATCAGTAGGTCGTACAACTGTTTTAATTTCAAGACTATATTTTTTTGCAAAATCAAAATCTCTTTGATCATGAGCCGGGCATCCAAAAACAGCACCAAATCCATAATCCATTAGTACAAAATTTGCGAAATAAACTGGAACTTTTTGTTTTGGATTTAATGGGTTTATAGCTTTAAGATTAGTTTTAAATCCAATTTTTTCTCCAACGGCGATAGCCTCCTCAGTGGTGCCAGTCTTAGAACATTCCTGTTTAAATTTAGCAAAATCCTTATTATTTTTGTAAAATTTTGAAATTTCATGATCAGGGGATAGTGCTAGAAACGAAAACCCAAAAAGGGTGTCAGGTCTTGTAGTGAAACATTTTACACTTTTTACAGGCAATTCACCATCAATTTTGAATTCAATTTCACACCCAAATGATTTACCAATCCAATTTTTTTGCATTACTTTTACTTTATTAGGCCATGAAGTTAAGTTTTCCAGACCATCCAATAACTCTTGTGAAAATTTTGATATATTAAAAAACCATTGGCTTAATTTTTTTCTCTCTACAATCGCACCTGATCGCCATCCCTTCCCGTCAATAACTTGCTCATTAGCTAGCACCGTTTCGTCCACAGGATCCCAATTAACATAATTTTCTTTCCTATAAACAAGACCCTTTTTAAATAATTCTAAAAAAAATTCCTGCTGATGTTTGTAATAACTTTTATCACATGTTGATATTTCTCTATCCCAATCAATTGAGAGTCCGAGTTTTCTCAATTGCAACTTCATATTGTTAATATTAGTTTCCGTCCAAGTTTTAGGGTCAAGTTTATTTTGCTTTGCTGCATTTTCAGCTGGCATGCCAAAGGAATCCCAGCCCATAGGATGTAAAACGTTATAGCCCTGAAGTGATTTGTAACGTGCTAAAACATCGCCAATGGTATAGTTTCTTACATGACCCATATGAATTTTACCTGATGGATAAGGAAACATTTCAAGACAATAAAACTTTTTTTTGGATGGATTTGTTTCTACTCTGAAACTTTTATTCTTTTCCCAAAATTTTTGCCATTTTTCTTCAACAGTTTTAAAATTGTATCTATCCACTTCAAAAAAAATATTATGAACTATTCCCCAGGAGTACCCATTGTATAAGGTCTAAAATTTTTATCTTTAGTCAGTTTTTTATAAATCGTTGCTTTTGCAAGTATTTGTTTTGTGATTTCTTTTTTTAATTGTCCATCTTGTTTATTAACCATACAATTACTTGTTGAGATACATTTTTTATAGAAAACATCGACATCTATAGCATCAGATCTTATCTCATTGCTTAAAAACTTTATTGTTATCTTAATAGACTCATCTGAATTACCCTGTTCTGAATACCAATCAGTTATAATAACACCCCCACTATAATTTGCAGATGTTAAAGGCATAAAATCTAAAACATCGAGAGAAGCTCTCCATAATTCATTTGAACTTGCGAATTCAAAATTAGTTGCTCCCCCACCTCTTACTGCATTATTGAGCCTAAATCCTTTACCTTCCTCTAAATTTTTCTTAACTCTTAATTTAGGGTCTGGAGGATTTTTTCTTGCATCACCAGGCTTAAAAAAACCCTCTTTGGCACATGAGGTTAAACTGAAGACTACCAGTATAATTGTTATAAATATTTTATTAATAAGAATTTTTGACATTTGTGAGTTTTAAAATGAAATTGGAATAAATATACATTTAATTTTGTAAATTATTAAAATATCAGTAGAATTTATGTTGTATAATTGCAACACTTAGTAAATAATTTAAAAAAATGGGCCATTTATGGGGTTTTTTAGCATCAAAATGATAATTTGCCAATGTTTATTATTAATAATTAAACAAAACAAAGGAGTAATTAATATGAACAATTTAAGAAAAATTGGATTATCAGCCTTAGCTGGTTCTCTTGCAACTTTTTCTGCTCATGCTGCTGAGTTTTCAGTAAGCGGTTCAGCGTCAATATCTTATGACGATAACAGTAGCGGATATAGTACTAGAGGAAACCCTTTCTATATGGGTGATAGTCTTAAGTTTAATGCATCTGGCGAGACAGATGGTGGATTAGGCGTTGCTGTGTACTACGAAATTGATGGTGCAACATTCGACGACCACAACATCAAACTATCAGGTGACTGGGGAACTTTAACGTTCGATGGTCATGGTGGTTCGTCTGCATTTGGTGCAGTAGATGATAAAACACCTAATGCTTACGAGGAAGCATGGGATATTATCGATACAAACGATGCTACAGCTGGTGGTGTTCCAACAGTTATTAATGGTGGTGGCGGAAATAACATGTTTATTTACACGTCTCCGTCAATGGGTGGTGCAACTTTAACTGCTGCTTACCAAGATCATGGTGGTGGAGATGGTGCAGATGCTTACATGGACTTTGCAATAGCTGTGTCTCCAGAAGCTGTTGAAGGTTTAACTATTGGACTTGCAAAAGCTGATAACACTGTAAATCACAGCGTAGATCAAGATGAGACTACTATGTATGCTGTATACTCAGCAGGTGCGTTCACAGTTGGTGTTCAATCATCAGACTATGACAGCACAACAACTGGTTCTGATTTAGAATCAATCGCTTATGGTATTACATATGCTGTTAACGATGATTTCTCAATTGGTTACAGCTACCACGAGTTAGAAACAGAGTCGACTACTGATAAAGATCAAGAGTCAACTGGTATCTCAGCTTCATACACTACAGGTGGAATGACGATTGCAGGTGCTACTAACTCAGTAGACAACATGGGTGGAACTGACGCGACTGATAGAGAAGGTTACGAGTTCACATTATCATTTGCATTCTAATTTAATTAGAAAACAAATTTGAAAAAGGGCCCCTTTTTAGGGGCCTTTTTTTTATTGAAAGAAAGAAATTCCTGCAAAACCAGAAATATTTAATAACTTTAGCTTTTTGACGTTTACTTTCGATATTCCACCTAAAGCAATGATATTTTTTTTTGAACATTTAGAAATTATCCTAAATTTATTTATACCTAAAAAATTGTTATTTTTTTTAAATAGTGAGGAAATAAATATACTTTGGACTTTTTGAAGTTCTTTTATTTTTATCTCTTTTAGATTATGTGCTGATCCTAAAATACTAAAATTTGAATAAGTTGTGTAGTTCAAATGATCAAATCTATTGTAAAAAGATGGTAAATAAACACCATCTAACTTTAATTTTAAAGCCATTTTGAAATCATTTGCTAATATAAATTTACTACCTTTTCTTCTAAGAAAATTCTTAAGTTTTAAAATTTTATTAATATCAAGTTTTGAGGATTTATAATCTCTGTAAATAAATGTAGTTGATTTATCTTGTTTATTGATAATATTTGTATCAAAAGAATTTATAAAGTAATATTTTTTGAGTAATTCAACATGCATAAAACTATTCAGAATTTAAAAAATATCCAAAAAAATATTAATTTAGTTTTAGATACTCTTAAAATAAATAAAATACCAAAAATCATTGCAGTATCAAAGACTTTTGGAATGGATAAAATATTACCCTTAATAGAACATGGTCACTTGGATTTTGGCGAAAATAAAGTCCAAGAAGCAGTTGAAAAGTGGAGTAATGTAAAGCTAAATAACAAAAATTTGAAATTACATCTGATAGGTGGGCTTCAGACAAATAAGGTAAAACTAGCTGTTAAATTATTTGATTTTATACACTCAGTGGATAGTGAAAAACTTGCAAAAAAAATATCTGATGAGCAACAAAAACAAAAAAAAAAATTAAAAATTTTTATTCAAGTAAATATAGGAGATGAAGAGCAAAAATCTGGTATAAATAAATCATCTCTTTCTGATTTGTACTCGTATTGTAAAAGTCTTAATTTAGATGTGGTTGGTTTAATGTGTATTCCACCATTTGAACAACCATCAGATAATTTTTTTAAAGAGATGAATGTTCTAAATACAAATTTAAATCTTAATGAACTAAGTATGGGAATGTCTTCAGATTACTTAGAGGCTATAAAAAATTCTGCTACGTACTTGAGGATAGGATCTAATATTTTTGGACAAAGAAGCTAATTTATTTGAATTTTTGTTTTTTTATTTATCAATTTTAACATTATTAAAAAATCTTTTTTTTGTAAGGCTACACATCCTGCAGTTGGTTTATAATCATTTGTTAAGTGTATAAAGATACAGCTACCTTTAAATTTAATAGGCTTAAAATAATTATATTTTATTGGTATCATCAAGTCATATTTATGATCTCGTCGGTAAAGTTTCTCACATTTAATTTTTTTTTTTACGTTAATTAATTTATTATAATTTTTTTGGTCTAATGGATCATCACACCAACCCATTTTTTTTTTAATTTTGATACATCTTAACTTGGTTAGAGGTTTTTTTATTCTATCTGACCTATAATATAATTTTTCAATAAAAAAACGACCGATTGGTGTTTTTTTATCACCCTCTTTTTTATTTTTACTCAAACCATTTTTACCAATGCAACACTTAAGATAAAAATCATCAATTTTAAGTGAATGTTTATTTTTAATATAAATTGTCATATTATAATTTTATATGAATACTCACAATCTTGTCATCTATGAACTCGATGAATTGTATAAGATTTTTGAAGAAATTAAAAAAGATATAAATTTTAATTTTGAGAAAATTACTAAACAAGAATTGATAAACTTAAATTCTAACACGAATTATTTAATATTAACAAAAAAGGAAATACCAGGATTACATAATCAAATAATTTTTAATAAATTTCCTATCTCAATATTTAAAATATTAGAAAGAATTAATACTGAATTTATAAAAAAAAAATTTCAAGAACAATCTGAGATCTCAATAGGAAATTATATGTTTAATATTAATTCACGTGAAATGTCTTCAAATTTAAATAAGCTTAAACTTACAGAAAAAGAAATAAGCTCAATAATATACTTATTTAAAGCAAACAAACCTGTAAAAATTAAAGAATTGCAATCAAATGTTTGGAGATATCAATCTCAGTTAGAAACTCATACTGTTGAAACACATATTTACAGGCTGAGAAAAAAAATTTCAAAAGCTTTTAAAGATGAGGATTTTATTTTAAGTAAGGACGATGGCTACGAAGTTAATAAAAAAAAATAGATTTGCAAGAGAGCTTTTTTCAAGAAAATATAAGCCCCGGGTAATAAAGCCAAAAAAGGGCAAGGGAAGTTTTAAAAGAAAAAAGAGTTAAAGCCTAGCACCAATTTGTTGAATTACTTCTGATGATAATTTAGTTCCTTGCTCTAAACACTGTTCAGTAGACAGATTGTTTATAAAGCCATGTAAATAGCCAGCTGCAAAAAGATCACCGGCACCCGTTAGATCTTTAATTGAAAGATTTCTATTTGCATTTATCTCAGTTATTTTATCTTTGAAAATTGATATCGCACCTTTTTTTCCACGAGTAACTATTATGTGTTTTTTAATTTCTTTTGCAAAAGTGATTACATCATTAAAATTTTTAGTATTAATTAATGCCATTATTTCACCTTCATTTGCAAAAGTTAAATCTAATTTTTCTTTTACTAAATCTAAAAAATTTTGCTTATGTCTTTCTACACAAAATAGATCTGACAATGACATTGCAACTTTATTTGAATTTTTTATCGCTTTTTCAAAAGCTTTTTTTGGTTCACCTTCATCCCATAAATAGCCCTCTAAAAAAATTAACTCACTTTTTTTAACAATATACTCATCCACATCATTCTCATTTATTTTTCCAGCAATACCTAAAAAAGTACACATAGTTCTCTCAGAATCTGGGGTTATTAAAATGAGACATGTTCCAGTTGGAAGATCTTCTTTTTGTTTTTTGTAGAAGTATTTTACATTTTCTTCTTTTAATCCTTCCTCGTATTTTTTGCCAAAATTATCATCAGATATTTTTCCTATAAATCCAACTTCATTTTTTAGTTGAGATAAGCCTACTATTGAGTTAGCTACTGAACCTCCTGAAACAGTTTTTTCAATTTTAAGATTTTTGAGAATTGTTTTAAATTCTTTATCATCAAAAATTAATTTCATAGTACCTTTTGTAAGATCATTTTTTGTAAGAAAACCTTCCTCTACTTTACAAATGACATCGATTATTGCATTTCCAATACCAAGAATTTTCATATTAAGCTTTTTTTGTTTTAACAGGTTTTTTTCTTTTAGGATAACAACTGGTACAAATTTTACAAGTTACACCAAAACATTCTCTTGCCTTACAAAATTCCCTTCCATAATATATGATTTGTAGGTGAAGTTTGTTCCAACTTTTTTTAGGAAAAAGTCTTTTCAAATCCTTTTCAGTTTGAACAACATCTTTTCCATTTGTTAAACCCCATCTCTGAGCTAATCTATGTATATGAGTATCTATTGGAAACGCGGGATATCCAAAACCTTGTGACATTACAACTCCAGCAGTTTTA
>MDTE01146555.1_pt1 | contig 11404 bp, 15 predicted proteins | sample 811231 | NCBI WGS metagenome assembly MDTE01 (sample SAMN05326651, study PRJNA326480) | marine metagenome | isolation source: seawater | place: Indian Ocean: Red Sea | collected 2010
ACGATGGGACCGTATTTTTGAAAGTCTTATTAACAGAAATATCATCGATAATAAACTCTACATTTGATTGCCCTTTCCACTCATTTAGGGATAATTTTCCAGCAATATTAAATGTTTTATTATTTTTTTTTAAAAGATATCCTCCAAGATCATTTTCAACTGCATTAAAGGCTATAGATTTAATCGAAGAACCATCTTTTCCTAACAATACAGATTTTATATGTTTTTCCCCTACAATTTTTCCATTAATTGTTTTTAAATCTTCTATAACAAATTTTGGTTCAGGATTCCCTGATCCAAATGGTGAAAGTAAATCAACTTTATTATAAAATTCTAAATTTACAGCTGAAGGTGAAATAACACTATCTAATAAAAGAGGTTTTTTGCTTAGTAAATCTTCATTAATATTTTTAAATTTCCTAAATACAAAATCTTTAAATTTTTGAATATTTTCTGGCTTTATTGAAAACCCCCCTGCCATTTTGTGACCACCACCTTTTAATAGAATATTCTCTTGAGTAGCTGCAATTATAATTGAACCTATGTCAAATCCAACTATTGATCTCGCAGACGCCTTTCCAATATTTCCATTCAATGAGATAATTATAGTAGGCTTATTAAATCTATCTTTTAATCTTGCTGCAACTATTCCAATTATACCTTCATGCCAATGATTTCCACTTAAAATTAAAACAGGATCTTCCGAAAAGTCTTTAGTTTGATTTAAAATTTTTTTAAGAAGATCATTTTCAAGTAGTTGCCTTTCTTTATTGTAAAAGTTTAATTCAGAAGCAATTTTGAATGCATTTTTTGGATCTTTATTTAGTAAAAGATTTGCTCCATGAGAACATTTACCAACTCTACCTCCAGCGTTAATACGAGGACCAAGAATAAATCCAAGATGATAAATAGATGGATTTGACTCGATCTTACAAATATCTAGTAAAGTTTTTAATCCTAAATTTTTTTTAGATTTAATTATCTTCAATCCTTGTTTAACAATTGCTCTATTTAAGCCAGTTAAAGGCACAACATCACATACAGTGCCTAATGATACTAAATCTAAATAATTAATTAAGTTTGGTTCTTTAATATCATTTTTTTTATACCAATTATTTGAACGTAATAATCTATTCATCGCAACAAGAAACATGAAGGATACTCCTGCTGCACATAAATATTTCAGATTTGATTTGTCATCTAATCTATTTGGATTGATAATAGAAAAAGCACTTGGAAGTTTTATCTCTGATTGATGATGATCTAAAACAATTACATCTACATCAGAATTTTTAGCGTAATTTATTGCTTCAAATGAAAGAGTTCCACAATCGACGGTAAAAATTAATTTATTTTTATTACTAATTAATTCTTTAAAACTTTTTATTGATGGTCCATAACCTTCCTTTTTACGGTCTGGTATATAAATTTCGTAATCTAAGTTAATTTCAGAAAAAAAATTTCCTAACAATGCTGTTGATGTAGCGCCATCAACATCATAGTCGCCAAAAATTCCAATTTTTTCATTATTTACAATAGCTTTAAATAATCTTTGAGTAGATTTTTCCATGTCAATTAAGTTGTTAGGATTTGGAAGAAGGTTTTTAATCGACGGGTTAAGATATGAATTAATTTCGTCTTTTTTAATATTTCTAATGGATAAAAGCTTAGATGTTATTTCATCAAGAAAAAAGTTTTCTTTTATAAATTTGATATCTTCATCATTATATTTTTTAAGTATCCAATTTTTCCCGCTCAATGAAACTGTATTCATTTGTTATAAATATTAGTAACAGACTTAATTAATCCTTGACTTTTGTGCAAAACAAAAGAATTAACTTCAAATTCATTCCCAAGATCTTTAACCCCATCAGCGAGTTCTCCTGTTGTAACCCCAGTAGCACAAAAAATAACATCGCCCTTAACCATGTCATCTATATTATATTTTTTGCTAAAATCTTTTATTCCAAGTTTTCTAGCTCTCATTTTTTCCTCTTCATCTAATACAAGACGTCCTTGAATCTGACCTCCGTAACAGGATAAAGCTGCAGCAACTACTACTCCTTCGGGTGCGCCACCAGTGCTATAATAAATATCATTTTTAGGCTTTTCTCCTATAACACTTAATGCTCCAACTATGTCACCATCTGTTATATAGTTTATATTCACTCCCATTTTTAACAAATCTTTTACTATATGATCATGTCTTGGTCTTTTTAGAACACAAGCACTCAGTTCAGTAATTTTTTTATTTTTTGCTTCAGCTAATAATTTTATATTTTTTTCAACACCATAATCTATATCCATTAAATTTTTTGGGAGATTAGATCCTATTACTATTTTTTCCATATAAGTGTCTGGGGCTGATAACAATCCACCTTTTTCAGATATAGCTAAAACAGAGAAAGCATTAGGTTGTCCACATGCAGTAAATTTTGTTCCCTCTAAGGGATCAACTGCAATATCAAACTTTGGTCCATTTAAAGTCCCAAGTTTTTCCCCAATATATAACATTGGAGCTTCGTCCATCTCCCCTTCTCCAATTACAACAGTTCCCTCCATATTAATTTTATTTAGTTCTCTTCGCATGGAATCAACTGCACCTTTATCAGCTCCCATTTTGTCATTTTTACCAATAAATTTTGAAGCACCTATTGCGGCTTTCTCAGTTACTTTTGTAAATAAATTAAGAAATTTTTTATCAATTGACATTTAAGTGTTATCAATTCTTATAAGTTTTGGTTTTTTTCTCACATAATACTTTTTTTCCACTTGATGTAATATTTTATTAAGAGATTTATTTTTTGCCTTGTGCGTAATAATAATTATTGATGAAATTTTTTTATTAATATTGGGGTTTTGAACCAATCTTTTAATAGAAACTTTATTTTTTGAGAAAATATTTGTAATATTTGATAAAACTCCTGGTTTATCAGTTACTTCAAATCTTAGATAAGCTGAAAAAAATCGTTCTTCAATGCTTTCAAATTTAATTTTTTTTCTCTCCTTTCTAGATAAAGAAAATGGGAATTTTATATTACCTCTTAATATTGAAGAAATATCTGATATTAATGCTGAAGTAGTTGCCGCTGGACCTGCCCCCTCTCCTTGAATAACGCTTTCACCAACAGGATGTCCATCAATTATGACCGCATTCAAAACACCGTCTATACTTGCAACATAAGACTCTTTTCTTATCAATGTTGGATGGACCCTCTGATAAAATTTATTATTAAAGAACTCAGAAAATCCTAAAAGTTTTATTTTATAACCTAATTTATTTGCATTAATTATGTCAATTTTATCTATATTTTTTATACCCTCTACGTAGATCTTGTCATTTAAAAAAGAGTTGAAACATAATGAAGATAAAATCTTTAATTTTGATGAAACATCAGATCCATTTAAGTCTGCAGAAGGATTACTTTCGGCATACCCTAGTTTTTTAGCTGTTAATAAAACTTCTTCAAAATTTTTATTTTCTTTATCCATTGATGAAAGAATATAATTAGATGTACCATTAAAAATTCCATAAATTTTTGATATTTTGTTAGCTATTAGACCTTCTTTCAAGGATCTAATTATTGGTACACCCCCACAAACAGAAGCCTCAAATTCTAAATTAACTTTATTATCTTCAGCAATTTTAGACAATTGATCCCCATATTTTGCTATTAAAGCTTTATTAGCTGTTACTACATTTTTTTTATTTTTAAGAGCAGAGAATACTAATTTTTTTGCAGCACCTTCGGATCCACCTATCAATTCAACTATTAAGTCGACATCTTTAAGTCTTGTAGCATCGAGATAGTTATTTAACCATTGGTTTTTTTTAAGTCTTAAGTTTCTTTTTTTCTTTTTATTTTTTGCTGAAACATACTTTACTATAGGCAAGCAATTATTTTTTTCAGTTAAAATTTTTTTGTTATCATTTAAATATTTAAATAAGTAACTTCCTATATTTCCTAAACCTACTATAGCTATATTTAATTTTCTCATATTAATTTAATTGTCTTTGTGTAATATCTGGAAAATCTTTATTTTTTCCTTTTTTAAGTAAATATTTAGATATTTCATCAATACTACATTTTTCTAATATTGTACAAATATCAGCAACATCAATTTTTTTTTTATTCACATTATTTATAGATAATTCTTTATCTTTATTATTATTTTTTTTCTCATTGATTTTAATATTTTTAGTAGTTTTATTATTATTTACATTTTTTTTAGAAGTAAATTTTTTTTCTTTAGCTTTATTTTTGATTTTTTCTTTAATTTTAGTAATTTCTTTATTTGATAATGTTTTTAATCTTTTATTATTACTTTTTTTAGATGTAATTGATATGCTTTTTGGACCTTTTGCATTATCACGCAAATTTAGTTCAACAAGGTCTACATTTTCCTTCATTTTTTTATCTAAAATCTTAACTTCAATTGTAAGATTCTCTTCAAAAAATTGTTCTGCCTCAGTTTTATTAATGCAGACATGATCACCACAAATTAAAACTGTTTTTGGTTTACTACAACTTACTAGTAGAAAAAAAATACTAATTACAAATATAAATTTCATCTTAAACCTAAATGCTCTGGGAATTTATATAACAGATTCATATTCTGTATAGCTTGGCCTGATGCGCCTTTAACTAAATTATCTATTGCTGAAAATATGATAAATTTATTTTTTAATCTAGTTTCACATATAGAAATCTCACATTTATTCGTGTTAATTACATTGCCAGATCCTATTGAAGTATTAGAATTTAGTATTTTAATAAATTTATTTGTTTTATAAAAATCAATTAATGATTTTCTTAACGAATTTCCAGTTACATTAGTTTTAGTCTTTACATAAATTGCAGTTAAAATCCCCCTAAAAGTAGGAAGTAGATGAGGATTAAAACTAAACTTTACTTTTTTTTTTGTATACTTCATTAATTGCTCATCTATTTCACATATATGTCTATGATTCTTGGTACTGTAAGCAAAGACTGATCTGTACAAATTTTTATGTTTAAATTTTTTTTCTATACTTTTACCAGCTCCTGAAAAACCAGATTTAGAGTCAATAGTAATATCATCCAACTTTATCAATTTTTTTTTAATTATTGGTATTAACGGAATTTGAATAGATGTCGGATAACAGCCAGGATTTGAAATAATTCTAAATTTATTTATATCTTTTTTGGTAAGCTCAGGGATTGAATATAAAGATGATTTTATCAATTTTTTAGCTTTATGTTTGATTTTATAGTTTTTGAAATAAGTAGTGTGATTTCTTATTCTAAAGTCTGCTGATAAATCAATAAACTTCAAGTGTGGATTTTTATAATATTTACTTATTATTAATTTTTGTGCCTCACCATTCGGCAAAGATAAAAAAACCAAATCTAAATTTTTCCAATTTACATCATTAATTAATGTAATTTTGGGTAATTTTTTTTTTATTCTTTTGTCAAAAAAATTTATTTTTTTTCCTAAATTCCTAGTTGCACATAGATATCTAATTCTTACTCTCGGATGCTTGGAAAGTAATAAAACTAAATCTAATCCAGTATACCCAGTGGCACCGATTATAGCTATATTTATTTTGTTTTTCATAGACATTAAGTCTTATATCACCGTCTTTAGTAATAGTTAAATTTAATTGATTATCTTTTTGAGAATTGAAAGCTTCTTCTGGCTTTTCTATGACCATACTTTTTACGCTCCACAACTCTAGAGTCTCTGGTGGTCAACTTATCTTTTTTTAAATTTTTCTTTAAATTTTCATCATGAGATATCAATGCTTTTGAAATTCCTAAAATAATAGCTCCGGCCTGTCCAGAAAGTCCACCACCTTTTACAGAACATTTAACATCATAATTTGATGCAACCTCCGAGATTTCAAGCGGCCTTGTTACAATAATTTGATGTATAGGTCTTTTAAAATATTCATTCATTTTTAAGCCATTTACATGAATATTTCCCGAACCTTTTTTAACCCAAACTTTAGCAATTGACCTTTTCCTTCTTCCTGTTGCATATTTACTATCTTTGAAATCGAGTTTAATTTTTTTAGATTGGTTTGAGATTTGATTAGTATTTTGCATTACTTAACAATATTTCTTTTATTTAATTTTTCAAAATTTATAATCTTAGGTTGTTGAACTTCATGAGGATGTTTTTCACCATTGTAGATTTTTAACTTAGTAAGTTGTTTTTTTGCCAATGGTCCACCTGGTAGCATTCTTTTTACAGCTAATTTAAGGATTTCCTCTGTTTTATTTTTTTCTTTTAAAAAGGATGGTGATGACACTTTTATTCCACCTGGATGTCCTGTGTGTCTAAAATATTTTTTATTTAAAAATTTTTTTCCAGTAAATTTTATTTTATCGATATTAGTAACAACAACGAAATCTCCATTATCAATATGAGGATTATACGTGGGTTTATTTTTTCCTCTTAAAACTTTAGATATAAAAGCTGCGAGTCTGCCAACAGCAACGTTTTGAGCGTTAATTATATACCAATCTTGTTTAATATCTTTCTTTTTAATAAATGGTGTCATGATAATGGGCGATAAATACAAAGAATGTGTATTAATGTCAATTTATTTAGTTTTTAAATAATATAGGTTTAACGCGCTTAAAACGAATAACACGCTAGTAATTTGGTGAGCAGAAGCTAAATAGATATTTAGCCCACTAATAAGAGTAAAAATTCCTAATAGAACTTGTAATATTAAAAAAAAAGTTAGAATTGATAGTGGTTTATATAAATTATGCTGATTATTTTTATAAATTAAAATTACTAAAATAGAAATATATAAAATTAATAAATAAGCTAAATTACGATGATAAAACTGAACTAAAGAATGATTGTCAAACCTTAATAAGTCTTTTTCGATTAAATCATTGGGTATAAATGTGTTACCCATCATTGGCCATGTCTGATAAATTTTTCCTGCATCCAAACCAGATACAAAAGCACCCATTATAATTTGTGCATAAATTAATAAAATTAAAAAAAAATAAGGAAAATTATCGTAAGAAAATTTAAAAAACGGTTTAAATGTTTTTGAGGAAAAATTAAGAATTAACCAAAACAGTGATGAGATTATAAAAATAGCAATTGATAAGTGAAGAGATAATCGGTAATGACTAACGGTTACATCGTTTATTAGGCCACTTTCAACCATTAGCCAACCTACAACTCCCTGAATTAAAATCAAAATAAATATGAGTGAACTAATTTTTAAATATTTTTGATTAATTTTTTTAGTTAAAACAAAAAATATTAAAGGAACTATAAAAAAAATACCAATTAACCTTGCTAAAATTCTATGAAAATATTCCCAATAGAATATGAATTTAAATTGTTCAATATTCATATCAAAATTTATTAATTTATATTGAGGTATCTGCTTATATTGTTCAAAATAATTTATCCATGACTCATTACTAAGTGGAGGAAGTATTCCTTTAAATAATTCCCACTTAGTAATCGAAAGTCCAGAGTCGGTTAACCTTGTTAATCCACCCACGATAATTATTAAAAAAACCATGAATAACGACGTAATCAACCAATATAAAAATAATTTGTTAATTTTTTTCTCGTTCTCATACATGATCTATAATATATATTTAAATTATTATTCTTTAAATTTTATATTGTCGCTATGATTAATAAAAATATACTTAAAATAAGAAAAAAATTGGACAAATTAGATAACAATTTATTAACAATAATTAAAAAGAGAGAAAAGCTTGTTGATATAGTCATTAAAAATAAAAAATTTAAAAGAGATATTGTTGATAAAAAAAGGATTTCAAAAATACTTAAAAATATCGCTAAAAAATCAAAACAACGAAAAATAGATCATAAAGTTACTCAGAAAATATGGAAAAATATGATCAGTGCTTTTATCGATTATGAATATAGAAATTTCAAAAAGAAATAGCTATTTACTGTGTGGAGGAAGTTTTTTTTCTACAAAATATTCGTGTTTTCTCGTATTTGGATTATATTTTTTTAATTTCAATTTATCTTTTGCTTTTTCACCCTTAGTAGGTTTTTTTGCATAGTAAATAAATTTACTATCTGGATTGCTTTCAGGAACCATTCGAACTTTAAGATGAGTTTTTTTTGCCATAATTTTTAATTTTCTTTAATTTATCTAATAATTTTTTGCTTTTTAACTTAAGATTATTTTTATAATAAACAGTTTTTAAACTATGATTATTGTAATCGTCAAGTTTATTAACGTTAGAATCCATTAATTTTTTAACACCTAGGATAGTCAATCCTTTATTTTTAAGTAAAAACTTAATCATTTTAAGAATTTCTAACTGCTTAGAGCTATAATATCTTCTATTATTAATTTTTTTTGGTTTTACTATTTTAAACTCTTTTTCCCAATATCTTAAAATATAATTTTGAGGTTTTTCTGTTTCTGGATTTATTAAATTCAATATTTTTGAAACCTCTGATATGTTATAAACTTTACTCATATAAATTGTTCAATTTATTGGTAATTTTTTTTGAGGGCTTAAAGATAATTGTTTTTCTTGAGGGAATTGAATATTTTTCCATAGTTTTAGGATTTCGTCCTATCCTCTTTTTTTTATAAATTAAATTAAAAGAGCCCACATTTTTTAGATTTAAATTTCCACTTAATATTTCTTCAATAAATATTTCTAATAAATCATTAATTATTTTTTCACAAAATCTAAATGAATAACCTGTTTTACTCTTTAAAACTTTTATTATGTCAATTTTTTTTAAAGTTTCTTTAAACACCTTTTGAATGTTTCAAGTTTTTCCTTATTTGAGACATTAAATCCCCTTTGATAATTTTATAACATAAATCAATTGAATGGTAAAAACCTATTGAATCTATCCCGCCATGACTTTTAACAACTGGGCCGTTCAAACCTAAGAAAATTGCACCATTATATTTTCTAGGATCTAATTTGTCTTTAAACTTTTTTAATGAAAAATAAGAAAAAAGAATTGATATTTTTGTAATAAAGTTTTCTGTTAAAGTAGATTTTAAATTTCTTGTAATAAACTTTGCAGTTCCCTCAGCGGTCTTTAAAGCAATGTTGCCTGTAAAACCGTCTGTGATAATTACATTCGACTCTCCACTCATAATATTATTTCCCTCTATGTACCCGTTATAAATAAAGTTCTCGTCACTTGAGAGATCTCTTAATCTCTTTGAGGCAGATTTTAACATTTCTGTTCCTTTTATTTCTTCTGAACCCACATTTAAGAGTGCAACTTTTGGTTTATCTAAAGGAAATAAAGATTTAAAGAGTGCAGAACCTAATTCAGCAAAATCTACTAAATTTTGATCATTACATTCTATATTTGCTCCTAAATCTAAAACAACATTCATACCATACTGGTTTGGCCATAAACCAGCCAATGCCGGTTTACTTACATCGTCCATCATTTTTAATATCATTCTTGAAATTACCAATAACACACCAGTGTTACCTGCTGATAGACTTATATCCGATTTTCCCTCAAGTTGATGTTGTATACAATTCCACATACTTGTATTTTTTGAATTTTTGACAGCTGTCATTGGTGATTCTTCATCGGACACGACAGTATTAGAATTAATTATATTAATTTGATCAGTGTTTAAGTCTAATTTTTTTATTTTTTCTTTAAGTATTTGCTCTTCTCCAAAAATATTTAATATAAAATCATGATTTTTTTTATGTTTTTCTAAAAAAATCTTTATTCCTCCGATAGTTTTATCTGGTGAATTGTCGCCACCCATTGCATCGATAGCAATAGAAATTTTTTTGGACATATATAAAAATTAAATATCTAGAATCTTTTTTCCGTTGTAGTAACCAGATTTAAGATCTATGTGATGTGATAATTTATATTCACCACTTTTTTTATCTTCCACAATATTTATTGAAGTGAGCTTATGATGAGATCTTCTCATTTTTTTTTTGGAAATTGATGTTTTTCTTTTAGGTACAGCCATAAATTAAAATTTGTAATTTTTAATCTCTTCTAACACAGAATTTGGTGATTTATCAAAACAAAATTCATAAAAATTATTTAAATATTCAACAAATTCGTTACTTTTTTCAACATTATCTTTAAGATTTGTGAAATATTTAGTAATTAGATTTTTATTAACTGTGAATGATGATTCATTTTCACTTAATTTAATAAGAATATCATAAAAAATTTTATTTAAATCTTTCATTTTTTTATTTACCGATACATCTCCAAAACCCAATTCTCTCAGATTATTTTCAATAAAGAAAAATAAAGCATTGTAGGTAACTTGGTCAGGTTTTTTTCCTTTATTTTTCAAAATAAATAGTATTATTGAATAATGTAAAAACATTAAATATACACGAGATTCATATGTGTCTTCAAAATTTAATTTCTTATAGAAGTAAATATTACGAGACAAATTTAATAATGTGTTGTAAAAATCAGGATTATGTTTTTTCGAATTAAAAATCATATTCAAATCTATTTTATAGTTTTATTTTTAACTTTACCAGCATGTCAATTTCAACAGCCCTATAAAAACCATGGTATCATTTTCCTTGAAAATAGAGCAAAAAAACTTGTTGAAAATAAATCAAATAAAAATGATGTTATTAAAATTGTAGGTCAACCTCATACTAAATCTCTTAATAACGATAACGAATGGTTTTATTTCGAAAGAATTTTCACGAAAGGTGAATATCACAAACTAGGAAGAAATCTGCTGAAATCCAATAATGTTTTGATTGTAAAATTCGATAAGTTCGGAGTTTTAAAAAATAAGGTTTTTTTAAATAAAAATGATTTAAAAAAAGTTAAGTTTTCCGAAGAAATTACCGAAAATAATTTAACACAGAAAAGTTTTGTTCAAAAATTGCTCACAAGCATCAAAGAAAAAATGTATGCTAATAGAAAGTAGAAAAAATTAGTGTGCGATTACAGCTAAAAGCAATAAAGCGACTATATTAGTTATCTTAATCATAGGGTTAACCGCAGGGCCAGCTGTATCTTTATAAGGGTCTCCTACTGTATCACCAGTTACTGCTGATTTATGTGCCTCTGATCCTTTTCCCCCAAAATTTCCATCTTCAATATATTTTTTCGCGTTATCCCAAGCACCACCACCCGCTGTCATTGACACTGCTACAAACAATCCCGTAATAATTACTCCAAGCAACATCGCTCCTAATGATGATAAAGCTGCTTCCATTCCTCCTATTTGTAATATTATGAAGTATAAAACTACCGGAGACAAAACAGGAAGTAATGAAGGAATAATCATTTCTTTTATGGCTGCTTTAGTTAATAAATCTACCAACCTTCCATAATCAGGCTTCCTTTTACCTTTCATAATACCTGGTATTTTTTTAAACTGTCTTCTGACTTCAATTAC
>MDTE01202750.1_pt1 | contig 11404 bp, 12 predicted proteins | sample 811231 | NCBI WGS metagenome assembly MDTE01 (sample SAMN05326651, study PRJNA326480) | marine metagenome | isolation source: seawater | place: Indian Ocean: Red Sea | collected 2010
AATCAGATTTTTCGGTCAAATTATCGCCTCAATTATTGATGAGTTGGAATAATTCTTGTCTAGGTTCTGCTTTATCAAAAAAAACTCCACGCATTGAAGATGTTGACATTATTGCATTTGCTTGTTTTACGCCTCTACACCTCATGCATCCGTGAGCAGCTTCGATAATTACTGCACACCCAAGAGGGGATAGATGAGTTTCTAAATCGTCAGCAATTCCCTTGGTAATTCTCTCTTGGTTTTGCAGTCTACGTGCATGACATTCAACAATTCTAGATAATTTGGATATGCCAACAATGCGATCTACTGGTATGTATGCGACGTGGGCTTTTCCGTTGAATGGTTGAAGGTGGTGTTCACATGTGGAATGAAATTCAATATCTTTTAACAATACAATTCCATCATATCCCTCGCCATTGAATGTTGAGCTAAGTATTTCTTTTGCATCCATAGTATATCCGCTGAATATCTCATCCCAGGAATCAATTACTCTCGTTGGTGTCTCTAAGAGTCCTTCACGATTTACGTTATTTTCCAAATATCCAAGTAATGTCTTTACCGCTTTCTTTGCATCTTCTCTTGATGTCATAATATTACCTTCCGTGCCTATTATCAATTTCATCCAACTGGTCCAATAATTTCCTACAAGCTGTTCTAATTGCGTCTGCAACACTGACAAATTTTTTGTCATCTCCAACGTGAGTTCTAATGTCTTGCAAAATTTCAGCCGGCATGTCTAGTGAAACTTTAGGCATAATCCTGCCTGAATATAAACAGATATAAGTATTACTAGAATATTACTAGAGTAATATATTGTCCAAAATAGTGTACTTCTTTGGTCAATGTTGAGCGAATGTTGAAGAAGCGCCAAGAACGCAATTGTATTGATGAAGTCTGTGAGCAAGGTAGAAGAAGCCCTCCACGCGTTAACAGAAATTAGACAAAACTCCGGTAAAATGGATACTATTGGGCTTAGTGACGATGAGATAAGCAGCTTTTGTCTATCAGACGAAAATTTGTTCAATGCTATTTCAGAAGGGCTTGTTAATCATAGAGATTTGAGAAATAGATTAGGTGAAGAAGTACTGATGACTGATGAGGTTGAACTTGTATCAACACTTCAAGAAGATTATGTCAACTTCTATGCACCTGCTACTGTAAACCCATACATTGCTTTGGCTGGTAAAGGCCCATGGATAATTACTTCTCACGGAGCGGTAGTTCACGATAACGGGGGTTATGGAATGCTTGGTGCAGGTCATGGACCATCATCAGTTATTGAAGCCATGTCACAAAATTGGGTAATGGCAAACGTAATGACTCCATCATTTAGTCACAGCAGACTTGCCAACGCATTGAAAAGTGAGTTAGGCCATACAAGAGGGCACTGCCCATTTACCAAATTCATTTGCATGAATAGCGGTTCCGAATCGATGACAGTTGCACTAAGAATTGCTGACATTAACGCTAACAAACAAACAGGACCGGGCGGAAAATATGAAAATTATCCAATAAAAATGGTTGCAGTAGAGAGAAGTTTTCATGGAAGAACTGATAGACCAGCCCAAATTTCTCACTCCTGTAAATCAGGTTATGATAAGAACCTAGCAACTTTCCAAAACCGTGACAATCTAATTCTGGTTCCTGCAAACGACTCAGCAGCACTGGAAGCAGTATTCAAGCGATCAGTAGAAGAAAAATTCTTCATTGAATTAATTGCCATTGAACCAATCCAAGGTGAGGGTAATCCAGGAATGTGTGTTACTCGAGATTTTTATGACACTGCTAGAAGGCTAACTAAAGAACATGATTCGATGCTATTAGTAGATTCCATACAAGCAGGAATCAGAGGTCAAGGATGCCTATCAGTAATTGATTATGATGGATTCCAAGATGCAGAAGTCCCTGATATGGAGACATGGTCGAAAGCAATTAATGCCGGCCAATATCCACTTTCAGTTCTTGGCATGAATGAACGAGCTTCATCGATGTATGTTGTTGGCATTTATGGTAACACGATGACTACGAATCCTCGTGCTTTAGAAACAGCAGTTGCAGTATTAGAACAAATAACACCAGATTTAAGAAAAAATATCAAAGAACGTGGCGAAGAATTCGTCATGAAATTGAAACTACTAGCCGAAGAATTGCCAGGTACAATAACCAAAGTTCAAGGTACTGGTTTATTACTCAGTGCAGAATTAGAACCAAGTAAATTCCCAGTAGTAGGGTTTGATGCTGTTGAACCGTGGTGTCGTAGAAGAGGGTTGGGAGTTATTCATGGAGGACATAATGCGCTGCGATTTACTCCCCATTTCCGTTTAACGTCAAAGGAAGTTGATTTGATTATCGATATTGTTAGGGAAGCACTAATCGAATTCTCACGATAGAGTCGTAACTATATCTTCACGTTTGAATTGACGTGCCGCATAATACGCTGCCAAACTGGCATATAGCACTGATGATGTAAACCAAATTGCAATATGTTCGATAATTACTCTATCTAGCAATAACTCTCTCAATGCCAATAGGACATTAATTACCGGTATGCTAAACCAAAAACTTTCAATCCCATCCAAATTTATGACTTGAGTAAAAAGGGCAGGGAATATTATCAGGATGATTGCTGGACCGAGTATTGAACCAGCTTCTTTTACACTGTGAGATCTCATTGCTAGAGCAAGTTCTAACGCAACGACCATTATTGCAAATAACATAATAGAGACGACGATTAGAACTATCGCCTCGATAGACAACGCAGGAACTCCGATGAAATCTGAGGATGCCAAGTATCCTATTGCGAACAACAGACCAACAATTTGCAGTAGTACACCGACTCCTGTAATCGTTGCAACCCCAAGCCATTTGCCTAGTAGCAATTCGTTTCTTGTACATGGGAGCCCCAATAATGCTTCTAGAGTTCCTCTTTCACGTTCACCTGCTGTCATGTCTATCGATGGCTGTATTGCGCTTGAGAAAGTCCATATCGCCAACACTAGAGGGATGAATAATGAAAGAATTAATCCAGCTTGTTCACCTTCTGTTGCGACATCAGCCTTGTTAGTATCGCCATCCCAGCGTAATGGATCTAATGTGGAATCAACTTCTAAGCCACCCTCAATAATTCTCAACTCTGTGATGTTATTTTCAAAAGCAATAAGCGATGTAATAATTCTTGCTTTTGCTTCAGTAGAACTTTCTGATGTCGATAGATGTATGATAGAATAATACCATATATCTTCAGAATAATTCAACCTTAAAATTGCATCAATTTGCATGTTTCTAACTTTGTCTAAGTCATCTAAAGGAAGTGATAATGATTCGTCAAATGTCTTGTTGATAATGGTTAACTGTGTATAGTTTTGATCAAAACTATCAATTAAGTAAGTAGGGAATTCGTTAGATTGAATTTCGATATTAACTATCTTGTTATCTAGTTCGGCAGCTTCAGACTCTAACAGTATGGGGAACACAATAAATAGAACAGGAAACATCAATATTGGTATAATGATGATAGCTACAATAGTTCGCCAATCTCTGACAAACTCAACAACCTCCTTTTTGGCTATTGTCTTAATCCGTTGTGTAGACTTACTCACTTTCAATCACCTCACTATTTGATGACGTACTTGGAGTTTTAGGTCGAAACAATCTATTCCAGATTTTTGTCAGACCTTTGTCATTGTTACTATCCTCAAATCTTATCCTTGCTTTTTCCTGAGTCAATGCAACATATGCTTCTTCTAATGTGTTGCATGCATTTTCGTTGATTAGTTCATCTGGAGAACCATTCGCCATGACATTACCGTTGTGGATAATGATGATTCGATCACAAACTTGCTGAGCTTCAAACAACTGATGGGTTGAATAAACAACGGTGCCGCCTTCTTGTTTTATCTGCTCAACCAAAGCCCTAACGGTTCTAGCACTCGTAATATCAAGTCCTGCTGTTGGCTCATCAAGAAGTAGTACCTTGGGGCCATGTGCTAGGGCCCTTAGTAATGCAGTTTTTTGTCGCATCCCTCTAGAAAATCCTTTGGTATATCTTGATAAATTTTCTTCCATGTCTAGACTTTGAGCAAATTTAAGGGTTCTTTTCCAAGAGACAGAGTCATCGATTCCATATAATCTACTGTGATATCTGATATTCTCCCAAGCAGTTAACCTAGAATACAGTCCCGTAGATTCTGGAACTACACCTAAATTATCCCTCATCAAATGAACAGGTGTTTGATCACCGAGAGTTACGCTTCCCGATGTTGGACGATATACGCCGGACATCAATCTAAGCAATGTCGTCTTACCTGCTCCATTACTACCAACAAGACCAACAACCTCGCCTGAATTTATCTCAAATGAAACATCATCTAAAGCAAGCACTTCACCAAATCTTTTTCTGACGTTTGAAATTTTTAGAAGAATGTTGTCATTAGTCATAATCAACTAGCCCTGCCTGATTCTATTGCTTGGTTAAGCCCGGGATATTTAATCTCAAGTTTCCTTGCCCTCTCAAGTTGTTGCTTAAGTTGTGAGAAGATTTCTTTCTGTGGCACGCCCATATCAATTAGATTAGCAAACATCTCAAATGCCCCAAAAATAGATCCGGCGTCCAAATATGCATCATTAGAGATTCTACCACTGTACCTCAGTGATTCTAATTGCTTTGAAATGAAATTAGCCTCTGCTTTCAATCTTGGTCCATCAATGTGTGATAGTGCCATAAGCTGGTCTACACAGGTTCGCATGAATCGAATTTAATTAGATGGATTATGATTGTTTCCTAATACCTTCTGTGATAATTCTACCAAAACTCCACCCGTTGACTTTGGGTGAACGAACGCAATAAGGCAATTTTTGGAACCAACTCTAGGCTTTGAATCAATCATAACTATTCCTGAATTGGTAAGGTGTTCAATCATCATAAGTATATCCTCTACTTCAAAGCATATTTGTTGGATCCCCACGCCTCTTTTTGCTATGAATTTACCAATTGGAGTATCTTCACCTGTAGGTTCCAGCAATTCAATCAATGCTGGTTTTTGCATTTCATTAGCAATAGGAATGAACCGGGTTATTACTCCTTGCTCAGTTACCACTTCGTCTTCCTGTTCTGGAATTAATCCCAGTAATTTCCAGAACTTTTCTCCATCATCAAGACTGTTCACTGCGATTCCTATATGGTCTAGTCTTATTTTCATCAAATCACCTAAAACCCACTTGGCGCCATCCATGTACCAAACTTTTCTTTCATGGCCTGCATAATCTCTCCCAAAGTGCATTCACATCTAATTGCATCTAGTACTAGAGGGAATAAATTTTCATTTTTCTCTGCGGCATTTTTGATTTGTTCCAAGGCATTAACTACAGAATCATTATTTCGTCTTTTACGTATTGATGATAGTCTATTTCGTTGTGTTTCGCCTAATTTATCATCCAATTTCATGGCTTTGATGGGGGTTTCTTGTCCCATAACCCCATGGTTTACGCCAATGATTTTTCTTTTACCCGATTCAACATCTTTGAGATGGCTATATGCGGAATTGTGAATTTGTCTTTGCTGCCACCCTTCCTTGATTGCTTCCATAGCACCACCTTTTGAGTCTATATCTTTAATCATTGATAGCGCTTCATCATAAATTTTAGCGGTTAAATATTCGACGTAATGCGAACCACCTAGGGGGTCAATAACGTCTGCGGCACCACTTTCTTCAGCAATGATTTGCTGTGTCCTTAATGCTATAGTGGCACTATCCTCAGTCGGCAAACCTATTGCTTCATCATATGAGTTGGTGTGTAAACTCTGGGTGCCACCACAAACCGCGGCCAAGGCTTGGATTGTAACCCTTGAGATATTGTTGAGGGGTTGTTGTGCTGTTAGGCTAACGCCGGCAACTTGTGTGTGAAAACGAAGTTTCTTTGATTTAGGATTTGACGAATCATATCTGGTATCAACCAAATCATGCCATAATTTCCTTGCTGCCCTAAACTTTGCTACTTCTTCAAAAAAGTCATTATGACAATTAAAAAAGAAGGATAGTCTAGGAGCAAATTGATCTATGTGTAAACCACTTTTAATTGCAGCATCAGCATAATTTAACGCGCTAGATAGAGTAAATGCAACTTCCTGTGTAGCAGTGCAACCAGCTTCCCTAATGTGATAGCCGCTAATTGATATTGTATTCCATAACGGTACTTGTTCAGAACAATAAGAGAAAATATCTGTAATCAATCGCATACTTTCGTCTGGTGGAAATACATATGTTCCTCTAGCCATGTATTCTTTTAATATGTCATTTTGAATTGTTCCGCGTATTTTATTCGGCGGAACACCTTGTTCTTCTGCCACAACAATATACATCCCAAGTAATATCATGGCTGGTGCATTAATAGTCATCGAGGTTGAGACTTTGTCAAGGGGGATTCCTGCAAACAGTTCCCTCATATCGTCTAGTGTGGAGATAGATACTCCAACCTTTCCAACTTCTCCAATCGACAATTCATCATCAGCATCCAAACCTAATTGTGTAGGTAAGTCAAAGGCTACTGATAGGCCTTTTTGACCCCTGTCTAAAAGTAATTTGAATCTCTCATTTGTTTCTTTAGCACTCGAAAAACCAGCATATTGTCTCATTGTCCATAATCTTGAGCGATACATTGTTTCGTGTATGCCTGCCGTATATGGAGGCTGTCCAGCAGGAGTATCTACATTGGAAAATGTCCGAGGGATATCAATCCCTGAGAGAGTCTTCCACTCGGTCTTTCGTTCATCTGCCATATGGCTGCCAGTAGTAGGCGATTCATCAAAACTACTATCGAGCTCTAGAGTTGAATTAACAATTGTCACTTGCGCAATTTGGATCTCCACATCCGCTTTGACTCTCAGATATTTCAACTACTTCAACCTCAAATGTCAATTCTTTACCAGCAAGAGCGTGATTGAAGTCTGCGGTAACCATATCATCTGAGAGTTCAGTTACTGTGAATGGAGCAGGTCCATGAGGCATTTGTGCAACTAACTGGAAACCAATTTCTAAACTCGTTTGCTCCTCTAACTGGGCAAATTGTGCCCTAGGTATTTGCAGTATTGCTTCGTCATCTCTTTGACCATATGCTCTCTCTGGAGATAGTGTGAATGTTTTCTTATCTCCGACTGCAGCACCCATCAACTCCTCCTCAAAGCCTGGAATCATTTGTCCCTTTCCGACAGAGAATTGTAGTGGATCTCTTCCTTCACTCGAATCAAAAGATTCTCCATTTTCTGGCAATGTACCTTTGTAGTGTACTTTAACATCCATTCCTTTTTCAACTATTTTATTACTCATATTTTCATCTCCTTGTTGATATACTTTTTATTTCACTTTTTAATTTATCAGATATTTCATCTGTTAGGACTAATTCTAGATTCTTTTGGTCAATAAATTCAATTGCCGCGTCAATACTTATCCTTTCACCCTTCGCAATTATTTGACCTAGTACATTAGATCGGTGTTGCTCAGGTACATCTGGATGTGACAGGATTTCCCTGGCAACATATTTGAATTCGAGAATTTTATTACTCTTGAGTTTCTTTTCTAAGCGTTGTCGACCGCCACCTTTTTTGTCCATTCTCCGAGATTTTCTCTTTTTCTTCGATATACCAGCTGAGGATTTGTCCACTGTTTGTATAGTCTTGAACACATTTAGGTTTCGTGTTTGATTCTTGTCTTCAATCCCTGAGTCGATTATTTCTATGCCTTCATTTTCCAATAATTCCGTATCTGCTTCATCTTGGATAATGATTTCTGGCTGCACCTCTGCCTCTATCTTGGCGGGGGCTTTGTTCAACTTGGCATTATCCCTTGATTGCTGGGATTTACGCTTGAGTTCTGCTAATCTCTCTTCTCTACTTTGTTTAGTACTAACGCTAGGTTTAGCTGCTGTTGTTTGGGTAATTGTTGGCACTTCTTCCTTAACTACTTTCTTAGATTCTTCTACAACAGTTGTAGGTGCATTAATTGATTCTTTTTTATTATCGACAGTCGGTTCTGCCGTATTCACATCAGCAGCAAGTTTTTCCCTAGCTTCTCGTTGTAAGTCTTCTAGTGATTTTGCTGGCACTTTTTGACTTCCAATGTTAGCTGTACCTGTGGTTTGATTTTGAGCATCAAGGCGGCGCTTTTCTTTTGCTTTTTCTGCGTATCTGCGATTTCTCTCTGCAGCAGCATTCTGTGCGAATGGATTGAATGGAACATCCTTTCTACGCCTGTTCCGACCATTCATAGAATATCCCCGGTTAAATGCCTCAACATAGGCCTCTTAAAACCGTTGGCTAATGTCAAGCCCAAATGATGGGGGTCTGATCGGTACGTAGATACTGGTCAATTGCACTTGTATCAAAATTTGTAATCCTTCCAGCATCAAGTTCCAACCATCCTAATCTAGCGATCATTGTTCCGTTATCAATGCAGTACATGCGTGGAGGGGCATAAGATTTGGAATCTCTTTCTTCGCACATAAGCTCACACATTATTCTGAGTCTAGAATTACAGGCAACTCCGCCACCCAGAAGCAGCTCAGTCTTTCCAGTGTGGGCTAGGGCCCTTTCCGCAACTTCAACACAAGCAGAAAATACATGTTCCTGCAAACTCCAACAAACTGCTTCCAATGGTTTGCCATTTTCAACCAATCTTAATGCTGCTGTAAGAACGCCAGAAAATGCAAGATCCATACCTCTTACAGCGTAAGGCAACTCTAATCCTTCCATGGTAGGATCAGGATTGTCTTCAATCCATTTAGCAGCTAATTTCTCAATTACAGGCCCGCCTGGAAAAGGTATTCCTTGAGCTCGAGCGAATTTATCTAGCATATTCCCAATACCTATATCCAATGTCTCACCCAAAACCCTGTATTTTCCTTCGAGTCTTGCGATTACTTGTGTGTTTCCACCAGATACATACAGTAAGACAGGATCTTCACAACCACACTGTTGGCGACCAATTTCGATATGTGCCACACAATGATTGACACCAATCAAAGGGACATCGAACTTTGAAGCCAATCCCCGGGCTATGGAAGCTCCAATTCTCAAACACGGTCCTAAACCTGGTCCTTGTGAGAAGGCGATTGCTGATATATCAGTTGGCATTAGTGACTGACTTTCAAGAGCAGCATGTAACAAACGAGACGCACATTCTTTGTGATGGTCAGCGGCTTCTCTAGGATGAATTCCACCTTTTTCAGGCTTAATCGTCGATGTAGATGATGGAAATGGGATGCCATCTTTATCGACTAATCCAAATGATAGAGTGTGTGCAGTAGACTCAATTCCTAAGGTCCACATAATATCCCTTCCACCCACGCTAAAAAGCCATTATTCTTGAACTCTCACCTCTTAGCGGTAGTTATGCGGACCGTTTTGTATAATTGCGGACCGATTGTGACCTTTGATAGTGATGAACCATTAATTGGTCAACAGATGATGAATGATAAATGGATAAAACCTTCTGGAAAGGCAATTGTTGTTAACGGCGACTTGATAGAAGAAATTGTAGATTCAATTAATGCCTTGGACGATTATCAGTCACATAAGACTGATGAGGTTAATTTGGTTGATGTATCTGGAAAAGCTATCATCCCTGGGCTAATTGATTCACATACACACCTTATTTGGGGTGGCGATAGGTCGAGGGAAGTAAGGCTGAAACAACAAGGAAAATCGTACGCTGAGATTGCAAAATTAGGTGGAGGTATCAATTCCACAGTAAGTTATACTCGCAAATTATCAGAGAGTGATTTGTTCACTATCGCAAAGCGTAGGTCGATGGTAGCACTAAACAATGGGACCACATTTATTGAGACAAAATCTGGTTATGGTTTAGACTATGAAAATGAATTGAAGTTACTCTCAGTTGCAAAGAAATTAGATTTAGATGATAATACTCCTGGAATCGACTCCACTTGGTTAGGTGCTCATGCAATACCAAACGGCCATAATCTAGAATCATACACTGAGGAGATAATCTCTTCACAATTACCGGCCGTTGTCAAGTCTGGGCTTGCCCGATCGGCAGATGTTTTCTGCGAGCCGGGATGGTTTGGTATTGAGGAGTCTAGAATCATACTTAAAGAGGCCAAAAAGCATGGTCTATCATTAAGAATGCATATTGACGAATTTTGTGATGGCGGTGGCGGCGATTTAGCTGCTGAATTAAAAGTAGATACGGCAGACCATGCACATCATACTAGCGAAGAGGCTCGGCATAGGATGGAGAAGGCGTCAGTAAATACAGGATTCTTACCAGGAACACCATATTCTATGGGATCAGATTGGCCTGATTTCAACATGATGATAGAAAACGAATATCGATGGACTATCGCAACTGATTTCAATCCAAATAATCAGATTCTTTCTCTACCGTTTATTGGATCATGCTTAGTTCAACGTTGCGGCATCGATCCGCTAGCAACTCTAGCATCATGTACAATTAATGCTTCATTCACTACTCCACACAATTCAGGATTCCAACATGGAAAAATATCTCCTGGTGCTATTGCTAATTTGAATATTTTAAATTCCGACCAATGGGAATCATGGTGCTTGACTCCAGGCCATTCACCAGTATCCAAGACGATGCTTAACGGAATCCTTATTCCTCGTGATTAATGGATAATTGCAGATAAAAATGGAAATAATATAATATCTTAAACAAAAAATATTAGGTGAAAATCATGCCAATACTCGAAACGATCGTTTGCCAAACAATGAAAGGCAAGGAGGCGAGATTTCACAGAATGGTCAAAGCGCGTACGGAATTATCTAAACGACAGGATGGTTGCATAAACTCGTGGTATGGAGTTTCAAACTCAGACGAATTCTTGTACCTGATACAAACAGCGTATGATGATATAGACCAGTTTCATAATGTAAAAAAGCTAATCGAAGAAACTCTTGATGTCAAAGACGGAGGCTTGGAATCTTGTTTAAGCGGCCCACCTCTTCTCGGTTTGTTTGAAATTGACAAAGATGCTTTGAATTTGGTAAAATAGTGTGCATTATCATGTCGTATAACTCACATTATGCGTCATTGACAATTATTCCATGATACCCGATTACCCATGGAATCAGTAATAATGCCATGCAGTATGCGATTTAACGATTAATCCGAGGATCGAAATAATTAGAATTCCACAAATTTTCGCTAATAGCCCCCCCTTAGAGGTCAAAATGTTGTAAAAAATCAAAAAATGGATTCCAAATACAGAAGAATTGAAAATACACTGCCATTTAGGGTTAAGTGATATACAATGTCAGATGTTTCAGGATACTGTTTGAAATGCAAAAGTTATGGCCCAATCCAAAATGGTACACTTATCAAAATGTCAAATGGAAGAACTCGAATGGCAGGTACTTGTTCTAAAGGCGGCT
>MDTE01095303.1_pt1 | contig 11403 bp, 11 predicted proteins | sample 811231 | NCBI WGS metagenome assembly MDTE01 (sample SAMN05326651, study PRJNA326480) | marine metagenome | isolation source: seawater | place: Indian Ocean: Red Sea | collected 2010
ATATCTTTTTTGGCTTTAACCTGTACAAGGATTTACAATCATAACATTGATTGTATATAGCGCTACGTTTTATGTTGTATTCGTAGTCTTTAACTTTCAATGAAAAATCTGTTTTTTTACTTTTACAAATCGGGCAAGCCATATCCTATGTGCTTACTTTTCTTGAAAAGACGAACAAAAGTTTTGATTGATCCATTTTTTCTAATTTGTGTTGTTTTTGGAATAGGCAGCTGCAAGTCATATGTTCTTTGCGAGTGGGTAGTTTTTTGCATTGACGGGTCATTAATGTAATTTATACCTTTGAAATCTTGGAAGCCTAATTTCCATACTTTTAGTCTTCTTTCTCTCATTGGCATATCTTCTTGCCAAACATCTATAAACCACTTTTTCATTAGCTTATCAAATAAAGGTTGTAAAAATTTAAAAATCTTTGGCACTTCTAGATAATCATACCTTGTCACTTTGCAATTATTATTTTTATCTTCTTCAAAAATAAAAATTTGTTTGCATTTAATAATATTAAATAAGGTTGTGTGTTCAACGTCCATACGGTTCTCGTTTGTTAATTTACAAACATCTTTTGATTTAATAGAAAAAGGAAAATAGGGTAGTTTAGCCCATCTTTCTGAGATACAACATTTTTCATCTTCAAAAAGAATGTTTAATTTTTCATAATGTTCAAAATGTGTACCGACTATGTGTTCATGATCCCAATAATTCCATATTAATAATTTTTTTGGAAAATTTGACTGAGCGCACGATACAGAAGTTAAATAAGTCTTGCTCATATTAATTTATATATACAAATATTTCTTCATTAACAACTTCAACTTTGTATTTTCTAAGACAAAAATTTTTGTTGCTAATACATTCGCCAGTTTCTACAGAATACTGAAGATTGTGCCATAGACAAGTAAACACGGGTTTGCCATTACTAATTTTAATTTCGTGGTATCCAATAGGACCTCCAAAATGAGGGCATATATTGGATATTCCTTTAACTTCGTTGTTAAGTTTATAAATCAATATATCATGATCATCAATCCATCGAGAAAATTGATTATTCTTTTTAAGATCATACAATGTTCCAATTTTTTTTTTAATCATTTAAAAAAAACTTATTTCTTATTTAAGGATATTTTTTCTTCTATCAGATCTTTTTTATTAAAATTATTTTTGTCTTGATTAATAATTAACTGCGCCAAAATACCAATAAATAAGAAAATTAAACCTATCATAAATAAAAATATTACAAGCAATGGTAATGGAGTTTGAATAAAAGTTGTATTAAAATAAAATTTAAGTATTAACATGTATACAAAAGATATACCTGATAGTAAAAAAGAAAAAAAACTAAACAAGCCAAAGAAGTAAATCGATTGTCTTTTATAATTTTTAAAAAATTTTAAATAAAGCAAATCAATCAAAACTTTAAGAATTCTACTGAATCCGTAATTAGATTTTCCATAAGTTCTGTTTTTATGGTTCACTTCAATTTCTTTAACTATAAAACCATTGTTAGCTAATCTTGCAGCCAAGAGTCTATGAAAATCTCCCCAATTTGTTAATTCATCTATTGTATTTTTTTTTACTATTTTAAAAGCACAACCATGATCATGGATCTTTGATTTTGAAAAAAGTCTAACTACAAAGTTTGCAATGATGCTTGGCAACGATCTGGATAGAAAATTATCTTTTCTTTTTTTTCTCCAACCAATTAACATATCTGTACCTTTTTCAAATTCATTAATCATTTTATTTAAATCAGCCGGGTCATTTTGCAAATCACCATCCATTATTATTAGGTTTTCATATTTTGATTCACTTATACCAGAATTTAAAGCTGCAGATTGTGAAAGATTTGTTCTATGTTTTAATATTAGAGTTTCTATCTCATTTGTAGATAATTTCTTTAACTCATTAAAAGTGTTATCTTTAGATCCGTCGTCAACATAGACAATTTCAAATTTTCTTTTTCCATCATCTATTTTTTTTAGATTGCTTATAATTTCTTTATTGAGATGATGAACATTTTGATCTTCATTATAAAAAGGTATAATTAATGTATAATTCATTAATTTTTATTAATATACTATAATTTAAATGTGCGCAATATTTGGAACCATTGGATCGTCTAATTTGAAATTAATACAAGAAATTTCACAAAAACAAATCTACAGAGGTCCAGATGAACAAAATTTTTATATATCGGATGATAAAACAGTGTGCCTGGGCAACAATAGACTTTCAGTTATAGACAAAAAAAATGGAAAACAACCAATGCTATCATCTGACAAAAGATATGTGACTGTTTTTAACGGCTGCATATATAATTTTTTAGAAATTCAAAACTATTTAAAAAAAAAAGGAATTAATTTTTTTAGCAGCTCAGATACAGAAGTTGTTGCTAATTCATTTATGTATTTTGGTGAAAAGGTATTTAATTATTTTGATGGAATGTGGGCAATAGCTATATATGATAAAGAAAAAAGGGAAGTTATATTGTCAAGAGATTATGTAGGTCAAAAGCCACTTTATTATTCTAAAAATGAAAACTATTATATTTTTGCTAGTCAGTTGAATGGTTTGTTTGAGGATCAAAAAACATCTAAAACAGTTTCTAGAGAAAATTTAATAAAATATTTTACATATTCATTTGTTCCCGCTCCAAACACAATATTTAAAAATATATATCAAGTTGAACCGGGCGAAAATATTAAATTAAATTTAAAAAATCTTAACATTTCAAAAAAAAAATACTGGGATTTACAAACAGGCCCCGATTACAATATGTTCGTCAACAATATTGAAGAAAATAATTTTAAAGATGAATTTCAAAATATTATAAACCAACATTCTGTTGCAGATAAATCACCAATGATTTCATTAAGCGGTGGCATAGACTCTTATATAATTATGAATAATTTTGTAAATAATAGAAAATATTCGACATCCTATACATTAGGTTTTGAAAATAAAAGTTATGATGAATCTAAATATGTTAAAAAAATAGATAAAAATATTACAAAGAAGATTTTTAACACTAATGACGTACTATTAAAATCAAATTTTATAAAAATATCTAAACTTTTAAATGAACCAGTTGGCGACAGTTCAATTGTTCCAACTTTCATTATACAAGAAAAAATTGGAATAGATTCTAATGTTAGTTTAGGAGGCGATGGGGGGGACGAATCTTTTTTTGGATATATCACATTTGATGCCTTTTATTTAGCTACAAAACTTAAAAAGTTTATTCCCAATTTTATCTTTTCAATAATTAAACTTTTTACTAATTTGTTTAGAGGCTCTTCTGATTATATTTCGCAAACAACTAAAATTAGAAGATTTTTTAATTCAATAGACTTAAATGAAAAATATTTACTGCCCAGCTGGCTGGGTTGTTTAGATATCAAAAATCTTAAAAAATTATTTAATGAAAATTTGCAAGCTGACCAAATTTACAATGAAATGAATGATATTTATAATAAAACGGGTAACAAGATGCGATATGCACAAATTTATCATTATAAATATTATTTACCTATGATTTTATCCAAGATAGATCAAGCTAGCATGTTTAATTCCGTTGAGTCCAGGTCACCCTTTTTGAGTAAAAAAATTATCAATTTTGGATTATCTCAAGATGTTAATAAATTATATAAATTATTTAAAAAAAAACTTTTCATTCGTGAAGCTTTTCGAAGTGAAATACCTAATGAAATTCTAAATAGAAAAAAGCATGGATTTGCATTTCCTAAGGAAATTATTTTAAAAGATAAAAAATTTATCAATAATTTAATTAACCATAAGCTTTTAATAAACAAAAATTTTTTTGATATAAAATATGATAATTACCTTAATAAAAACGAAGATTGCGGTCAGTATATTTGGAATGAATTAATTCTTAATTTAACTTTGCAAAATTTAAAGATTAATAAGCTGTTTTAATAATGGGGTTTGTCTTCAAAAAAATTGTAAATTTTTATTGGTTTACCAGCTAAAATGTATCTGTAGACATTTATATTTTCCAAAACTCTTTGGACATAATTTCTAGTTTCTTTAAATTTAATTAATTCAACCCAATCAACATATCCTATTTGACCTTTTTGTGGATTTCCGTTTATTTTTTTCCAATATTTTACTCTTCTAGGCCCAGCGTTATATGCGGATAAAGCAAACGGATACGAACCTTCATAATCTTCTAATAAACCTGCTAAGTAATATGATCCTAATTGAATGTTGTAATAAGGATCACTTTTGAGTTTGCTTTTCACATAGGGAAGTTTAGCTTGTTTTGCTACTAGCTTGGCAGTGTATGTCATAAGTTGCATTAAACCTCTAGCTCCAACATGGCTATTTGCTTTTTGATCAAATTCACTTTCTTGTCTTATGACAGCTAATACAAGTTCTGTTTTAGGCATAGTTTTTTGATTTACAATTTTTGGAGTTTCAATCACAGGATAATTTAATTCGTTATAAAATCTTTTTTCATAAGAAGCTTTTTTTGCTATCTGTATCGCAAAATCATATCTTTCAATATTTATAGCAAGTTGTCCTGCTAATATTTCACTTCCTTTTTCTATATTTAGAGTTGCTAGGTGTTTAAGAAAATCTTTTGAATATTTTGTTTTATCTAATTCTTTTAATAATAATATAGTTTTGATAAGTGGGTTTTTATTAAACTCTTTTTCAAATTTCTCAGATACTTTAATTTGAGATTCTAACTCAAAAGATTTTTTTGGATATAATTCAACAAAAGCTAGTTGTCCATAATATGTTGTTAAGTATTTAGCAGCTTCTTTAAACCATTCATTAGATTTTTGTTCGTTTCTAATTTTTTTATATGATTTACCTAACCAGTATGCGCCTCTAGATAAACTTATGGGATAACCTACGTTATTATAAAAATTTTTGAAATGATTTATTGCTAAATTTGGATCATCTAAAAAAGTTAAAGCTATCCAACCAGAAAGCCATTCTGCTTCAGCATATTCGGGACCTTTAGACAATGAATGATTACTACTAACTTTGTATGCGGTAGGATATTTTTTCTTGTAAATTAATGATCGAGCAAGAATAGCTCTTTCTATCCACCAAATATCAGGCCTTTTCAATTTAGAAGGGTCATTTGGAACTTTAAATAAAATTTCTAAAGATGGATCTAATCTTCCCCTTCTTCTTCGCCACTTTAATCTATCATATTGCAAACCTATATCATTCTTAAGTCGAGCTGGAACTTTTTTAATAGCTTCATCTACACCATAGGAGCGACTCATTAATAATTGACGAGCTTTGTATAATAAAGTTTCTTCTTTAGGTAGATACCTTAGCATTCTTTGCACATCCCAATGCTTTCCTTCCCAAGCATGCCAATCTGCTCTTTTTATATTATCTTCTACGGTAATAATTTTTTTGTATTTTTTTCTTAAGTACCGTAATTGAGCTTTAGATAGTTTGGCTTGTATCCATCCTTCTTTTATAAGTTTAGCACCAAGGTCTTTATCACCTTGTTGAATATATATTTCACCAAGTTTTATTTTACCAAAGGAGCTAAAAGGATCTTCTTTATTAAACCATCTAAGAATTGAAGCAGGTGAATTAGTTTTTAAGTTAATTTTATGCTCAGCTAAATATTTTAACCTATTAATTCTTGGATAGTTGGGATTAACATTTATAAATGAAGCATAGTCATAAAAAGTTGCTCCATTAGAAGTTTTTATTAAATAAAGATAGTTAACAAGTTTTGATAAAGTTTTATCTTTAGCTTTATTTGATAATTTTAATGCTGTTTGCCATTTTTTTTTATCAATAGCTTGAAAAACAGATTTTGCAATCTTAAAGTCTTTTTTGGATAATATTTGAGATTTGGCTACTATTTTATCAACTTTCTTTTTTACTACTATAGGTTTTTTGGCTGGGTAAATGTTTTGCACCTCCTGTGTTATTTCAGCAGTTTCTGTAGGAGTTTCTATTTGTTTTTCTTCACTTTTATCTTTTGGTTTTTTTTCAGGGTATATTATTTTTTTTTTTGCTAGTTTGTTCTTTGTTTCTTTATCGATACTAGGTTTTGGAACTGGCAGCAAAGGTTCGGCTGCAATTAAAATTGATGTAAAAAAGACAGCAAATGCTAATAAAATGACTTTAAACTTGATTAGATTTCTCATAATTTTATGATGAATTACTTTTTTAAACTATGTTATAAAGATTTATGTTTAAAGGATCAATTGTAGCTTTAATTACGCCCTTCAAGAATAATAAACTTGATGAAGATTGTTATATTTCGCTTATACACCACCATTTAAAAAATGGAACTTCCGGGTTAGTTCCAGCTGGAACAACTGGCGAATCTCCTACTTTAAATCATAAAGAGCATGAAAGAGTAATAGAATTATGCGTCAAAGAATCAAAGGGTAAAATTCCAGTAATAGCTGGAACAGGATCTAATTCAACTGAAGAAGCCATATCATTAACAAAATATGCTGAAAAAGTTGGAGCTGATGCTGCTTTAGTTGTTACTCCTTATTATAACAAACCAACTCAAGAAGGTTTATACCAACACTTTAAAGCCATAAATGATAATAGTTCTTTACCTATTATAATATACAACATACCACCTCGTTCAGTTGTTGACATGAGCGTAGACACTATGGCCAGACTTTTTGAATTAAAAAATATTATAGGGGTAAAGGATGCTACTGGAGATTTAAATAGAGTTGATCAACAAAAGAAAAAAATGGGCCCAGATTTTATACAGCTATCAGGAGAGGATGGTACAGCTCTTGAATTTAATTTACGTGGTGGAGTAGGGTGTATATCAGTTACTGCAAATGTAGCCCCAAAACTTTGCGCAGAATTTCAGGAAGCGTCAATTAGTAAAAATAATAGCAATTTATTAGCTAAAGCCAAACAGATAAATGAAAAATTAATGCCTCTTCACAAATCTTTATTTATAGAAAGCAGTCCTAGTCCGGTTAAATATGCAGCTAGTTTATTAAAACTATGTTCAGAAGATGTAAGGCTACCGTTAGTAAAAGTTACTGATGAAACAAAAAAAATTGTAAAATCAGCAATGACATATGCTAACCTTATTTGACAATGAGACAAAAAACCAAAAATGGTTTAAAAATTATATCACACAATAGAAAAGCAAAATTTAATTATTTTTTTAAAGAATTTTTTGAAGCTGGTATTGTTTTAAAAGGATCTGAAGTTAAATCATTAAGAAGCGGAAGAGCTAATATTTCAGAATCCTATGCGTATGATCATAATGGTGAATTGTATTTAATTAATTCACATATACCTTCATATAAAGAATCAAGCTATAACGATCATGCACCTAATAGGAATAGAAAACTTTTATTAAATAAAAAAGAAATAAATAAATTAATTGGACGTATTAACAGAGAGGGATTTACATTAATTCCAACAAAATTATATTTTAAAAAAGGAAAAGCAAAAATTGAAATTGCTGTTGCTAAAGGAAAAAAACAATATGATAAAAGAGAAACTAAAAAAAAGCAGGATTGGAATAGGGAAAAAGCTAGATATTTCAGAAAAACTAGTTAATTTATAAATGATTTTTTTAGGAATAGGATCAAATTTGTCGTCAAGTTATGGTGATAGATTTTATAATATTGATTTATCAATTTCATATTTAGAATCCTATGGAATTTTGCTAGTTAAAAAATCGAGTTATTATGAAACACCATCTTACCCAGATATATCAAAACCTAAATTTATAAATGTAGTAATTTCAGTTAAAACAAATTTACCGCCTGTCGATTTAATGTCAGTGCTAATTTTTATTGAACGTAAAATAGAGAGGGAAAGAAAAAAAAAAAATGATCCAAGGACTTGTGATATTGATATTCTTGATTATAAAGGGCAAATTATTAGTTCTGAATATGAAGATAACGAATTTACAATACCACATAAAAAACTATCTTTTAGAAATTTTGTTCTATACCCGCTTAAAGAAATATCACCAAAATGGAAACACCCCGAAACAAATGAATTTATAGACGATTTAATTGATAAACTTTCTTCAGAACAAAAGAACTCTATATTAAAAATTTAAAAATCTTGTTATAATAATAAGATGCTTAACCAGGAAGATTTAATTAAAAAAGTTAAAAATTATAATCGTTTTTTAAATCCCGAAACATTATCAAAGGCTTATAATTTTGCTTTAAAAGCGCACAAGAATCAAAAAAGAGCATCAGGAGACCCATACCTAATTCATCCAGTTGCTGTAGCAGATATTTTGTCTGATTTAAAACTTGATAGCGCTACAATAGCAACAGGACTTTTGCATGATACAATTGAAGATACTAAAGCTACATATCAAACTGTTGAAAAAGAATTTGGAAAAGAAGTAGCTGATTTAGTTGATGGTGTTACCAAAATATCTCAACTTGAAGGTAAAGTAATAGAAAATTCCAAAGCAGAAAATTTTAGAAAATTAATATTAGCTACATCTAAAGATATTAGAGTCCTTCTAGTTAAATTGGCTGACAGACTACATAATATGAGAACATTAAGCTCAATATCAGATCTTTCTAAAAGAAAAAGAATAGCCAAGGAAACAATGGAGATTTATGCCCCTTTATCTGATCGTATGGGAATGAATCGTATACGAGATGAATTAGAAGATTTATCTTTTGCTGAACTTAATCCAGAAGCAAGAAAACTTATAGTTGATAGAATTTCATTAAATAAAAAAAATAGAGAAAATAATTTTATTGATATTTCTAGAACTTTTGAAAAAATTTTAAGTGATAATGGTATTAGTTCAAAAATAATAGGTAGGGAAAAAACTCCATTTTCAATTTGGAGAAAAATACAAAGTAAAAGAATATCTTTAGAACAATTAACAGATATCATAGGTTTTAGAATTGTGGTTAAGGACGTGCAGACTTGCTATAAAGTTCTTGGAATTTTTCATAGCAAATGGTCAATGATACCTGGAAGGTTTAAAGATTATATATCTACGCCAAAAATTAATAATTACAAATCACTGCACACAGCTTTAATCGGCCCAAAAAAAGAAAGAGTTGAAGTCCAAATCAGAACAAATGAAATGCATGAATTTGCGGAAAGAGGTATAGCTTCGCATTGGCTTTACAAATCTTCAGAAAAATTAAACCAAATTTCTTTAAAGGAATATGATTGGTTGCGCGACCTTGTTGAAATTATTGAAAAAGGAGCTACTCCAGAAGATTTTTTAGAATTTACAAAGCTTCAAATGTTTCAAGAAAATGTATTTTGTTTCACTCCTACCGGTGAAGTTATAAAACTGCCAAGAGATGCAACGCCTATTGATTTTGCTTATGCTGTACATACTAAAATTGGTGATAGTACTATTGGTTGTGAAATTAATGGTAACAAATCAAGTTTGCAAGCGACTTTAAAGAATGGAGATTTAGTTAAAATATTAGTATCAAAAAAAGTTTCACCTTCCTTGCATTGGCTATCTTCATCTAAAACAGGAAAGGCTAGGGCAGCTATTAGAAGGTATTGGCAAAACAAAACTTACTCCAATCCTATAAAAGACAAAAAATATAATACAGAACTACGTATTAAAATACCTCACGAACCAGGTAAACTTGGTGAAGTTAGTAGTTTAATTGGAATTCATGAATGTAATATTATTAACATGGAAATTGTTGATAAAAAAGATGATTATTTAGAATTTATTTTTGATATACAGATTAAAGATTTAAAAAAATATACTAATTTGATTAGTGAACTAAAATCAAAAGATTATAAATTTGAAATTATAAGACATAGGAAAAAGGATGCTCTCTTACAAAGAATCTTTAAAAATTTTAGAAGAAACTAAAGCTTTATTAAATGGGCATTTTATTCTTTCCTCAGGATTACATAGTGATCAATATATACAATGTGCTAGACTATTAAGTTTCCCAAAAAAAGCAGAGTTAATTTGCTCTTCATTAACAGAAAAAATAAGAGAAAATTTTAAAAAAATTGATGTTATTTTATCTCCAGCTATTGGAGGAATTGTTGTTGGTTATGAAATTGGCAGACAATTACAAATAGAGACAATTTTTGCAGAGAGATCTAATGGTGTTATGACTTTAAGAAGAGGTTTTGAAATATCAAAAAATTCTAATGTTTTAATAATAGAGGATGTAATAACTACCGGAAAATCTGCTAAAGAATGTTTCGAGATTGTAAAATCAAACAATGCTAATTTGTTAGGTTATGGTTGCATTATAGACAGATCTGATCAAAACCTTCTTATTAAAGAAAAAATTATTTCACAGATAAAAGTCAATATTAAAACTTTTCCTTCAACCGAGATTCCAGAAAACTTAAAAAAAATCAAGCCAATAAAACCTGGTAGCAGAAATTTAACTAAATGATCAAAAAAAAACTAGGCGTTAACATAGATCATGTTGCCACCATTAGAAATGCCAGGGGTGATATTTATCCGAGCCCATTAACAGCAGCATTAATTGCACAGAAATCTGGAGCCAACTCTATTACGATACATCTTAGAGAAGATAGAAGACACATAAGAGACTCTGACCTTAAACAAATTATAAAAAAAATTCGTATACCATTAAATTTAGAAATGGCACCAACAAACGATATGCTTAAAATAGCAATGAGACATAAACCCAATTATGTTTGTATTGTTCCTGAAAAAAGAAAAGAATTAACAACAGAAGGCGGTCTCAATGTATCAAAATATAAAAAAATTTTAAAAAATATTATAAAAAAATTAAAACAAAAAAAAATAAAAGTTAGTTTATTCATAGAACCAAAAATATCAGATCTTATTATATCGCAGCAAATCGGGGCTAATAGTATAGAACTTCATACGGGAAAATTTTGTAATTTACTAAACAAAGGCAAAAACACTAATAAAGCTTTATCAGAATTAAAAAAATGTGCTTTTTTTGGTAAAAAAATAGGTCTCAATGTTCATGCTGGACATGGATTAAACTATAAATCAGCATCTATTATATCTAAAATTAATGAAATTAGTGAATTCAATATTGGTCACTTTATTATTTCGGAATCTATTTTTCATGGTTTAAAAAAAACGGTTAAAAAATTTATAAAAATTATTAATAATTAAAATGGTCATATTTGGAATAGGAACTGATATAGTCAATATTAAAAGAATGGATCAATCTTTAAAAAAATTTGGTACAAAATTTAAAAAAAAACATTTTTCAAATAAAGAAATTATCTATTGCGATAAAAAAAAAAATTCAAGTTCATATTATGCTAAAAGATTTGCTGCCAAGGAAGCTTTTAGTAAAGCGCTTGGCACAGGTATTAGAAAAGGGATTAATTTAAAAAACATAGAAATATCAAACAATTCTTCAGGCAAACCTTCTATTTCGCTAAAGGGAAATGTAGCTAAAT
>MDTE01141571.1_pt1 | contig 11402 bp, 13 predicted proteins | sample 811231 | NCBI WGS metagenome assembly MDTE01 (sample SAMN05326651, study PRJNA326480) | marine metagenome | isolation source: seawater | place: Indian Ocean: Red Sea | collected 2010
ACCTGTGCGAAAATCGTTACTGGAAATCATTCCTGTATTACATCCCCAAGGATCATAAACCTGAAAGAGTGCTATGCAAAACTTCTTATCAAATCAGAACAAACATTATTTGTTTCTAATACTACTGTTAATACAAGTTTTAATATTAAATCCAACTCAAGTATTAGCTGATTTACCAACTGGAAATGCAGTAAAAGACCCTAATGCAATCCTTAGAAATGCACTCCCTATCAAGCAATTAGAGTTACAAGAAATTCAACATAAGCTTGAAGAAACAAGTGACCTAGTTAGAGGTGGAAGATGGCCAGCACTTTCAAAAACTGTTACAAATTGTCAATCTTTACTAAAAAAATATCAAAATCGAATAATTGAAGAATTGCCAAGTGAAAAACAAAAAATAGCAGAGTCAACATTTTTAAATCTTAAAAATGACTTTGATGATCTTCAAAATCAAGCAAAATTAAAAGATAAATACTTATTCATTCAAACTCGAAAAGAAGCATTAGATAAAATAGGCGGACTAGAAGAATATTTTTTACCTTCTGAATTCCCATACTCTATCCCAAGTGAATTTGACAATCTTCCTAGATTACTTGGCAGGGCAAAAGTCAATATAAGAACTTCCAAAGGCGACATGCAAGCCATTATTGATGGATTCAATGCACCTCTTACTGCAGGTGCATTTATAGACTTATCATCTAAGAAATTTTATAATAACCTACCAATTAATAGGGCAGAGGAGTTTTTTGTTCTTCAAACTGGCGATCCCGTTGGTGATGAAATCGGATACATAGACCCTGAAACTAATTTAGAGAGACATGTGCCCTTAGAAATAAGAATTCCAAACGAAAGTGAAACTTTTTACAACGAAACTTTTGAAGATTTAGGTTTTTATACAGAAACCCCAACTTTGCCATTTGCAACACTTGGAACATTGGGATGGTCCCATTCAAGTACGGAAGTTGATGATGGATCGTCACAATTTTTCTTTTTTTTATATGAAGCAGAGCTTAATCCGGCTGGTAGAAATTTAATTGACGGAAGGAATGCAGCTTTTGGTTATGTCATTGACGGTTTTGAAGTTTTAGAAGAGCTTACAAAAGATGACACAATTATTTCTATTGATGTTATCAGCGGAATAGATAAACTTAAATTAAATGCATAAAGAATCACTAAAAGATATTGGCGAGAAAGAATTAATTAAAAGGCTTGCCAAATTTATGCCTAAAAATCAAACTTCTGATGATTGTGCATTTATTCAATCCACAAATAAAGACCTTTTAATAAATACCGATTCACTAGTTGAGAATGTCCATTTTAGTAATGAAGCAATTTCTGCCCAAGACATAGGTTGGAAAGCTGTAGCCAGTAACGTATCTGATTTAGTCTCAAGTGGTTGCGACAAAATCATAGGAGTAAATATTGGTTTGGTTGTTCCATCTAAAACAGATTGGGCCTGGATTAAAAATTTGTATTATGGTATCAATCAAGCTCTTAAATATTTCGGAGGAGTAATTCTTGGAGGAGATTGCTCTGTAGGAGAAAAAATAGTAATCTCTATTACTGCGATAGGAACACAAGGAGAATTAAAATTACGAAGAAACTCCTGCAGGCCTAAAGAAATTATAATGACAACTGGACCTCATGGCCTTAGCAAATTAGGATTTATGATAAAAAATAAAAAGATTGTTGATAGTAATATTTATCTAGCACAGACATTAATCAATATATCTATAAAGCAATTTTGTAAACCAAAACTTAAACCCACATTTCTCAAAAAAGTATTAAATTCTCGTCCTAATAAAAGTGCTTCAACTATTGGCTGTACTGATAGTAGTGATGGTTTATTTCAAGCATTACTTGATTTATCAAATGAAAGTAATTGTAAGGCAGTGATTGATTATGAAAAAATTCCAAGGCACAAAAGTTGGCCTCGGGGAGATGAATGGGACAAGTATTATTTTTTTGGGGGAGAAGATTATGAACTAGTTTTCTCTCTCCCAAAAGAATGGGCGAAAAATCTTATAAATTTAGATAATACCATTTCAGAAATTGGTTATTTTACTGAAGGAATTCCATCTGTTGAATTTAAAAATCTTAAAAATGATAGATTGCTAAAATATCAATCTTTTGCCCACTTTTAATTACTCCCAGTTTTTAGCAACTATTTCTGCTAAATCTACAACTCTTTGACTATATCCCCATTCGTTGTCATACCAAGCGAGAACTTTTACAAGATTATCACCAATACACATTGTTAGATCACTATCAACTATTGATGATTCATTTGTTCCTGCATAATCGCTTGAGACAAGTGGTTCATCACCGTACTTGATGATTCCTTTCATTGATCCCAAAGAAGCTTCTTTGAGGGCATTATTAACTTGATCACTGGTAACAGATTTTGAAGATTCAAATACGAAATCAACTGCAGAAACATTAGGAGTAGGTACTCTCATTGCGATACCAGTTAGTTTACCTTGCATCTCTGGGTAAACCAAAGCAACGGCTTTAGCAGCTCCTGTAGAGGTCGGAACAATATTTGTAGCTGCTGCTCTGGCCCTTCTCAAGTCTCTATGACTGTTATCTAAAATTCGTTGATCACCTGTATAACTGTGTATCGTTGTCATTAATCCTTTATTAATACCAAAAGTTTGATCAAGCACCTTAACAACAGGAGCCAAACAGTTTGTAGTACAACTAGCATTGCTCAAAATATCATAAGCACTATGTTTGTACTGATCAGCATTAACTCCTACTACATAAGTGCCAACACCATCACCTTTACCCGGAGCAGTAAGAATAACTTTTTTAGCTCCAACTTCAAGATGCTTACTTGCTCCTACATCAGTGTTAAAAACACCTGTTGATTCGACTACCAAATCAACTCCCCAGTCCTTCCAAGGCAAGTTCAATGGATTTCTATCAGAAAAACACTTAATCGTTTTATTATTAATTACAAAAGTGTCATCAGTATATTGAATGTCCACTCCATCCAATTGTCCTAATACAGAATCATATTTAAGTAAGTGTGCGTTGGTTTTGGGATCTGAAGTAACGTTTATACCAACTACTTCAATGTTGGTATAAGCTCCTCTACTAAGCCAACAGCGCATGAAGTTCCGACCAATTCTGCCAAACCCGTTAATAGCAACACGCAAAGTCATAACTAAAAATTTCTAATGATTAACCTAAGTTGCTGATCATACTGAATTTTGTGCAATAACGTAAGTATTTTGTAATTTATTAAGCAAATAATTCTAGTTTTGTATTAATTCACAAAATAAAATCATTTTTTTTAAAAAAAAATACCAAAATAATTACTTTGAAGTTATCTTGACTTAAGCCAAAGATGAGAATTGAAAACAGAATTGATAAATAAAGATCATTTCCATTTAATTGGCATAGGTGGGATTGGTATGTCAGCAATAGCAATAGCGTTAATAAAGAAAGGATATTCAGTGTCTGGGTCTGACATAGTTAAGAATCAAGAAACACGAAAATTACAGGAATTAGGTGCAATAATTTTTGATTCTCAGATAAAAAATAATGTTGATTTCGTTCTTTCAAAATTTCAGAATAAACAGATTAATTTTGTCATTAGTTCTGCAATCAAAAATGAAAACGAAGAATTATGTTACTGCAAAAAAAAGAATTTATTAATAAATCACCGTTCAGAAATTCTTGCGATGATAATGAAATCTTATGTAACACTATCAATCTCAGGCAGTCATGGAAAAACATCAACAAGTACTTTTCTTTCCACTTTATTAGAATTATGTACCCATAATTCTTCTTCAATAACTGGTGGCGTCATTCCAATTTATGAATCAAATGCATATATAGAAAATACAAAATTCTTAGTAACAGAAGTTGATGAATCTGACGGAACAATTAATAATTATACTTCAAATATTGGAATAATTAGTAATATCGATTTCGATCATTGCGACCATTTCTCAGACATAAGTGAAATAGTATCTGCATTTAAAAAATTTGCTTATAATTCCAAAAAATTATTAATAAATTACGATTGTGAAATTACAAGAAAAAATTTTCCTTCAAATAATAAATGGTCTAATAAAGAAAGTAATAACATTGCCTATTCAATCATCCCTTGTGATGTAAATAAAAATAATACTATTGGAAAATATTATGAAAATGGAAATTTCATAGATATTCTAAATATTCCAATTCCAGGTTTACACAATCTCTCTAATATAACTGCTGCCATTGCAGCATCAAGGATGATTGGAGTCAGTTTTAGAGATATAAAAAAAAATATTAAATTTTTAAAATTACCAAAAAAAAGATTTGAATTAAGAGGCACGCTAAAAGAAAGAACTTTTTATGATGACTATGCTCATCATCCTAATGAAATTAAAGCAACAATAAATTTAGCAAGATTATTTATTAAAGATAAAAATGAGAAAGAAAAAAGAAGATTAGTTGCTATTTTTCAACCTCATAGATTTAGCAGGGTAAAAAATTTTTTAAATGAATTTGTCAAAGAACTTTCAAAAGCAGATGTTATTTATTTGACAAATATTTTTGGCGCTGGAGAAAAAAATATACATAATATCAATTCCAAGGAAATTGCTGCTCTTATTTATAAAAAAAATAAAAATGTAAAATACTTTAAAAATAATTATGAAATTAAAGATAAGTTTTTTGAATTAACACAAAAAGATGATCTTATAGTAAATATGGGCGCTGGGGATTGTCACAATTTATGGTCAATATTAATTAAAAAAAATAAAGTAGGATAATGAAATTTTTTATAAAAAATATTAATTTTCAAAACAAAATATCACTTTCCAAGTATACAACAATAAAAGTTGGTGGATTTGCAGAATATTTTGCAAATCCTAAAAATTCAAATGAATTAATCAATTTCATAAAGTGGTCAAATTTAAATAACCAAAAATGTCGCATTATAGGCGCTGGCTCAAATTTATTGATAAACAATATTTTCCTAAAAGGATTAACGATATGTACGAAAAAAATGAATTCCATTAAGATTAATCCTCTAACAGGTGTTGTTGAAGCGGAAGCTGGTGTAATGCTTCCAGCCATGTCAACAATGCTTGCAAAAAAAGGATTAAAAGGCGGAGAATGGACAATAGGAATTCCAGGTACAGTGGGAGGAGCTATTTGTATGAATGCAGGATCGAAAAATTTATCATTAGCAAATAATCTTTTATCCGTTAAAGTAATTGATACAAAATCTCTTGAAATTGCTGATTTACCAAAAAAAGATATCAATTTTCAATATAGATTTAGTCCTTTTCAACAAAATAATAACCTTCTAATAATAAGCGCAAAGATGCTTTTTGAGCCAAAAGGAAACATTAAACAATTATTAGAAACTACAAAACAAAATCTTAAAATAAAAACAAAAACTCAACCATACGATTTACCAAGCTTTGGAAGTGTTTTTAAAAATCCAACCAATACTCATGCAGGAAAATTAATTGATGAATTAGGATTAAAAGGTTTTAGAGTAGGTGGAGCTGAGATATCAACAATGCATGGAAATTTTATAGTCAATAATGCTTCAGCAAATGCGCAAGATATTTTAGATTTAATAACATTAATTCAACAAAAAGTACTACAAAAGAAAGGCATTTTTCTTGAACCCGAAGTAAGAATGATCGGTTTTTAGTATTCTTAAGTTAAAGTAACTTTTTATCAAATGGCAGGTTTTGGACTTCCAAATTTTGGACAACTAACAGAAGCATTTAAAAAAGCAAAAGAAATTCAACAAAATGCTCAGAAATTACAAGATGAGCTTGAAAGCATGGAGATTGAAGGGAAAAGTGATGATGAGATGATAAAAGTATGGATTAGTGGAAATCAACTTCCTTTAAGAGTTGAAGTGAATGAAAAAATTGCTAGTGCAAACAAAGCAGAAATAGAAAATAGTATTTTAGAGGCTATTCAAAGAGCGCACGAAAGTTCGACTAAGACAATGAAAGAGAGGATGAATGACTTAACTGGCGGTCTAAATCTTAATCTCCCTGGATTAGACAATAATGATTCTTAGATGATTCGATCATTTCTTTATAAAAAAAATACCTTTCAAAATTTTTATTTAAATTACATCCCTCATCATTTATATGTAAACAATTGCGAAATTTACAATTTACTCCTTCATCAACCACTTGCTTATGAATTTCTGGATATAATTTAGATAATTCTCGAATGTTTATTTCAAGTTTTTGAATATTAAAGCCTGGAGTATCGACAATATAACTTTTACTCGATAAAGAAAATAGCTCTACGTTTCTCGTGGTATTTTTTCCTCGTTTTATTTTGCTTGATACTGGTGCTGTAGTTTTATCTAAACCAGGTATTATTTTGTTTAATAAAGTAGTTTTTCCAACACCAGATGGGCCAGTAAATATTGAGCATTTTTTTTTCTTTAGCTCAGACAAAAAATAGTTGAAATTTTGTGAATTGTATAAATCTAAAGTGATTGCTTCATATCCCCAATTTTGAAATTTATCAATTAGATAAAGTCTTCTTTCATCAGATATTAGATCGCATTTAGTTAGCACTAATGAAACTTCTAACCGCATCTGCTCAGCAGATATTAAAAACTTATTTACTTGAGATAAATTTAATTTTGGCTCTTCGACAGAAAAAATTACGTATATATTTGAAATATTAGCAACGGATGGCCTTTCTAAAAGATTATTCCTTTCAACTAAACCCTCTATTACTGCTCTTTTTCTTTTGAAATCAATTTGATTGAGAATCACTTCATCTCCAACAAAAACAAATTGATTTCTAAAATTTACAGACTTTCTAAGTTTGCACAAGACATTTATTTTTGGTTCACAGATGTGATAAGACTGCAATTCAACTAGATAAAATTCATTAAATTTTTTTATTACAAGACCCTTATTTTTTTCAGCTTCCATGAAAAATTTTTAAATTTATTTTTACTTGATCCTCGTCAATTGTGGTAAAACTATAATCCAGCTCGCTCAATGCTTTTTTAACCATTTCTTCTGGCTCCCCTCTATCTAAACAAACTATCAAAGTTTCATTTACGGATAACTTCTCTAATGCAAGTTTACATTTTACTACATTCAAAGGACAAGGAATAGCCTGTAAATTCAATACCTTTGATAAATCTTTCAAGATTCCTTTCCAAACAATTTGCTGAATAATCCACTATTTGATCTAAAATTTTGATCAGAATATTTTGAGGCTAAATTCTCAAGAAGACTTCGCTCATCTTCTGTAATTCGAGTAGGAAGTTTAACCTTTACCAAAACTTGATGATTACCTCTAGCAACTGGGTTGCCCAATCTAGGTACACCTTTATTTTCTAATGATAAAGTACTATTTGGCTGTGTTCCGCTTGGAATTTTTAAATTTACTTTCCCGTCAACAGTAATAATATCAATATTATCTCCAAGAATAGCTTGAAGATAACTTACTGATATTTCTGAATAAATATTGATACCATCTCTTTTTAAATTTGGGTCATTTTTAACTTTTATAAAAACATAGAGATCTCCAGGTGGACCACCTTTTAAACCAACATTACCCTCTCCAGACACTCTCAATTTAGTTCCGGAATCAACACCTGCAGGAATTTTAATACGTAATTTTTTTCTAACTTGTTTAACACCATTTCCACCGCAACTTGTGCATGGATCTGCAATTATTTGACCAGAACCACTACAAGTTGGACACTCTGCAACCTGTGTAAAATTACCAAAAGGTGTTCTTGTAGCTCTTCTAACCTGACCACTACCGCCACAAGTTGTACAAGAAGTTGGGCCTGTACCAGGTCTTGCCCCAGTACCTTTACATACTTCACAGGTTTCTAAATGAGGTATTTTTATTTCTCTTTGTTGGCCAAAAATAGCATCTTTGAAATCAATATTTAAGTCATACCTCAAATCATCACCTTGTTGTGGCCCTCGTCTTTGCGTTCTTCCTCCTTGAGAAGATTGTCCACCAAAGCCATTAAAAAAAGTTTCAAATAAATCTGCAAAACCGCCCATATCTCCCATATCCGGCATACCAGCCGCACCTCCTATTCCAGCTTCACCAAACTGATCATATCTAGCTCTAGTTTCAGGATCTGCTAATGCTTCATAGGCTTTTCCTATTTCTTTAAATTTCTCTTCAGCCCCTGGATCTTTATTAACATCGGGATGATATTGTCTTGCTAACTTTCTATAAGCACTTTTTAGGGTAACAGCATCAGCATCTCTTGAAACACCAAGTATTTGATAAAAATCAGCCATTAGATAATGCTCAACTTTTCATTAAAGGAATTAATTATCTTCAGAGATAGAATTCTCTGGATCGATATCTTCTTCAACTTTATCCTTTTCTTCTGCTTCTTGTGAATTTTGTTGGCCAGGACCCATTGAAACTTTCACTAGAGCATGTCTTAAAACTTTACCCTCTAAATGATATCCACGCTGCAATTCCTCAATAATAATATCCTCATTGAATTCATCATTTTGTTCTCTTAAAACCGCTTCATGTAAATTAGGATCAAATTGTTGTCCGACTACCCTCATTGGAGCAACGCCTTGTTGTTTTAAAACTTCCACTAATTGTTTATAAAGTCCTTGATAACTTCTATGTAATGTTTGAGCCTCTTCATTTTCAGGTTTTAATTGTTGTCTAGCCCTCTCAAAATTATCTACGATTGGTAATATTGCACTTAATGCTTTAGAAACAAGTTGAATTTTTAAATCATCTTGATCTCTAGTTTGTCGTTTTCTAAAATTATCAAAATCTGCAGCAATTCTTACATACTGGCTTTTTAATGTTTCATGCTCTTTTTCTAGTTGCTCTAATCTTGCGTCATTATTAGAAATCGTATTTTTTAAATCTTCAGCATTAATTTCTTCATTATGTTCTTCTGAAGGTTCTTTATCTTGATTAATTTGATCTTGACTTATAGAAGAATCATCAGAAATATTTCCCTCTTCAGAAATACTTCCATCTTGTTTGTCAACATTATCTGATTCGTGCTCGATCATTTCAAAAATAATTCTAATTTAACTATTGTGTATGAAATTGATGCACAACACAAGTTGCGGAAGGCCGCACTAATTAATTATCCTGGTATAAATTTCAAAGCAAGGCCATTATTACAATATCGTTTACCAGTTGGCAAAGGACCGTCGTTAAAAACATGGCCTTGATGTCCTCCACATCTAGAGCAATGATATTCAGTTCTAGGAACAATTAATTTAAAATCAACCTTTGTTTCTATAGAACCTTGGATAGAATCCCAAAAGCTTGGCCATCCTGTACCACTATCAAATTTAGTCTCAGAAGAAAATAAAGCTTGATTACAACCTGCACAATAAAAAATTCCTTTCCTTTTCTCATTATTTAAATGACTACTAAATGCCCTCTCAGTACCCTCTTCACGCAAAATATAATAAGATTCTGGACTAAGTTTATTTTTCCACTCATCATCTGTTAAGTTATACTGCTTATCAAAAGATTCCTGAGAAGCTAATACTTTCTTGGATTTAAAAATAAATTTCAAAATAGACATAATAGGAATTAAAATAAATAATCTTCTAGAAAAAAACTGACTCATAACTTCAAATATCTTAAATAAAATTTAATGAAAAGCTACAAGCCTAATTCTATAAATAATTTACACAAAATAAGTATTGCTCCAATGATGGATTGTACAGATAAGCACTTTAGGATGATTATGAGAAAAATAAGTACTAAAGCCCTCTTATATACTGAAATGATCGTAGCTCAAAGTTTAATTTATACAGATAACAAAGAGAAATTTTTAAATTTCAATTCTGAGGAACACCCATTGTCAATTCAATTTGCTGGAGATAATCCTCAAATGCTTAAAGAGGCTGCAAAAATGGCTCAGGATTGGGGTTACGATGAGATTAACCTTAATGTAGGGTGCCCAAGTCCAAGAGTTTGTTCTGGAAACTTTGGTGCCTCACTAATGAAGAATCCGACTAAAGTGGCAAAATGTATAGAATCCTTAAAAAATAATTGTACCTTACCCGTTACGATTAAACATAGAATTGGTGTTGATCAAGAAGATAGCTTCGATAAATTGAACAATTTCGTAAGAGAAATAGCATATGCTGGGGCGGACAGATTTACAGTTCACGCAAGAAAAGCAATCTTAAAAGGCTTAAACCCCAAACAAAATAGAACTATTCCACCATTAAGATATGATGTAGTTCAAAAATTAAAACAAATTAATCCAGAACTTCTCATAGAGGTGAATGGCGGTTTTACTAATATTGATCAATGCATAAAGGCATTGAACCAGTTTGATGGAGTAATGATAGGAAGATCAGCTTACAATCATCCATTAATATGGTCTGATATTGATCAAAAAATATATAAACAAAATAATAAATCTAAAAACGCTTCAGAAATTATATTTTCATTGATTCCATATATTGAGGATCATGTGAAAAATAAAGGAAAAACATGGGATATATGTAAACATCTCATAAACCTAGTGGAAAATATACCTAAAGCTAAGATCTGGAGAAATAAAATTTCAAATAAATCTATTCGAAAAGAATTAAGTATTGATTACTTAATCAAAATGTCGACTGAACTGAAAGAAATGGGCTACTAGTTACTTTCCTGCGATATATCAGAATTATTTACAACACTTCTTTTTCTCCTGCTTCTCCCACTCTCAAACTCAGAGTTTTCAGATGAATTTCCATAGCTTCTATCCTCCCAACCTTCTGCACCAGAAGAAGATTTATTAGAATAAGTTGAAGTAGATTGAGAGTTACCTCCGCCATAGCCACCGCTATTTCCTCCGCCGTAGCCACCGCTATTTCCTCCGCCGTAGCCACCGCTATTTCCACCGCCATAGCCACCGCTATTTCCTCCGCCGTAGCCACCGCTATTTCCACCGCCGTAGCCACCGCTATTTCCACCGCCGTAGCCACCGCTATTTCCACCGCCGTAGCCACCTCTACCACCGCCTCGTCTAGGGCCACCACCTCTTGGTTCTGCTTTATTGATTCTTAGAGGCCTTCCCATCAGCTCAGTTCCTTGCAAACCATCGATAACATTTGATTCGATTGATTCATCTGCCATTTCGACAAAAGCGAATCCCCTTTTTCTCCCAGTGTCTCGTTCCAGGGGGAGAGAACAATTCATAACTTCACCGAAAGGTGTAAATAACTCTACAATGTCTTCTCGCTCTGCGCGGAAAGGCAAATTGCCAACAAAAATACTCACTTGAAACTCGACTTTAGAAAATTATCAAAAAGAAACTACTTAATAAGTAGCTTAATAAGGTTACTTTTATATTCTACTTCAATACATCCCCAAGTTGTTAAAAATCAATTGAGATTCACTTTAACAATTTTTTTTTCCAATTACTCAACTCTAAAAAA